>Ga0209518_1001432_pt1 | contig 25538 bp, 35 predicted proteins | sample RifGroB1_FD_183993 | JGI IMG/M metagenome (GOLD analysis project Ga0209518, IMG submission 183993) | Groundwater microbial communities from Rifle, Colorado, USA - Groundwater B1 (SPAdes) (version 2) | ecosystem: Environmental > Aquatic > Deep subsurface > Groundwater | place: Rifle, Colorado...
GGCCCTATGCGGTACGGTCGGTATCGCGCACATCATCAGGGATACCGTCGACTTACTCGCTCCGCTCGTTTGCCGATTATGCGCCCGGCGAGCCGTACCTTGGCTCTCTTGTTATCCATTTTTATCAAAGCGAGGGAGCGCTCGTCGCTGCACTTGGTAGCGGCGAAATAGATTCCGCGAGCGGGCTCTCCCCCGGCAACCTCGGCAACCTGCCGCCGGAAAACATCCGCACCTCGCCTCTTAACCGCGTGTTCGGCGTCTTTTTCAATCAAAACCAATCGGTAGCATTGCGGGACAAGGCGGTGCGTTCCGCCCTTAACGACTCAATCAACCGCGACGAGCTCGTGTCCGGAGTTTTGGGAGGATACGGCACGGCTCTCACCGACCCGGTTCCGCCGACGTTCGGCGACGGCGCGTATTCCGCGGGTACCTCGAGCGCCGTTTTGGCGGCAAAGGCGCGGCAGTCGCTTATAGACAAGGGATGGAAGCCGCGCGCGGACGGCATACTGCAAAAGACGACCGGCACCGGCAAAAAAGCCGCAACCATAACACTCGAGTTCGACCTCGCAACAGCCAACGTGCCGGAGCTGCGCGCGGCAGCCGAGTACTTGCGTGCGTCGTGGAAGCTCGTGGGTGCCTCGGTCAACGTCAAAATATTCGAGCAGGGCGACCTCTCTCAAAACATCATCCGACCGCGCAAGTATGACGCGCTGCTATTCGGCGAGGTTATCGGACGCGAGCTGGACCTCTTTGCTTTTTGGCACTCCAGCCAGCGCAACGACCCGGGGCTCAACATTGCGGGCTATGCCAACAGCGCCGCCGACAAATCATTAGAGCAGCTCCGCGCCACCGCCGACCCAAAAAAGCGGCGCCAGCTGCTCTCGGCGTTTATTGCGGAGTTCAACAAGGACGTGCCTGCCGTATTTCTCTATGCGCCGGATTTCGTGTATAGTGTCCCTAACGATATTGCAGGGGTAGATCTTGGCTTCATCGAGACACCCGACGACCGCTTCCTCTCGTTGCCGCAGTGGCACCGAGAGACAGATGAGATATGGCCTATTTTCAATAATCAATAAATATGCCCGAACAAAAAAAACCAATTAGACATTTCCACGAAAAACGCGGAGCCAAACACGGCTCACGCGGTCGGGGGCGCCTGCGCCAAGGAGGCCCGCGTCCGCATCAGGCGCACCCGGTGCGCGAAATACCCGACCATACCCCCATGCTCAACGGCGACGAGCGTCCTATACCGCCGCTTGCGGCCGGTAACATCCGCATTATTCCGCTTGGAGGAGTCGAGGAAATAGGAAAGAACATGACCATGGTAGAGGTCGGCGACGACATAGTTATCGTCGACGCCGGATTCCAATTCCGCGAGGACGACACGCCGGGTATCGACTACATCATCCCCAACACTAAGTATCTGGAGGAACGCAGGGAGAAAATCCGCGGCCTGTTTATCACGCACGGCCACCTCGACCACATCGGCGGAATCCCATACATCATCGACCGTATAGGCTACCCGCCTATCTACACGCGAGGACTTACCGCGGTAATGATCAAAAAACGGCAGGAAGAGTTCCCAAACCTCAAGCCTCTGGATATCCATGAGGTCGAGAAGGAGGATACCGTCAAGGTGGGGGCTCTGCGCGTACGCTTCTTTTCCGTCTATCACACAATCCCCGACTCCATGGGTATCGTCATAGAGACGCAGTACGGCGACATCGTCTTTACAGGCGACCTGCGCCTAGACCACGTCGACGGCATACCGACCGAAACGGAAGAAAAAGAATTTTCCTGGTTTGCAGACCGCAAGGTACTCTTCCTCGGCGCAGACTCCACCAACGTGGAGCGGCCCGGCTTTTCATTGCCGGAGCGCGTCGTAAAGAAGAATCTGGACGAAATTATCGCAAAGACTCCCGGGCGCCTTATCATAGGCACCTTTTCCTCCCAGCTCGAGCGCCTGATGCGCATGATAGAGCAGGCGGAGCGCGTCGGGCGCAAAATCTTGATAGAAGGGCGCAGCATGAAGGTCAACATTGAGATAGTAAAACAGCTCGGGATGCTCAAGGTCTCCGACAAAACCTTTATCGACGCGGCACAGCTGGAGCACCTGCCCGACAGCAAAGTTGTGATACTGGCGACAGGCGCGCAGGGCGACGAGTTTGCGGCGCTCATGCGCGTCGCGATGAAGACGCACAAATACGTCAAAATTAAAAAGGGCGACACAGTGGTGCTCTCCTCGTCGGTAGTGCCCGGCAACGAACGGAGCGTGCAGAAGCTCAAAGACAACCTCAGCAGGCAGGGCGCGCGCATCATCCACCGCGACACCATGGATGTGCACGCCTCGGGCCACGCCAACCGCGACGAAACATTTTGGATCCACCAAAAGATAAATCCGCGGTACTTTATGCCGATGCACGGCTACCACTACATGCTCCGCGTCCACGCAGACATCGCCAAGGCGTGCGGCCGTTCGGAGGACGAGATAGTAATACCCGACAACGGAACGGTAATAGAGATACAAGACGACGGCGAAAAGCTTGTACGGCTCAAGGAGTCGGCGCCCAATAGCCTTCGGCTGGTAGACGGATTCTCCATCGGCGACCTGCAGGAGGTGGTTATACGCGACCGCACAGTGCTCTCGCAGGAAGGCATGTTCGTCATTATTGCAACGGTAAACCCCAAGACAGGCCGCCTGCGCAAGTCGCCGGATATCATCAGCCGCGGCTTTGTGTACCTGCGCGAGAGCCAGGAGCTGCTCCAGCAGGCGCGCATCATCGTCAAAAAGACAATCGAGGACGAGGCAAAGAAACAAAACCCCATCAACTTCGATATGATAAAAAACGACGTCACCGACGCCATCTCCCGCTTCCTATTCGAAAAAACCAACAAAAGGCCTATTGTCATCCCCGTAGTATTGGGAGTGTAGCAAAAAGCCCCGCGAAAGCGGGGCTTTTTGGACTGCCACCGAAAGCTTACGCTTTCGGGCGGGCGTCGGAGACCGTGAGCATGCGTCCGCCGAAGTCCTTGCCATTCCACATGGCAATCGCTCCGTCGGCACCCGCATCATCCGCCATCTCCACAAAGCCGAAGCCCCGGGAGCGGCCGGTCTCGCGATCAGTCACGATGCTCGCCGAGGCGACCTCGCCGGCTTTGGCGAAGGCGTCGCGGAGCTCATCACCTGTCGCGCGGTACGGAAGACCGCCGACAAAGAGTTTTCGTGCCATGATTACGAGAAACAAAATTACTTACTGTTCTATCGTAAGGCGACCCTCCCTGACGCCAAACATGGCTACAATGGAGACTTACTCGAACCCCAAAAATATAGCACTAGTACGCAGGCTCTGCAATAACCACCAAGCGCTTGTCATAGCTGCGCGCAGAGGGCACCCATTCCCCATCGCATGTAATAAGCACCAACCGCGACGGACCCGTGGTGGCAAACAAAGCATCGGTTGGAGCATCGGGCTGATACTCCTCCACCGAGGAAACTTTATATACCAGTGCTTTGCCGGCGCTGTCTTCTACCGTTATATAATCGCCATTTTTAATTTGAGAGAGTCGCTCAAAAACGCCTGACTTCAATAAAGCATTGTTGACGTGTCCTGCAAACACCGCGCTCCCCTGCGCGCCGGGCTTGGCGCCAAGCGAGTACCACGCGACGTTGTCGAAGTTGCTCGGCGTTGCCATAGCGCCGTCGGCTTTTACACCGACAGATTCCACTTTGGCATTTACGCCAAGCGACGGAATTTTTAAGCGCGCCGGTACAATAGGAAAATTATTGATAGCGGCGGCGGGAGCAAACGCCAAAAACGCCGCGTCGGGTCCCATGTTGTTGACCAAACGCGAGGTTGCGTCCGCGGCGCCCACGAGCACGCACAACACCCCCACCGCGACAACGGCGAGCCGCAGGTAGTACGCGCGGCGCTCATGCGCCGATACTACAAGAACTCCGCTTTTAGCGGACTGCAATAGCAAATGATTTTCTTGCATACGGGTACGCGGCGATGGCGGCACCCAAGAGGAGCACGAGCGCGAAGGCTATCTGCGCAGATTGCACGGGCTGGAGCCCCGTGTTCGGGAGGCGCGGGTAAGCGTACGCCGTGTAGGTAGGCTGTGCCTGGTACACCGGATATGTGTTGTAGTTAGGATACGTCTGTTGGTAAGTAGGATATACAGTGCTGACCGGCTGCGGATAGTAGTTCGATGAGACGGTTACGTTGCAAGTAGCGGTCTGCGAGGCGTTGGTGACGGTCACGCTCTGCACGCCGGAGCCCTCAAGCGCGGTAGTGAGCACCGGGCCGCTGTTGGGAAAGTTGTTATACGGAGTCCTCCAGTTGTACGTGCCGCCCATTCCGCCGACAGCGGTAAAGCGCGCCTGCTGTCCAACCGCGACGGTGGGAGTGTCGGTGCGGCAGCTGAGAGGCGGCGTTTGGTATGTGTAAGGATAAATATAAGAAGGATTGTAGTTGTACGAACCCGGGTTTACCGTGATGACGCAGGTCTGCGTGCCTCCCGCTGCAATAGTGCTGTCGCAACCGACCGAGTAGTTGGCGGTAAAGCCGGAGTTATTGGTGAGCGTTACCGAGTACGCGCCGGGGTTGATAGTAACCAGCGTGCCTTGTATGGAACCCTGGAAGGTCGACGGGTTCGGGCTCTGGCCGGAGACCGCGACGGTAAAGCTGCCTGGGCCGTACGAGGAATTAGTCTGATTAATAACCTGTACGTACACGTTTAAAAGACCGGTAGTCGAGGTTTGTGCAAAGGCAAAAACAGGAATAAATACGCCAAGAGCGGCTACTGCATAAATAAGCGTTTTTTTCATAGAGCGCCATACTACAACAGCGCTTTATGTTGCGCAAGGGGTCTACACGCCGGCTATTTTTATAACCGCGTAGAGCACGGCGGCGCCAAGTAGCGTCATAAAGGTGGTCAAAAACGCCGGATGTGCATGATGACTTTCGGGTATAAGGTCGGATGCGCCGATATAGAGGAAGAAGCCTGCAAATAGCGAGAGTGCCAGCGCGAGGTGCGGTGCCGAAAGTATAAAAAAGAGAGACGCTACTATACCAAGTACCGGTGCCGCCGCATCAACCAATAGCCACCGGACAGCCGAACTGCGACTGCCGTTATTTTTTGTAATAAAGTTGACTGTGTTTATACCGTCGGCAAAATCGTGCGCCAGCACCGCTACCGCAACGACTATACCCACTGCTGTCGACACTTGGAACGCCAACCCTATCCCCATACCGTCTAAAAAGCTGTGCAGGGAGAGTGTGCCTGCGCTCGCGGCCCCGCGGTGCTCGTGGACACCGGGCGCCTCGCCCGCATGCGAGTGCATGAGGAGCAGTCGGTCGAGCACCAAATATATTAGAAATCCCAGCGCGGTTATAGAAAGCAAAAAAGAGGGCTCATAAAAACCCTTACCCAACTCGAGAGCCTCGGGCATCAGGTCAAAAAATGCCACTGCCACCACCGCGCCGGCGCTGAAACCCAAAACAAGATGCAGACGGTCGCGCAGGCGCAGGGCAAAAAGCCCGCCGAGCAGAGTGGAAACAAAAGCAGCTATAGCAATAGCGATAATCATATTATTTTTGTATCGCGCTTATCGAGCTGTTGCGGTGGATTATCTCGTCGTTGCGGACAGAACGGAAGAATTCGTACTGGTTTGCAGGATGCCTGCCGTACCAGCTTAAAAAATTACTATTTATATTTTTTTTCTTCAACTCTTCGGCACGAACATCCAAAAAGCGGCTGTACTGATCGAAAGCATGCTGTTCAAAAATAAAGTTGAGTTCGTACGAGTAGCGCGGATTGAGCAGGTACAGCAGGTACGACCACCAAAAATAAAAAAAAGCAAAACACATCGGCAGTACCGTATGGAGCAAAAAACGGGGGCGCTCCTCGGCGGCGGCCAGATGCGAAATGACGACAACGTGCATGGTTTCGTTATCCTGCGACAGGCCGGCAAACTTTGTTACCTCGGCAAGCTTGAGCGCGCGAGCCTCATTTTTATAAAATACGGTCAGCAGCGTATACGCGGCAGACGACCATGAGTGGTACGGCACGCGGGCGATAACCTCGACCGCGCGGAACTTTAAGTACGAAGGTTCGCGGCCATAAAACAAATTGCCGCATCCGACCAAAAAGCCGCCTAAAAGCCGCGGCAGCAGCGCCGGTCGGTAATTGTCGTATGCAGCTTTGTAGGCGTGCAAGCGCTCAGAGTTGTTGAGTTCTTGATTGAGCTTTTCCAGCTCTTCGTTGCCGCGCACTAATTCCATGAAGTGCAGTATAACGCACAAAGAAACCCTCCGCCTTAGGCGGAGGGTTTCTTATCTTCTGTCTGCAGTAAGACTGCGGCTAGTTCCAGAGCGAGCGAAGAATCTGCATCAGAGCCTTTTTGGCATCGTGCAAAAATCCGTTCGCTTCTTTAAGGTCTACTTTGGCGGCGGCAATCAGAGTCGCGTTGGTAGTAGTGCTGTTTGATGCGTTTACTTGCGCCGCACCGCTTATAGCGGCGGCAGCCTGCACTTTAGCATCTGCAGCATCGGTTTTAAACGCCGCAAACTTTGCCTCAAGAGCGGCATTGCCCTCCGCACTCGAGCTTGCAATGAGCGCGCCGATGCGACCATTGAACGAGAGCATGCTGTCCGCAGCAGTCTGTATACGGGTTGCCTTTTTGGTAACGGCTTCCGCGGTTACAGTGGCGTTTGCCTTAGTGCGAACCTCCTTATGCTCACCCTTCTCTATTTTTTGGAGTCTCTGCTCTATACTGGTCTCAAAACGCACCTCCGAACCTTTGTTCTCATGAGCGAGAGCAAGAGTCGGCAAGAGTAGCGTTGCTATAACACCGGTAGATAGAATTTTTATAAGATTTTTCATAGGTTAATTTGTATAGCTAATAACCGCACAATACCTATGACGGATGGGGCGCGGTTATCTTTCAGCGGTATCCTAGGCTATAAATCGGGCTCTATGAGCCCCAGTAGGATAAGGCGGGAACTTATCGAGCCGCGCTGGCGGCCAAATTCTTTGACTAATACAGAAACCTTGGTGCTATTGCGGAAGAGTTCGGTAAGCCGCGCATCATCCTCCTTGCTCCAGGGGCGGTAGGCGTTCGGGAACTTTTCGCGTATCGTTTCTAATTTGGATTTTGGATTTTGTTTGTCATTTGAATCTTTGAAATCTGTAGTTTTGCCAGGCACAGGCTCTTTGCCGCCGCTTTTTTGCACAAACTGTTTATGTAATCCGGCAAGCTCATTGGGCGCCATGGCGGCAAATGCGTCGCGCGCTGCCGCCGATGCGCCGCGAAACTGCCCGTCCTGCTTCAGTATCTGCGGATGCACCGCGAGCGCCCGCTCGTTAAATCCGCTGAGGTACAGCCCCGCGAGACTCCGCACCCGCGAGAGCGCAACATAGCCTTGTCCGTACTCAAACGCCGCCGACAGGTCCATTACCGCCGAGTCTAAACTCATTCCTTGGCTTTTGTGCACCGTGATAGCCCACGCCAACCGCAATGGAATTTGCACTATTTTTGCCAGCGTCCGCGCGCCGTCGTCGATGCGCCACTCCTCCGGAGTCGCCTCGATGGTGGCGCCTTCGCGCGTGCGTATGACAGGAAACCCGCCCTCGGAAAATCCGGTAACCGTGCCGAGCGTGCCGTTGACGTAGCCGTGCTCAAAATTATTGCGGGTAAACATGACCGAGGCGCCGTCTTTGAGCGTGAGAGTCTGCGGTGATAGGCATCCTCGTTTGAGCGACTCCACCAGCGCTTTACCGCCTTCGGAGCGCATTTCAAATATTTTTGCCTCCCCCTCGATTTTAGAGAGAGCCTCTTCGTTAATCCGGTCGACGTCGGCGTTGTGCGGATAGAGCCGTGTCGAAAGGTCGCCCTCCTCCGGGTACTCGGCGCGCGAGCGCAACGCATCTTTGTGGCTATCGGTCAGTGTGCCTGCGCGCAGACTGGCCAGCAGTTCCAAAAAAACGCCGTCCTCCTGCCGGTGCTGTTCGCTTAGGTAGCAGTACAGCGGGTTGGCCTCCTCCCATGCCGGAGACTCGAACGCAAATTTTGATGGCTCGCCTTTTGAAACAGGCGGAAGCTGGAAGAAGTCGCCGACAAAAATAATTTGGAGTCCGCCGAACGGCAGTTCGTTGCCTGCCTTGCCGGCAGGCAGGCCGCGCAGTGTCCGCACGGCGCGGTCGACCATGGTGAGCGTGCGCGCGTCGAGCATCGACACCTCGTCAATAATAAGCACGTGGGCCAAGCGGACACGGCGCACCAGCGGCTCGCGCTCCAGCAGTGCCTCCAAATCCCAGTCGCTCAAATCGCGCTTGATGCCCAGCCCGCTCCATGCGTGGATAGTCATACCGCCCACGTGCGTGGCGGCTATGCCGGTACTGGCGGTGATGGCGGGCTCTATCCCGCGCTCGCGCAGCCAACTGATGTAGGTGTTGATGGTGTGCGTCTTACCGCTCCCCGGCTCGCCGGTGAGAAAAACATTCGCCCCTGTTTTTAAAATTTGTAATGCCTGTTCTTGTTTCATAAACTCCGCAAAATCAAATCTGCCGGAGGGCAGAAAATTTCCTGCTGATAAATTTTCCTACGACCCGGCGCCGTCGCGCCTCTCGACCCTCCATCATATTTATTTTGCTCCGTACCGTAAACTTCATAGGATAAAGTTTACTTTTCCCCTTCCCCAAATTCGAGGCAAATAGAATTCAAACAATATCGTTTGCCTGTTTTGGTTGGCCCGTCGTCAAACAGGTGACCCAAGTGCCCGCCGCACTGCGCGCAGAGGACCTCGGTGCGCCGCATCCCGTGCGAGGTGTCCTCTACAAACTTGACCGCACCCGGCAGTGCCTCGTCAAAGCTCGGCCAGCCGGTCATGGAGTCGAACTTGGTGTCTGATGCAAAAAGCGGGTTGCCGCACGCGACGCACTTGTACATGCCGTCGCGCCGCTCTTTGAGCAATGCGCCGCTAAAAGGCGCTTCGGTCCCCTTTTCCCGCAGCACTTTGTACTGCTCGGGGGTCAATTTGTTTTTCCAGTCCGGGTTCATCTCCAGTCTTCCTCCGCAACGGCAACCACATCCTCCATCTCGGCGACTCCTGCAGGTATGATGCACAGCACTCTGCCTGCAATTTTAAAGTTGTCGCGCAGAACTATCGGCTTGTACTTCGGGTCCTTGCTCTCCGGATACAAAATTGTGACGCCGTTGCGCCGCTCGAGCCGCTTGACAGTCACCATGTCGCCGATAATCGCCGCCACCCTGTCGCCGCTTTTAACCTTGTCGGTAAACTGCACCAAAATATAATCGCCGCTTTTGACCCCTGCATCTGCCATGCTGTCGCCGACCGCGCGCACCGCGACTATCTCGCCGTGCACCTCGTCGACAATTTGCTTGTCTACCTGCAAAAATTCGTCCGACTGCTCTTGCGCAAAGACAGAGAGGTCGTCGCACCCTACATTGGCAACAACAGGCACCGACACCAGCATCGCAGCGCGGCCCTCGGCATCTACCGCGCGCAACTCGATGTTGCGGTGCGAGTACCTGCGGCGCACGACATAGCCCTTGCGCTCCAAAGTTTCTATATATTGCACGACCGTGCGTAGCGACTTAAACCCGAGGTTCTGTCGCAGTTCGTCCAGAGTCGGCGGCTCGCCCTTGGCGTTGATATACAGCTGGATGTTGTCCAAAACGCGCTTCTGCTTGCCGGTGAGCGACTTGTTTATAGGTCCCATATGCAGATATTAGCACATGTTTGGCACGCAACTACACAATATACACAAGTTTGTGGATAACTTACTCGAGCGTAATAGAGGTGATGACCATGGGCTCTACTGGGCGGTCATTGCTGCCTGTTGGGGTCGCCTCTATCGCTTTGACAACCTCCATACCCGCCACCACCTTGCCAAAGACGGTGTGCTTGGTATCGAGAAAGTTGTTGGCAGCCGTGTTGATGAAGAATTGCGAGCCGTTGGTGTTTGGGCCGGCGTTGGCCATGGCGATAGTGCCGATGTCGTTGCGGTTGCCGGGGCGTATCTCGTCGGCAAACTGGTAACCCGGCCCGCCTGTCCCCCACCTGGCGGCCATGGCGTCGTCTTTGCTCAAAGGGTCGCCGCCTTGGATCATAAAGCCCTTGATGACGCGGTGGAACTTGGTCCCGTCATAAAATCCGCTTTGTGCCAACTTTATCAAGTTGGCGACCGTACTGGGCGTGCCGGCAGCAAACTCGATGACGATGTCGCCCTTGGTGGTGTGGAGCGTCGCTTTTGTAATTTCTTTTTTAACTTCTTGCATAATTTGTTCATTCATAAATAAAAACCAATAACCCGCGCCAAGCACCGCCGCTGCTGCCACTAATCCTAAAATTATTTTCCACATGCAAAAAGTATTATACGCTTAACGGACGCTGGAGACTATCGCCTGTGCAAAACCAAGTATGAGCTGGAGGACCGAGATCCAAAAGTTGATAAAGAGCGTCAAAAGGCCAAGCAAGAAAGACATAAACATCTGCAAAAGATTAATTAGTGCGTCCATAAAATAGCAGTATGATTTATCGTATCCCGGTGTCGCACGATATATTAACCGCAGTGTAGCCTGTGGGGCCGACGGTTGCCTCTGTCGGGCTGCAGCGCGGCAACACTTGGCCGCCGCCGCTCACAACATACTCGCCTGGCGGCAAAGAAATTTGAAACATGCCTTGTGCGTTGCTCTGCACGGTTGCAAACACCTGTGTCGAACCCTTGCGGGAAATAATAATATTAGTGGCAAGCGGCCGGTCGGCACAGGCAGGGTCGGGCGGGTCGCGCTCCACGGGGCAAGTGGGGCCCGCCATCACCACTCCTTGGATGCCTGAGTTGTATGGCAGTATACCGCCGCCTCCGCCGCCCGTTGGTGGCGTGGTGGTGGCCGCCGGGCAAACAAACTCGCAGTTGGGGCCCGTGCGGCCGACATAGGAGCCGTCGGGGCACTGCATGGCGTCAGCGGTGCATGCCACCCAATCTGCTCCGGGGCCCGGAGCTTGCGACGGAGTAATCGAAAGAAAAAAGACTCCCGCGCCGGCAAGTCCGACTGCTATCATCGCAATAAGAGCCGACGTTTTCATAACCGATTTAATTATAGTACAGCCGACGACTCAATCGTAGTGGTGTTAGCGGCTACCTCGTTGATGACCTTGCGCGTAGTGGTGAGCTCGTCTTCGACCTCCTTTTTTTCCTGTCTGAGCTTGGAATACCGGAACTCGTCGCGGATTAAGCCTGGGAGGATAAGCAACAGTGCGACAAACACCCCGCTCATCATCGCCAAAAACAGCACGACCGCCAGCGAGCCCTCTATCTGCCAGGACAAAAAGGTAACGGTAATTGGGACAATGTTCTGCAGGACAAAAATAACCGATAAAGCGCCGAGTATCGCCCCGACCAAAAGAAAAAATATCATACCCTTCATTCATAGCTGAAAGCTCATGAAGATTGGATGTGGGCTTAGGCGCGCCTATCTGCCGCCTTTGGGCTTTTTGACACTGCGCATGCCCGCCTTGCGCACCACCGGCTGCATGCGCGCCGCCTGCGGGCGGCGCGCATTAAAGTCCATCCTGCCGGCGCCTTTTTTGTTACTCATAGCTCCACTATACGCTACAGTTTGCGGATTATTATGAAGATTGGGCGCGGGTGGACAGGATGCCGGCGCGGGAGTAGGATGGCGCAAGAACCAAAACGGAGGAGCAGGACATGGCATTTTTTGAGCGGCCGGACTTCCCTCCCAAAAAGGAGAGGCCCGAGATAAGCCCCGAGGAAGAGCGCCTGATTACCAAAAATAACGAGGCTTTTATAAAATTCGTCATCGCGCCGTGCTGGGGCGTTGCCTGCGCAATAGTGGCGCTCGGCTATCTCATCTACCTGCCCGTGGCGTGGATTGCCGGCGCATTCAACTGACTTGCTGACTGACTTGCCAAGCGTGCCGCGCATCCGCGCGGCACTTTTTTACCATTATTTAATTGTCTCCCCCGGCGCAGTGGTTTTATGCAGTTGGTCCATTGGTCTGATAGTAATTACATTTTGTAATTTTGCAAAAAGCTAAAATAAAAAGGGTTATGGCCAACAGATTTCCGGTTTTTCCCCGCCCAGGAGCTCCTTCAGGTGGTCGTACATCGTCCCCTGCGTGCCCACGAGGTCTACGAGCCCGTTGCTCTTTGCTGCCGCGCCGAGCATGGTGGAACCGTCGGCCAAAGCGCGGACCTTACTTTCCGGAAGATTGCGGTTGGTCGCTACCGCGCTTATAAAGTTATCCCGAACAATGTCCAAGTCGCGCTGGATGAGCGAACGTTCATCCGCGGTGAGCGGCTTGTCGGGGTCCCCGAGGTCCTTGTACTTGCCGGCCGAGAGCATGTTGTAGGTCAGGCCCTCCTTTACATTCTTCTGCGCGTTGTCCAAATAGGAAAAGGTGACGCCTATACTCCCCACGTCCGAGTTTGCCGACGCTATGACCGTGTCTGCGGCACTGGCAACCCAGTATGCGGCGGAAGCTCCGGCGCCGCGTATCCAGGCGATGGAAGGCTTGCCGAGGGTCTTGATGCCCTCCGCGATTTCCTCCGCGGCGACCGGCATTCCGCCGCCCGAGTCTATCTCGAGCAATACGGCTTTTATATCGCCGTCCTCCGAGGCCTGGCGCAGGTAGTTTACAACCTCTTCCGACGAGGTAACCGTATCGCAGCTGCTGTCATCGCCTAATTTAAACGCGTCATCGTAATTGTCGGGTTTATAGGTAAGCACGCACCCGCGGATCTCAAGTCCGATGACGTTGCAGGTTTTGTCCGGCTCCCCGCCGGCCGCGGATATCTCCCAGCCCGTACGCTGCCACCTGTCCCCTATGGTCACGTACCTGGACGCCAAGTACCCTGCGCCGAAACATAGTGCGATGAACACAGTCACATTTACCCACACGGGTATCCGCGCCAAAAGCCCGTAGAGTTTCTGATTCCAGCGCCGTTCCCAATAACTGAGCATAGAGGTTCATATTGTACACCCACGAAAACCACCTCGTTTTACTCCTGGGCTGATTCAGGAATTACGCTTTAAATATTCTCTAACCGGATCGGTAACCGTCTTTTCGTTGATCGGTTCGGGTTTATGATTTTTACAGTAGTCTGTCTCAAACCAACTCTTTAATTTATTCTTTCCTCGGCTGGAATTGCAGCTTCCGCAGCAGATCACCATATCTTCTTCCTTCAAACCATCCTTCCAATAAAAAGGTTTTACTTCTCTTAGATGTTCAATTGTAGGTGAATCTCGCCTATTGTGACTTGTCCAAGTTGGAATCATTTTTTTGCCACAATAAGCACACTTCCCCTTAGACTCCGATCTTATTTGCTCCTCAATATCTTTTGGGATACCCCATTTGTTGGACATAAATATTCCTACCGAATTCCATGAAATTGCTCCTTTGTCTGACCGACGAACTCACTGGCATTTAACCCACCAGGTAAATAAAGAGTTTGCCATGCATATTCTTTAAAATTGTTTTTCTTCTTCCACAATAAATAATCTTCATACGAAAGAGGATTTTCTGGCGACTTTCCAATAATTCACAAAAGATTCCATTTATTTTCCCCAGATTGCAGGATCTCACGCTCTTTATCCAATCGAGGATCACGTGTTCGATCTTTATCACTTCTCTCAACAACGGTCCACATCTTGCCTGGTTTGTGTTCACTGCCATCACGTTTGGGTTCGCGATAGCCTCTGTCAAGGCCGAGTTGGGCTATCTTTTCGGCTTTCTTCACAGGTAGGATGAAGCAACGATACTCCGATGGAGAGCGAACCGCAACGAGCACTACATATTCTGCCGAATAAAAGGATTCTTTTCTGTTGAACACTTTTGCCTTTCCACTAAGAATGTCGGAATCACAGTGGCCATACTGAACCCACCACCTTCCGATTGGAGTGTTCGTTGCTCCTTTCACTTGTATCTGCCAAACTTTTCCGTCCTTTGACGCGAGTATGTCTGCGTTAGCCCGAAGCCCATCCTTATTGAGGTCAGTGGTTTGATAGCCTCGAAACTGAAGCTCGTTCATAACGATCCGTTCTGCGATCTTCCCAACATTGCCTTTATTTACGAGCATACCAATCACCCTAACACGCTCTGCATCTCGAAGAAACTGATAGTTCTTTAGGGCTATTATGCGAACTTTTTGCGGAACTGTTCGAGCATGGTGAGGGCCTCGTTGGCCTCCTCGACCGTGTAGGCGGTGTGCTCTTGGAAGTCCGCCGCCTTGAGGTGCACGTAGTTGCGCACTTTGCGCAGCTCGTGAAAGTAGCTCCACTCACTTTTGTCTAGCAATTTAAAACTATGGTACGCCTCGCCCAGCAGGGCGACAAAATCGTTGCGCACCCCCATCGGCATGCCGGCGGCCGCTTTGGCGGTGTAGATCATGTCAAACAGCGCCGCCTCGACTATCCCCCCTACCGCGCCCAAGATGTCCTTGCACAACAGCGACTCGATAGTGAGGTATATCTGGTACTCGTTGTACAAGTTGACCGAAAACTCCAAGTACTGCATTTGATAAGCAACGTTCTCCCGCAGGCCAATATCCGATATAAAAGCCCACTGCTCTTTGTGATAAGCGGCCGGATGAGGCCGCCTCTCTTTAGGAAAAAGCTCTTTCCGGTCCGAGTTATCCGCCTTCCGGTTATTCTCCCCCGGCGCGGTAGTTTTATGCAGTAGGTTCATGCATCCTTATATTAATCCGTAATTAACTACTGAGCTAATTCAGGCGTCTAAACATGTGTATAAAAACTGTGGATTACACAACATACACAAATTCACTTAGGGTGCTAAAATAACTTTATATGCACAGTACCGTGACCAAGACTTCCGGACTTAGAATAGCTAATCTAGGTTCTGTAACTAACCCAAACTCTATACATGGGATTTACCCTTATCGAGGAAAAATTTCAGCAATCGATGCTGCGGGGATTATTAAGCAACTTCAACCTGCTACCCTATTAGATCCCTTTTGTGGTTCCGGGACAATTGTGTATGAGGCCGCCCGCAATAACTTTCCCGCAATAGGAATTGATAATAATCCTCTTGCGATTTGGATTGCAAAAGGAAAGATGGGTTCTCTCAAATTAGATTCCGAATACGTTGTAGAAGCCCTGACAATTGTTGAGCAAGCTCGTAAGTTAAAGAGAACTCGCGAGATATCCCACTTAGTAAAAAAAGCATTTCACACTGAGACTGCGTACGAAGCATTTTCTCTCTTCAACTATTTTGATGAAATGTCTGACTACCTACGAGCGTGTTTGTTGGGAGCGACAGCTCTTACTGCCAGGGCGTGCAACGGGTATATGTGGACTTCGAGTTCGGTTGGTAAAGATATACAACCTAAAGATTATATAAATTTCTACGATAAGTTCCTCCACAAGGTTAACAAACACGCCTATCCCTCAGAACAGCGGGTGGACTATCAAATACATTCCTACGACTCTAGAAAAATAACAGATCTCCTTCCCCCTAAAAGTGTTAAGTATGTTTTTACTAGTCCACCTTATTTTGATTCACTCGACTACACTGCTTATTACGGTCAAATAGTGTACGATATCCTTGGTCACGATCGAACCGAAGTCAAAAAAGGGCTCATACAGACAGCCTCTGCGTACGAAGAGGATATGAAAAAAGTTCTTGACGAACTAGTAAAGGTGACCACTGACGACGCGCTTATAATCTTTGTTGTTGGTGATAAAAAAATTAAAGACAAAATAATCAATGGTGGAGAGTTTTTTTCAAACCTGCTGCACCATAAGCCTAATACGGTTATAGAGCGCGGTTACACAGGATCGAGTAGTCAAATATTCGACAAACTAAACAAAACGGAACGCAAGGAACAGATAGTTATTTGGGATAAAAGTACTTGGTGTTAATATGGCAAAATTCTATTGTGCAGACAGCAGAAACATGAAGCAGTTAGCTGATAACTCAGTACATTTGGTAGTTACCTCACCTCCGTATTTTGATCTCAAACGTTACAATGGTGACAGTAATCACACGGACAATATCGGTGACCCAAAAAACTACACGGAATATATTGATCAACTTAACGCAGTTTGGAAAGAGTGCATTCGTAAGTTAACCCCGGACGGAAAAATCTGTATTAATATTATGCCGATGTTTTTGTCTGGATCCGAAACGCACTTTGAGAGACGCGTAACTAAAACTGCTATACACGACATCGAGAGTTTTATGGATTCTACTGGGGAGATGTACTTACACTCCCTATATGTTTGGGATAAAAGAAAAATTGTACGTTTCAGTTCATTTGGGAGTTATCCATATCCTTCAAACATCTTTTCCACTTTCCCTTATGAATGGATTGTTGTTTTTGCTAAAAAAGGCAAACGCGCCCCAGTAGACAAAGAAATAAAAGCAAAATCAAAATTAACTACAAAAGAATGGCAGGATTGGGCAATCAATTCCCTATGGGAAATGCAACCGGCTAAGGCAAAAAGTGTAGGACATCCGGCTCCCTTCCCTGAGGAGTTGCCGCGCCGACTGATTAAGCTATATAGTTTCCATGGGGACACGGTCCTAGATCCTTTTGTGGGTAGCGGCACAACAGTACGCGTTGCCGAAAATCTTGGTCGGAGTGGTATCGGATACGATCTCAATCCCGAGTACATTACACTAGCCAAAAAAAAACTCGAAAAGAAGGAACCCATTAAGACAGAGGGAAAGGTTCTATAACAAAACCATTTTTAGTATGTACAACCAACCCGCCACTCAAGAGCCCGTACACATCGGCTCGTGCAAACGAATTTTTAAGAAGTATAAAGATATCAATATCTTTTTGTAGAGCAAATTTATAAGCTACGAGACCCCACAGCGCATTGGCGCTGATAAAACGAATACCCTCGGCGTATATTTTGTCGTAAAAGATTTTTGCCTTATCACCCACCTTACCGCCAATACAGTCCGGGTGCCCAGGTGGATAAAGATCAGTCTCCTCGCCTCCTATACCTAAGAGTAAAGTAAGATCGGTTGAGTGAATATGTTGCTTCATGTCGACCAGGCCCTGACGGTGATAGCCTTTCATTTGCGCCACGTAGCGGTTTTCAGTTAGAAGTGCTTCGAGTGTCTTCTTTGTTTCTATCATCAAGACCGATACGTCACGCATTGCGGCCACATCAAGCCGCCCATCGCGTGGATTACCGTCTTGTAGTATTTCTATTTCTTTACCGAGTCGCAAATCTCCCGGAGATAGATAACTGAGTGCCGCAAGAACCCACACGGCAATGTTCCCAACCTCATTAATCTTGGTATAGTCCTCAAAACGTTTAAATTTCTCGACATCAGCATCAATGATTTCGAACCAAGGCAACTCTATCGCCCGACCTTTAAATAATCCTTCAGTAAGGACCCTCTCTTTAAAATCAGGAGCCTTTGCCGACGAAGGGAGGAAAAAAGGCAAAGGATTTATTTCCTCTTTTTGCTCCCTAGAAAGGTTGAGTAACAGACCTTTAAAATTTTTGAAATCTGGAAACGCGATGCGCACCGCAGACACTAGAGGGCTCATAGTAACACTGACGATAACATACCTTTAATGGCGGTTACGACTTCTATAGGTGCCCCTTTGGCAACCGTGTCAGGTGAGCACCTAACCAGCGGCATAAGGCGGTCCCCTTGTTGTAAATACGGCACACCAGCGGTATGAGCAATTGGCAACTCCTGCAACAGTACGTGCCGAAAATCTTTTTTCTCAACAACAAAAAGCTTCGGGTATTTACCTAGCTGTGCTATCAATGCAGCAACGCTGACACTTTGGCCGAGTACTGAGGCCGAGGCGAGTGCATAGACAATAGCGAGGCGCCGATTTTTAACTAGCGACTCAACGCCCATTGTTGCACTGCGGATCCCACTCTGGCCACGCTCACGTAAAGCCTTGGTGCTCTTCGTCATAGCTATGTAGTCCAAGGGTCGACTCACAGGAGGAGCCTTTTCCAAAAAATCGGCAGGTACGAGCAGCTCAAACGATGACCAGGGCCATTTACCCTGAAGAACTGGCAAAACCTCCACATGCCAAAGCTTTTCATTTTTAGGATGTGGTACTCCTCTAGGCCACAGGTACCCGGCGGTCATAGCCCACGCCACAAGAGCGGAGCGGGTTCGTGTGACAGAGTCAGCTTGAGAGCCGACAGACAGCGGCACACGTTCACCTCCAACTGTAATAAACTCACCGGTTTGCGGATAGCCAATAAAAATGCCGTTGCGTTTAAAAACCCCGCTTTTCTGGGTGCGAATAGCCTCCGACAAAAAGCCTACAAACGGCCCGTACGCTAAAATCGAGGAGCGGAGAAGCGGTAAAAATTTTGGGTCCTCATAGTTGAGCCTTGCCACACGAGTACCGAGGGCGGTGATTTTACCTAGCCTATCAGGCGTACGCTCAATCCACCCGAGTGCCTCCAACGCGTTAAAACACTCGCTCACCGACTTACTTTTTTGAGTGTCACGCACGGTACTTTGGGTAAGGTGAAAACCTGCCCTATCTAGACGGTTACGCAAGAAGGGGTCGTATCTACCGTTATAGCTACCCCATTTAGAGTGTCGTACAGCCAATATATAGAAATCGAGTTGGGTCTTCTTCAATGTCGGGTCAAGTTTCATCTCCATCAGCGAAAAGGGCTTATGCCCAAAACGCCATTGCAGATATTGTAATTCGGCATGAAGACTTGCTATTCGGCCAGTTGGTACTCTGTTTATAAGTGCGCTCATAGAGTGCCCGTAGTATATAGGTGCGGCCCTTTTTTGAGTAGGCCCGATAGGTCTGCCACTTCCCCTCGTGCAATAAGTCCTTCGAGATACCCAAAAGAAATGACGATAAGTTTATGTTCTGCTGCTATACGCTGCACAAATGCATTATGCTCACTGGAGGGCGTTGCAAATACTTTTTCGTCATCGCACAGCACCAACACTCCCACCGGCACAGATACGCCTCCTTGCTGTTGAAGGAAATAAATAAGCTGGTCTAGAGCAGCAACACCCCGTTCAACATCTTTTATCGAGGACACTAACTTCCATATAGAAGCGGCACCAGTATCAATACGCACTAACGGAATGCGACTCTGGCGCTCGCCTCCATTCGACGTAATCTCGATGCCGTAAATGACCCCTGCTGTTATATCTTTTACCGCTAGCCATAGTGCCAATGCCTTTGTCTGTAAAGCGTTGTTCAATTCAGAAAATTCGACCAGCTTAGGTATGACAAAAGAATCCCGACGGAGGTGTGTAGTATCACCAAACAAATCCGCATAAGAGGCGTTTACTATTAATTCCCCTTGTTCAGGCATATAAGGGCTAGCCTATCAAATATGAAGAATTATGCTACCTGTTTTTTAACCTAGAAACTAGCGTCTCTATTTCTAGATTTTAGTTTTAAGCCAGTTCACAACCTCGCCATCTAACCACCCAGCATATTGCAACGGGGTCATCTTAGTAACTAAAAGACGGTCGTTTGTATCTATTCGTTGTTTGAGATCGGCGTAGAGAGCCTGTGCACTTAAATCAGTTGAAACAAAACGTACTGAGTCCAGACCAGCATCTCTAGTGGTGGTATATTGATTCAGTCTCGCTATAAAATTAGCACGTGCTTGCGTGTAATTTGGTTTTTCTCTATTTAGGTCCCAAGTAACAATATATACCGACATATTTTCTAAGTTAAGTTGTTAAACCTCTTTTCCAGGAGTTCCTTTTGGAAGGCCTGTTTTAATCATCGAGTCAACCTGCGGATTTGCATTGAAGTATTGAATTTTTATCTTTGGGTATTCAGCTTGGAATACACGAAAAACTTGATCTACAAATGCCTGCCCCACAGACTCAACTCCTTTGAAGTCTAGAACTACATGTCTGAATTTCTCAAGACCCATTAGTAACCTCTTTGCTTGAGAGCGCGAGACGTGAGGGTCCCCGGGGTCTGCGCTCAAAGCCACTGCCACGACTGTTTTGGCAAAGCCTATATCTTCGTCTTTATATTTATCAAAAACCCCCTTTAAGTTAATTTTTGAATCTAAAGCCAAGGACATTTCAACAGACGTCCCCCGCCCAAACTCCTCCTGTCTTTCATTTGATAGCATCCAATCTCTTTTGTTGTGAAAGGTATAGTGAAGGTCGTCAGATAATATTGAAAATTTATCAAACATCCTAGAAGTGAAGAATATTCCTTCTCCCGTATGTTTATCCGGGTCAGTAGTAAATTTACCCTTCGAAAGGTGGAGGATTGCCTCTCTCTTATGCTCCAAGGATAGGGCTATCTGTATCTTTTTAAAAATGCCTATACCATTGTCCATTATTATAATATCGACAGTTCCATCTTTTATATCAATCTGAGTATAAATACTTGAACCCTCCGAGTGATCGATGGCGTTATTGAAAATCTCCGTGAACCCGTACGCACAGGCAGAAAGAACATTTTGAGGACAGTTTGCCAACATGGGTTTAACATACTTTGACCAGACGTAATCATCGGTCAAGGTAGAAGTAATTTTTATCGAAAATTCAAAGTGGTTACCTCCCAAAAGAAAATATCTAGAATTTCTAGTAGTGCCCACTTTTATAAGCCCCCCGGCTTTAACCTCTCTTGAGATATAGGTATTGGCCCTTTGACGAGAAATATTAAACTGCTGGGCCACATGATTGGCCAGATCGGCCGAATGGGCCTCCACTTCTTTGAGAATAAACTCCCCTATACCAACTTTTTTTTGACTACCTGCCATACGGATATTGTAACCCCCATTTAACGTTATTGTCAACCCTTATTATCAACATTGTAAAGCCCTGAGAATACTGTTTACCTCCCCTTCCAGTCGCGAATAACCAACTTTTTATTTTTTAGGTCGACGGTGACCGTTAGTTTTTGCCGCTCTTTCCACTTAAATTTTCTTATTATTTCCACCGGGAGCGCGAGGCTGTAGGACTTGCCGCCGCCCACCTTGGTAAGCTTGCGAACCTGCCTTTTGCCGGAGGTCGCTTTTGGTCTGGCCATAGTTAATTACGTAGTTAACTCAGTAGTTATTTTATAAACTCATTTAATAACCACAGGTATCTCCAGTGCGTCGTCGTGCTCGGGCAGGCCTGAGGGGTTGTCCTTTTTTAGTATCAGCGCTCCGCGGTTGCTGTATACCTGCGGGTCGACCGTAAACTCGAGCTTTGCCTCAAACGGCACAAAATCCTCGGTCATCCACTCGTCTTTGGCGGTGGCGATGCCCTGCGCAATTATCCTACCGTCCCAGTCTACGAGAAACACCGGAAAGCTCGCCTCAAAGTACCAATAGCCGCGCGCCTCGCCGGTGATGGTAAGCGGACTGCTGACGGTTTGGTTAGGGCGCGGCGAAGCAAGGCGGATAAGGTCGGCCTTTTGCGCCGCATTGCCCGAGTCTTCCACAACAGGCTGCGGCGAGCCAAACTGCCACCACGCGGCAGCACCCGCAACCGCCAGCACGACAAGCAGTATGGGGATTGTTTTATTCATCCTTTTAGCCTAGCAAGTTTGGCGTATGTTTGCTATCGTGCCCCGCAGACGGTACATCAAACAACAGGAGAACGCTTATGTCACACCGGTCTGCACCGCGGTCTTTAGCCCCGCTCGGCCAGACGACCCACGCGTCGCGCGAGCGGCTGAACAACGCCGGAATCCACGACCCCGAGCTGATTATGGCCGGCCTCTGGGCCGACACAAACAAGCCCGACCTCAACAATTTTGGGATACTGCCTGTGCAGCTTATCGCGCACCAGTGCAATAAGCACTGCAAGCACGGCGAGCACGCGTATAGCAAGCTCGAGCCCCGCGACGTGCAGATTATCTCGGCGGCGATACAGTGGCTCGCCACAAGTGCGGGGCGCGCGCTCTACACCAAGTTCCTGCAGGAACTTGGAACTACTCTTGAATACCGCCCCGATGCCGCCTCGGCGCGAAAGGTCGCGCGCGAGAAAAAGCACGGCTCAAGGTGACTACCACGCAACATCTCCCGCGCACGTCTGCGCGGGTTTTTATTTGGCTATAGACCCATCAAGACGGATTGGCGGATTTTGTCGAATGCGGTTATGAGCGCCGCGCGGTCAAACTCGCTCACCATGCCCGCCGGGTAGTTGCTTATATTGCTCGAGTGGATAAAGTACCGCACCGCCGTGCAAGGCGAGCTGGTGGCGAGCGCGTACACCTGCTCGTCGTACAAGTTGCCCGCGGCGGCGCCTGTGGAGCTCGCAAAGGAGTACTCCGTGCCGTTTTCGATTATGTCGTGCGCCGTGACGCTCGCCAAAAGGTAGATGTCGCCGGTGCAGTTTTTGGCGCGCGGAAGCTGTTCGACAGAAACGCCGGTATCATTTGCGGAGAGGTTGGTGCCTGTCGCCATCGCGGCGGGGATGATAAATTTGACGCCGTTGATGAGCTTTTTGGGGCCGAACTGGTCGTAGGCGTACTGAGCGTTGAGGACAAAGTTGCCCGGATATCTGACCGAGTAGGTGGAGGTGGCGTAGGTGCTCCGCGTGTCCACGGCAACAACCGGCACCGCCGGTGCGGGTTTAGGACCAAATGTCTTCCACGCAAAAAACCCTGCTCCTGCTATACCGATAATTACAACCAAACTGATGATGGCGCTTTTCATATCCTCAGCCTACCACTCCACCAAAATTTGGCTACTGGTTTTTTGGGTAAGAAAATGCCCCGCCGTACGGCGGGGCTGCGCTTACTTGCCCGCGATGCGCGGGGCGCACCGGTGCTTCCAAAGCGCCGAGGCGTGGACAAACGACATGCCGCGCGCGCGAAGCCCAGCAATGATGCCCGGCACCGCCGCAACGGATGTGGCGTGGATGTCGTGCATGAGCACGATTTCGTCCGAGGGCATCGCCGAGACGATACGGACGGTGCGTTTTGCGTCCCGGTACTTCCAGTCATTCGGGTCGCTATGCTTGCCCCAGCCGACGATGACGCGGTCGCTGAGCGCCGCGCGTATCGCCCGGCTGTTTGCCCCTCCCGGGATACGCACGATGCGGGGCACGAATCCGACTATCTTTTTGATGGTCGCGTCCGCATCCGCAAACTCTTTGCGCACCTGCGCTTCAGTCAGGTGTTCGAAGCCCAACGGATGCGTATCCGAGTGCACGCCCAGGTCGTGACCGTCGGCCACAATCCGCTTCAAGGTAGCCGGGTAGGCCCGCGCCATATTGCCCACCACAAAGAAGGTGGCTTTGACCTCGGCCTGCTTGAGCGCGTCGAGGACCTTATCTGTCCAAGGCGGAAGCGGGCCGTCATCGAACGTAGGTACTCGGCACTGGCTCCACGCTGACGCGGTAGCAGCCAAAAAGCAACACAGTGCCGCAAAAGCAACGCGCGAAATGCGCCGCATGAGACCCTCCCCTGTTTGTTACCTCATCTGGCGTGAGTATGCCATGAAAAATCTATTTTGTGAACAGGCTATGAATGGTTGTGGTGCTGGTGATGCGGATGCTCGGCGGGAGCGTGGCCTGAGTGCGCGGTAAAGAGGTCTTTGAACTTGAGCTTGGCGACAAAGAAGAGATAAATGATTTCCAAAATTCCCAGCGTGTTGACGACCATTAAAATAAGAAACCACCAGTACTGGCCGCGGCGCGCCGAGTGCCACAGAGCAAGGCCCTTCCATACTATTGACCACAGTATGGCGACAATAATAAACGGAGCGACGATGGCGAGCGCCACCAGCATCCAGCCCTCCGGACCCCACGAACCCATATGCCCGAACGGACCCCACGACTCATACCCGCTGTTTAACAGATTATCTCTATACATATGCTTTTATAGTACACCCTCTTTTTTCGGCCAGTGCATGAGTGCAAGAGCAAAGGTAAGGCACGCGATTGTAACGTCGCGGAAGAGGACATCAAATTGCGAAAGATTAAAGGCTACAATGCCGAGCAGCATGGCTGTCGCCAGCATAGCCGGAATAAAAATTTTGTATCCTGAGAGAATCCACAGGCCGATTATAATTTCGATGACGCCGAATGCGTGCAAGAGAACAAGGTCCGGCAGGTAGCCTTGCACGAACGGCGGAAAGTACCCTAGCCAAGTGTACGGGTCGCCCGTAAGCGCGGAGAACGGCGGATACAAGAATGCGAGCGCCGCCCCCACTCGGAGCAGAAGATACGCGGTGCGCGCGTGATGAGTGATCATTCCACTACTATAACCTTGCCGAACTGGCTCGAATTGCTGTGGTTGTGATAGCCCCAGGTGCCCGCTTTGTCGAAGGTAAAGCTGTAGGTATTGCTGTTTTTGCACTGGTCAAAAGATACGTCGGTAGCATCGCCGCAATGCTGAGCAAGCGTAGTGCCGGAATAAACAATATGCGTCGGATGTTTGGCTGATGCCACCCACATGTTGCTACCGCCGTTGTTTGTCCAAGTGACGGTATCGCCGACCTTGATAGTAACTTCTGTGGGAGAAAATCCGTTGGGCCCGTAGGTAACAGCAACCGTTTTTGGCGCCGTCGAAACATTTATATCGACTGAAGCCTTAACGCCGTCATCCGGTAACCCTTGGTCGGTATTATTTTCAGTTATCGAAACAGTCTCCGTAGTCGGAGCCTGCGCAACGTACCACCACGCACCAAACCCGACAATAATAACGGCTGCAAGAGCCGCAACCCATGATGTAGTACTCATGGGCTTAGTATATCAAATTACTTTTTATGTCCAAACAGGCAGCGCAGGCACACGGCCTGATGCGGGCGGGTTTTGATATAGCGGTTGCCGCAGGCGCACAGAAGCACGGCGGTCTTGCCGGGCTTTACAATCCAGTGGCCGTCCTGCTGGTACTGCTTAGGCGGCCCCTTAAGCTTGGGAACATGAACGCCTGGTTTGTTGATTTGAGGATTATTTGCCATATGTTTATGCACCTATAAAGGTCAGTGCTTTGCCGCGCTTGCCTGCCCTGCCTGTGCGGCCGATGCGGTGGATGTAATCCTCGTGGGTGTTGGGGAGGTCGTAGTTGATGACGTGGCTTACGCCGTTGATGTCGAGCCCGCGTGCGGCGACGTCGGTTGCGCACAGCACCTGCACGCGGTCCTTTTTAAACAGGTCGAGCGCGCGCACTCGCTGGCCTTGGCTTTTGTTGCCGTGGATAGACTCGGCTTTGATGCCGCGCTGGAGCAGATTTTTAGCAAGACGCTCGATGCCGTGCTTGGTGCGGCCGAAGATAAGCACTTTGTTAAAGCCCGGAGCGATGAGCAGGTCGTGCAATACGTCGAGCTTGTCCGCGCCTTTCGGCACGCGCACGATGTCCTGGTCAATAGTAGAGGAAGTCTCCTGTGTTTTGACTGAAATGCGCGTCGGCGTGCGCAGGAACTCCCCTATCAGCTTTTCCACCTCGGAGTTTAGCGTCGCGGAGAAAAAGAGCGTATGACGCGGGCTTGGAAGGAGCGCCAAAATCTTGCGCATGTCGACAATAAAGCCCATGTCGAGCATGCGGTCGGCCTCGTCGAGCACCGCCGTGCGGAAGTCGCCGAGGTTGAGCGCGCGG
>Ga0209518_1001434_pt1 | contig 25464 bp, 34 predicted proteins | sample RifGroB1_FD_183993 | JGI IMG/M metagenome (GOLD analysis project Ga0209518, IMG submission 183993) | Groundwater microbial communities from Rifle, Colorado, USA - Groundwater B1 (SPAdes) (version 2) | ecosystem: Environmental > Aquatic > Deep subsurface > Groundwater | place: Rifle, Colorado...
CGCTGTATACATTGTGGTGAGTATGGGTGAGGGCCATGCCTCATATCGTATCAGGAAACCAAGGTTTCCTGACTTTCCTTAGTGGACCCCGCGGCAAGCCGCGGGGTAAATGCTATCGCTAATCTATGCAAGTGTTTGGGGAGTTGCCTCCGCCTGCCCGTTAGGGCAGAACGCCTCAACAAAATTTTCTTCTTCCTTAATTAAAAAAAGAAGATGGGCGCGCGCAGAGGAGGTTAAATGATCGGCCGAGGGCGGTGTTAGACTATGACAAGCCCGATGAAGTCATTAACAGACTCGTTGCGTTAAAAGTTTGAAACCGCCAGTGTATAGTATTAAAAATTTTACCTATGGAATTTGCGCTCGAAATCGCTCCCTCTGTTGGGTTGAGAAATTTGATCGTTCACAAATACGGCAACGTAGATATGAAGAGAATGGTGGATGATATAAAAAACAACATCGGTGATTACCTTCAGTACGTATGTTTACTATCGTTGCACGAAAAAATCGAAGGTAATGAAGTGTAAAGAAATGTCGCTTCGTTCCGAAAAACTAGATGAGCAGTTATCATCCTTAATTCAAAAAGTTTCTTTGCCCAAAGACTGGGCGGAAGAATTGAATCGTCTTGCTTTGCAAGACTACAAAAATTCCGCCCCGTCTTTGACTGCGTGTGTGGAGGAGAAAAAAGTAGAGATTTTTTCTTTGTCGGAAAAGTTAGAGCGACTTCTTAATGGATATTTAGACCAAGTTATTGACGAACAAGATTATCGTACTGAAAAATCAAAATTGTTACTTTCCAAGAAGTCGCTCGAAGAAGAAATGACCGCTCTTTCACACACGCAGAATGATTGGCTCGCACCTTTCCAAAATTGGCTAAAAGACGCTCAATCCTTGGACAAAATTGCTTCTGATTCAGACCTTTTTGCGAAAAAGGTCTGTGCCAAAGAAATCTTTGGCTCGCACCTGCTTCTTGGCGAAAAAACCCTCCGTCCCGCCGAAGGCGGGAATCCGAATTCATTGGCGAATTCATTGGCGAAAACGGGCGAAACAGCGTGGGCGTGCCTTCGGCACGCCCACTCCTTGGTTGGTTCTCAACCACTAAGTTCCATTCTGGTGCGCGGGAGAGGACTTGAACCTCCATGGGATTGCTCCCACATGCCCCTCAAGCATGCTCGTCTACCAGTTTCGACACCCGCGCATCGTTTTTAAACTAACAGAGAGACTACGATTTCTCAACTGCTTCAGCGACTTCCTCGTTTTCTTTTTCCGTCTCAACTGTCTGAGTCACAACAGCGGCCTTCCTCCCCTCTGCCATAATCTGTCTGATCTTGGCACGCGTCTCCTTGGCCGTCTTTGTGCGAATGTAGTAGAGCTTGGCGCGGCGTACCTCACCCTTCCTCAACACATCAATGTGATCAATCACCGGTGAGTAGAGCGGGAAGATGCGCTCAACCCCAACTCTGTCAGAGACCTTGCGCACGGTAAAGCGCGCACCGGCTTCTGTGCCGTGCTTCACTGCAATCACCAGACCCTCAAAAGCCTGTAAGCGCACGCGCTTTTTCTCTTGTATTTTGACCCACACCTTGACGGTATCGCCTGCACCGATTTTGAGCGCTGCACGTTCAGCGCTGTTGGCGGGGGAAGAAATGTTTCGTTCTGCAACCATAATTGCCACAGCGTATCACAGATTTCGGAGCGCTTCAAGCGCTCCAGCTAAGTCGCCCGGCAAGGGTACGCTAAAACTCTTCCACTTTCCCGAGGGAAGCGTGAAAGAGAGCGCCTCGGCATGGAGGCCGAGGCGCGAGAGTCCTGCCACCGGGCAGAAGAGCTTGGGTGCATAGACTTTATCGCAGACCACCGCATGCCCAATGGATTTGAGGTGCACGCGAATTTGGTGGGTGCGTCCCGTGCGTGGAATAACAGTAAGCACCGTGTAGTCGCGGAAGCGCTCGCGGAGGCGATACTCTGTCAACGCCTCGCGTGTTTTCTCGCCCGGGCGCACGGCTGTCCACCTGCCGCTCACCCGCGAGCGGCCGATGGGCGCATTGATACTTCCCTCTTCGCCGCGGCGAATCTGTACTGCGCCATAGACGAGTGCGCAGTAGACTTTCTCAACAAGGCGATTTTTAAACTGCTCTTTCAAATGCTCAAATGCCTCCTGCGTTTTAGCTACCGCGATAACCCCGCTTGTCTCGCGGTCAAGCCGATGCACGAGTCCCGGCCGCAGGAGAGGCTCTCCATGAGCGTCTAGCTGCGCTTCCCCCACTTCGGCAAGCGTCGGGTAGCGTTCTGCGATCCAATCTGCAAGCGTCGGCTCCGCACTCTTTCCGTCTGGGTGCACCATGAGTCCAGCGGGCTTATTGAGTATAAGCACATTACCGTCTTCGTAGATAATACTGGGTTGCATTACTGCTGACTCCCTGCCCCGAGTTCAAGCCGCAACGATGCGGCTTTGATCGCGTCTCTTGCTTTCCCCTCCTCTGCGTCAACCCCGGAAAGCACCTCCGCTTCATTTTCCAAGAGATTCTGGTAATCGCGCGTCAGTTCGTTTACTGATTGCACGTAGGCATGCAGTGCGGCAATATATGCCCTCGCCTCCTCCTCTTGAGAAATAGAGATATTCTGCACAGCGATCTGCATATTGTTTTGTCCCATAGTTTAGGTACCTGCTTTTAATTCTTCAAGCGCGGCATCAAACGCCATCCGCGCAAGCGGCGACCCTAATTCACCCGAGACCTCGCGGACAAACTGCAGTGCACGCTCGCGTGCCGCTTCATCCGAGTGGAAACCGATGCGTTCCTTTAACAGTGGAGTGATTGCCTCTTTAAGTTTATTAATTGTGGGAATTTTTACTTTTTTAATATTCTCTGTGAGATGCTCCTTGAATTTAACTTCTGCAAGGCCGGTAAGCTTAGTTTCAAATTCGCGCTCATCTTCGTTAAAAACCCCTGTAAAATCAGGCCCGCCCTTCTCCCGCAGAGCGCGGAAGCGATTGTGATAATCCACCGCCCCCTGTAGCTCTTTAAGAGATGAAGTGGGGCCCAGTGTGCCGGTTTTGCCCCCTAAGAGCTTTTTTACATGCTCCCCCACGGCGGCGTGCGCTATTGCGCATAGACCTTCTGACGTTGTGGTCTGTAGTAACAGCTCACTGCGCTGTTTTGCGCAAGTTTCTGTAATTTTTTCTATCCACTTGCTCGCGTCTGTGGCCGTTTTTAGCTGTTCTTGCGCTTCTTGCGCAAGTGTGGGAATTTCTCGCAGAGAACCTTTATGCTGATAAAAAGCGTCTCTCCGCGCCGCGCTTTCCTCTGTAGTACGGAAGAGCCATCCTAATACTTCTGAATTTTTAACATTAAAGAAGCCCCTGGTCCTTGCCACAAGTTGGAGTCGTTTAGTTTTTTCTTGTAACGATACTAGCGATTCAGAGCCTGATTTTTTAAGAATTTCAGCGACTTTCTCCTGCTTTTCATGAATGACTCGCTCCGTATTTTGGTACTCTGCAAGCCCGGCGTAGAGCGCTTTTACATAGGAGGGATTCTCTCGGGCAAGCTTTGCAATTTCTTGGTTGCTCTGTTCGAGGATCTCTTTTGAGATATCTATGCCGAGCTGCTCCTTTAAAACTCCGGAATGGACTGATGCAAGCGATTCAATCACTCGATCTGTATAGCGGAAGGCATCATAGTGCTCCTGCAGGAGAGCAGGATCTTTGATGCGCTCATAGAGCACCGCCTTCTCCTCTTCCCGGGCATTTTCAATAAAAGAGATAAATTTCTCGTCATTGAGCATCTGTTCAGGAGAATACTCTCTTGGGTCACCGTAGCGCTCGTTTGCATATGCTGCCCAGCGTGCCTCTATTGTTTCAGGCTTTTCTGCAGCGCCTACTACCGTTTCTTCTTTTACAGGGACGGGTATCTCATCACGTTCTGCCTCGTACACACTTGGGCGCTTTTTTGCCTCCCCTCCTTCTTTTGCCAGCTCAAGGGCCGTTTTGAGTCCCTTCCCCGACGACCCCATCCCGTAGGCATTTTCCATATCTCTTATGCTAGCAAATTAGCTCTTTCGATGCAGTATTCTTGAATTAGTCCGAACGCATTTCGGCAGGGAAATCCCCCCGCGAATCCGCCAGCTGGCGGACGGAAAGGCGGCGGAGCCGCACCGCTGACAATTTCAAGTTTTTCTTTGGCGGCAACTAATTCAGAATTCGCAAAGCGAATACAAACGTATTATATGAAAAAAATTGAGATAAATCAAAAAGAAGAAAGGCCCCGAGTGGAATTGGTATCCACAAGGGGCCTGGTGGCCGGAACGTGTCCGACCTTAGCTGGTGGGCCACGCCGAGTGCGCGAACTTCAAGGAACCCGTGAAGAACCAGAGGGCCACCCCGAAAGGGGCAAACGAACTGACTCCGAGCACCGCCAATGCGCCGTAGGCGACCGCCGTGACGAAAGCCGACTCGCCACAGAGGAAGTTGAACGCCTTGGACTGGCGGAGGGACGGGACGAGCCCGGTCAACACGAGGACCATGCTCACGATTGCCATCAGCGGTGCGGCGATCTGCAGGAACTGCGTCATGATTACACCTCTCTTTTTGGGTTTGGAATGTACAACCGAGCTACCATAGCCCAGTTTCGATACTGCGTAAAGAATAGCATATTACGCGCTGGAAGTCAAGCCCAAACAAAAAATCAGCATTTCTGCTGGTTTCATAGGCTAAGTCTTATGGCTTCTAGGATTAAAAAATTTTCTTCCCCCAAAATTAAAATATGGTTCGAGCCGATGTTTTTCTCCGGGTTCTTTTGCGGTTTTGAGCGGTGCGGCTTCGCGGGGGGACTTCCTCGCCGCCTGCGGCGGCGAAAGCGGTTCGGGCTAATTCAAGAATACTGCACCACGTAGGAAATTGCAAGTTTGAAAGGTTTGCCTCGCTTCGCTCGGCGACTAATTTGTATTCAATTTTGGGGGTAAAAACGAATTCACGATTTCGCATTTTGGGGGAAGAAAATTTTTTAATCCTTAATCCAAAAACAATATGAAATATATACTTTACGCTCGCAAGAGCACTGAAGAAGACGACAGACAGGTTTTGAGTATTGAAGCGCAACTCGTAGAGTTGCAAGAGTATGCCGCCAAAGAAAAACTTGAAATTGTCGCCTCGTTCTGCGAGGCCAAAACCGCAAAAGAACCCGGGCGAATTAAATTCGCAGAAATGTTGTCATTGATTGAGAGAGGAAAAGCAGACGGGATTATTTCGTGGCACCCCGACCGCCTCGCACGCAATTCTGTAGATGGCGGAAAGATTATTCATTTTGTAGATCGCGGCTTGATTAAGTCCCTCAAATTTCCCACCTTTTGGTTTGAAGCAACACCACAAGGTTTGTTTATGCTCAATATTGCTTTCGGGCAAAGTAAATATTTTGTAGATAATTTGCGAGAAAATGTGAAGCGAGGACTACGCCAAAAGATACGAAACGGCACTTGGCCCGGCTGGGCTCCGGTTGGCTATCTAAACAACGCCAAGACGCGTGGTATTGATGTTGATAGCGAGAAAGCACCGAAAGTAAAGAAATTGTTTGAAATGTATGCCACCGGAGCATATACGCTTCATTCTCTCGCAAATTGGTGCAAGGAAAAAGGTCTGCGTGGTAATCTCGGAAAAGAAATAGCGTTGAGTAATGTGCAAAGTATTCTACAAAATATTTTCTACATTGGACTGATGAAATATGGTGGGGAAATTCATGAGGGACAGCACGAGCCGTTAATCTCAAAGAAACTTTTTGATTCTTGCCGAGAAGTGATGAGCAAGCGCGGAAAATTCCACTATGTGAGAAAAAATGATTTTGCTTTTCTTGGCTTAATGAAATGCGCTTCGTGCGGTTGCTCGATTACCGCCGAAAAACAGAAAGGTCATCACTATTACCGATGCACTCGCAAGAAAGGTCCTTGCCAAGAAAAGCATTATCTCCGCGAAGAAATACTAACCGAACAAATCACTTCTTATCTTCAAAAAGTTTCTTTATCGAGCCAAGACACGGAAAAAGTTTTGGCGGCGTTAGACAGAGAGCAGGATAAAGCGCGAGAGAGCGCACAAAGTGAGGTTATCGTTTTGAAAGAGCAATTATCACAAGTTGAGGCAAAACTTCAAAAGTTATTAGACATCTACCTTGCCGACGCTTTATCCACAGAAGAATACGCCGCCAAAAAACAAAGCTTGCTGTCTCAAAAAGTGTCGTTGAGTGAGAAAATCACCGATTTTGAGACAAAGGGGTTATCTTGGCTCGAACCGGCTCGTGAGTTCGTAAAATCCTTGAATCAAGCCGCAAATCTGCTTTCCTCTCCCAATCCGATTGCAATGACAACATTTCTGAAAAACATCGGCTCGAACCATATTTTGCGAAACCGTGAATTCGTTTTTACCCCCAAAATTGAATACGAATTAGTCGCCGAGCGAAGCGAGGCGAACCAAAACTCTTTGACTTTTCCTGTCTGGTGCACGCTGCAGGACTCGAACCTACGACCTACCCGGTGTAAGCGGGTCGCTCTACCAACTGAGCTAAGCGTGCAAGATATTTTTCTTTATCCAGTCCCTACCTGCACCAGTTTTAAAGAATTTTTCCCGCCTCATCGCATCACTTCTCTTATCATACGCCTCACTGTAAATCAATGCCCATGGACGATGTTTTGACGTATAGTTGACACCAGTTACATTATGCTCTTCCATACGCCGCACAAGGTCATTGGTTTGCCCGATATATATCTTCCCTACTCTATTTCTTAAGATGTACACGAACATATGCTCTACCAATCCGCCGCGGCGGACTAAGCGTGCAAATATGTGGACTAAATATACATGGTCCCTCCGGCAGGAGTCGAACCCACATCAAAGGCTTAGAACGCCCCTGTTCTATCCGTTGAACTACGGAGGGTCTCGCCTCTCACGATAGCAGATTAAGGCGCAGGGTCAACGCTCCGTCAAGATACGCTCGTACTCCGCTTCGCGCGCCGCCTGTGCGGCAACGGCGCGCGAGAGCTCTTGTGCGCTCACTGCAGTCATTGATTGGTATTGCTCACTTTTGCGCTGGGTAATCTCTTGCGCCATAATCCACACGTAGCCATGGAGAAGTACCGAGAGACAGACGAGTACCAAGAGACCCCACGAGAGCCGGTACCAATCGTTATAAGGCGAGTACTCCCAGCGCTCTACATCGCGGTCAGAGAGACGGCGTAGCAACTTCAACGTCTGCGCAGTGTAGTGTTTAAGCAACTCTTCTATGCGTTTAATCTCCTGCATATGCGTACATTGTGCCAGTAATTTTAGCGCCCCAGTCTGCCCCCTTCGTGCCTACTCCGCGCGCAAGAGTTACGCTGTCAATCCGGATGAGGCGCGGAGACGCTTCCAGCGCGCTGATAAAGCGCTGCAGAGCAGTGTAACTCCCGCGAATAGTCACCGAGAGGAGCACTGTCTTGGCCTTCCCATCAGGCGTGAGCGTATCAATACTGGCGGTGATTCCCGCGCGCGAAGTGATTGTTTCCACCTCTTCAATAAACGTGATGAGTGAGCTGGAGGCAATAAAGTAGCTGTCCACACGCGCGTGCGATGCGGGGTTCTGCTCGATTGACTCGCGCATATTCTCCGCAGAAAGCCCCTCATGCTCAAGGCGCTTGAGCTCTTGGGTCACTTCCGAGATAGTGCGTGCCTTGAGCACTACAAAGTAAAAGAGGGCGCCCCAGACGCAGAGGAGCGTGAGAGCACTGATGGCAAGGGAGCTTTTGAGAGTGAGTTGTACCTTCATAGCATTAGGGCTTTTTTTCTTGTGGCACCACGGTAAAGGAGAGCGTTACGTCGTTCTCGTCGTTCTTGATGAGGCTCGCGGTGGGAATAGTGACACCGGCAAACATCGGCTCCGACTTAAGCCGGTCTTCCCACTGCAGTAGGCGCTTGCGGTCGCTTACGCGCGCCGTGAGCGACAACTTTCCCGCTTGTCCCGCCGCGGCGGGGTTTGCCCGCGCAAATTGCAGTGCGCTAAGCGTCACTCCCTCGCCCAGTGTGCGATCTATCGCCGCACGCAACTCGGTAAGGAGCCGCCCGTCTTCCGCATGCAAGATGGTGTCCACCTTGCCACGCAAGTCCTTTGCCTCGCGGGAGATGAGGCCATATTCACTACTCTCAAGACGCGCCTTCAATGTGTCGCGATTGCCCGTGAGCGTTTCCGCATCGGTGCGCAGGAGCGTGTACATGGATGCGAGCACAAGCGTGCTTGCCGCAAGGAGCAAGCAGAGAAAGATGAGGAGTATCACGGAGCGCCTCTCGCGATAGCGTGTGTAGACCTCATGCTTGGCTTCATGGGGGAGGAGGTTAATCATAGATGCAGGCCCCGCAGGGCAAGCCCAATGGCTGTGGTGTAGCCGAGCGACTCATTAAAAGGGATGGGAGGGACGCCTCCTTTGAAGCGCGGCACATTTCTCCACGGTGCGGCAAGCTCTACGGGGATTCCCGCATGTTCGGCGAGATACTCATCAAGCCCCGGCAGTGTAGACTGCCCGCCGGTGAGAATGATGCGACTTACCGGCCCTCCTGTCGCGCCGCGCTCCTTGCGCTCATGGATGTTCCAGTACTCACAGCGCTTTAAAATTTCATCTTTGAGCACGGAGGCTATGGGGATGAGCGCGTAGAAGAGGTCGCGATTCTCCTTGGCGCGCGAGAGGCCGCGCTCAATCTTATACTGCTCGGCAATATCGCGCGAGATCCGCAGATTCTTTTGCACCACGGTAGTGATATCCTCCCCGCCAATACCCTGCACTGTTGAGGTAAAGGCGACAAAGCCCGCCGTCACCACAGTAAGACCCGTGCGCGTCCTGCCCATATCTACAATGAGCGCAGTCTCGATGTCTGTGCGGGACTCGCCTTCGTCCGCCGCGGCGGACCGCGGCGAAGCGGGCAGGAGTGCGCGAGCAACCGAGTGCGCTTCAATCTCAAGCGCCTGCGGCATGAGCCCTGCATGAGTGCAGGCATTTATGTATTCACTCACATCCTCGCGCGCGATGGCTGCAACCTCAACCTCGTAGGCGCCGTCTGCCCGTTCTTGTATAATGTCGTAGTCAAAAATCACGCTCTGGGCCGGGACGGGAATTTGATTTTCCAGCTGGAGCTCAATTGAGGCGCGCAGATCACGCCGCGCCATAGGCGGAATAGAAAGAAGGAAAGCGTAGGCGTGCTCCTCGGGAAGCGCGAGCACTACCGCGCTCACCGGGAGCGTAGCGCGGATTTTTTTCAGTTCTTCACCAAGCGCCGCAATGTCTCGCACCTTGCCTCTCTCAACAATGCCAGGAGTAAGCGGTTGCTCTCCGTAGGATTTTAAACACGGCACGCCGTTTACGTAAGCGAGCATGATGTATTTAATTGAGCGGTCAGAGATATCCACACCCGCAGCATGATTCGCAAGATACGCAGGTGGCGGAAAAAAGCGCAAGAGTGTTGAGCGCATGTTCACACTCTTAGTATAGCATTACTTGTGTGTGAGATAGCTCTCCAGAATAAGTGCCGCGGCGCGCGCGTCAGTGCCGGCATCCCGCGGCGCCTCGCGCGTAGCTTCTTGTGTGGTAAGCGCCTCGTCTTCGTACACTACGGGGAGCGCCGTGCGCTCTGCGAGTCCTTTCTCAAATGCGCGGACGTTCCTCATCACAGCATTCTCCTGACGCGCGTAATTGAGTGACCTGCCCATCACCACCATTCCCACCCGCTCCCCCTCGCAGATGTGGGCTACCGTCTCAAGCGCATTGGAATCGTTGGGAATGACCGCGTGGGGGAAAGCAAAACTCCCCTCCTCATCCGAGAGCGCAAGTCCGATCTTCTTAGTTCCAAAATCAATCCCCATGTAGCGCATAGACGTTAGAGGCAACTAGTACACTGTAGCATATATAGATAAAGCGAAAAAAATGAGGTAGAGTGGTTTTAGGTATCGTTTCCGCAACGGAGAGGTGGCAGAGTGGTCGATTGCACCGGTCTTGAAAACCGGAGTGTCCGCAAGGGCACCGTGAGTTCGAATCTCACCCTCTCCGCCAAAATTCGGAATTCAAATTTCCGCCAAAAATATGGTCGGCGCGAAGCGCCGTCTGTTCTGAATTCCCCCCACAAAATCCTGATTCTGCAAGGATTCGCCACGCTCCGCGTGGCTCAAAAAGTACGGTTCGAGCTTCAATAATAAAGTTCGAACGGCGAGGGAGATTATATGGTGGATAAGAAATAATTGCCCGCCCGGATTCCATCAAAAAATGCTATAATATAACTCTATGAAACTAGGAATAATTTTACAATCAAATAAACCCGAACACGCATGGAATACATTCCGCTTTGGTATTACTGCGCTAAAAGCAGGACATCAAGTAGAAATATTTTTGATGAGTGAAGGTTCAGAATTAGACACCATTCCCGACAGCGAAAATTTTGATATTTCGGTAAAAGTGGCAGAGTTCAAAAAATTGAAAGGTGAAATTTACGCTTGTGGCTCGTGTCTTAAAATACGAGAAAAAGAAGAAAGTAATGTTTGTCCTATTTCCACAATGTCCGATTTGCTCAAAATGGTCGAGGACTCGGATAAGGTTTTAGTTTTTGGATAATATAAAAACAATCATATGATGAACTTTGGAAACTTTGGATATGGATTTATGGGCGGGTTCGGTTGGATATTTATGATCGTCTTCTGGGGTCTCGTAATCTGGGCGATTGTCGCTTTAATACGAGGCAATATTGGAAATGGTCATGGGTGCGGACATGATCATGGCAATGGCACGCATGGAAAAGACAAGTCGCCACTCGAAATTTTGAAAGAACGCTACGCTAAAAGTGAGATTGATAAAAAAGAATTTGAGGAGAAGAAAAAAGATTTAAGTTAAAGAATAATAAGCCCGCCCGAATTTCGCCAAAAGAAATCAGCGGAGCAAGCGGAGGATTTCTCCCCAAACCCAGTATGAGAGAACCCCTACTGGGGTTCCGCCCGCCGACCTGCCCGTCGAAGTTTCAACGCAGGCGGGGTCCAGCCAGTTCCGTTCGGATATTTTCAAACAGACACCGCTCTTTTAATTTATCCACGCCGGCCACTCATCCTTAGCCCCAGGTAGAGCCACATAAGACCAACGAGGTAGCCGCCGAGCACGTCCAGTGGGTAGTGCACGCCGAGGTAGAGGCGGCTGAATCCAATGGAGATCACGAGCGCTACGCCCACGAATGCCCCTATCCGGCGGCGGTGCCGTGAATGGCTCTTGCGCAGAATGAGTGCAATCCCGAGCGCATAGACCGAGACAGAGAGTGCCGCGTGGAGGCTGGGGAAGGAGCCAAAGCGCTCGGCAGCAAGCGCGATGGGAGCACTCGGGCGAGCACGCATTACTACATCTTTAATGAGGGCTACTGTATAGGCGCTACCGAGATAGCAGAGCATAAGCGCAACAGAAGAGCGGATCTCTCTTTTATAGATGAGAAAGCAGGCTACTACGACAGCTATTGCACCCGCAACCCAGACGTCGCCCAGTTTGGTGAGCTCGCCCATGATGCTCGTGAGCGCCGGGGAGCGCAATCCAGCAATAAAGGAGACAAGAATGTGATCCTCTTCAATGAGGTATGCGAGCATAACAGCTATAGTATACCGCGCAAGGCACGCGGGTGGTACAATAGAGCGCATGGATGATCAGCGCGCATTCTCTTGGGTTGCAATGGAACATGAAGGGAGCGAGCACTCCAGCGACTGGTACTGGGGCTTTGGCGCCACGACTATTGCGGTCGCGATTGTCTCAATTTTTTTCAGCAATCTTCTCCTCGCGCTCATCTTCCTCCTCGGCGGGTTTTCGTACATGGCCTTTAGCGCGCGCAAACCGGAAGAGGTGACGGTGAGCATCACGAACCGCGGCGTGCGCGTAGGCGGCGCGCTCTACCCTTTCAGCGACTTGAGTGCCTACTCTTTTGACCTTGAGCCGCCGCGGCGGCGGCTCGTGCTCATCTCATCGCGCGCCATCGTCAGCCATATCTATCTACCCTTGGATGCCGACGAGGATGTGGCAGCAATCCGTGCGCACATGGAGCCCTTCATAGACGAGGTCCCCTTTATGCCCACTCTGGCTGACAGAATTACCGAGTATTTATAAAGAGTCCTCGAATCCACGCTTCGCGTGTCCTCTCGGCAGGAATCGAACCTGCATTACAAGCTCCGCAAGCTTGCGTCCTATCCGTTGAACGACGAGAGGGAATGGCTTATTTTTTCGCCTTGCTGACTGCCGATGCTGAAGTTCACCGCATGAGCTTCACAAGACGGGACTTTTTGCGTGCGGCGGTATTCTTTTTAATCACTCCCCGCTTGGCGGCCTTATCTATAGCCTGATAGGCGGCGCTCAATTCTTTCTCATTGAGCGTTTTCTTGAGCGTTTTGACCGAACTGCGCATCGCCTTGCGACGCGCATTGTTAATTGTGTGTTTGCGCACAGAACCGCGGAGAGCTTTTTTTGCTGACTTAATGATTGGCATAGAGAGGAGTGTAACAGAGATAAGAGGGATTGGCAATCCACCAGCTGGCGGATGTGTTATAGTGTGGCCATGATTGGCTCAATTACCGGCATCGTATCGCAGAAAGGGCTCCGCTCTCTCATGGTAGAGGTGCATGGCGTGGGCTACCTTATCTACGTCACTTCCGACACGCTCCTCTCCGCAGGACTCGGCTCCCCCATCACCCTCCTTACCCACCTTGCCGTGCGCGAGGACGCGCTGGAGCTCTATGGATTTGCTGATGCCGAGAGCTTGCGACTCTTTGAACTTCTCATTGGCGTCCCCGGCATCGGTCCCAAGAGTGCGCTCGCCATCCTCTCACTCGCGAGCCCCGCTGCGCTCTCGCGCGCCGTGCACGACAGCGACCTTGCTTATCTCACCAAGGTCTCCGGAATCGGCAAAAAGAGCGCAGAGAAAATCATTGTAGAACTTCGTGACAAACTCACCGGTGACGAAGGAAGCGGGGAAGGGAACGCTACCGACACCGACGTGCTGGAGGCCCTGCGCTCGCTGGGCTACTCGCTTGCCGAGGCGCGCGAAGCGCTCAAACACATCCCCGCGGGCGAACCCGAAACGAGCGAGCGCATTCGCGAGGCCCTGCGGTACCTAAGCACATGATGCGTTCACTCTACCACTACCTTTTTGCGCTCGGCGGAGCGCTCTGGTACCGCTTCCCCGCCTCGCGGCTCGCTGTTATTGGCGTTACCGGCACCAAGGGCAAGAGTACCGTGGTTGAGCTCATTGCCGCCATGCTTGCCGAGGCGGGAAAACAGAGCGTCGTTTCCTCCACGGTACACTTTAGCGTGGGAGGCAAGGACGAGCGCAACCTCACCAAGATGAGCATGCCGGGGCGGGCCTTTATGCAGCGGCTCCTCGCGCGCGGCCTCGCAGATGGCTGCACTCACGCAGTGATTGAGATGACGAGCGAGGGCGCCCGCCAGTACCGCCACCGATTCATCCCCCTAGACGTGCTCGTGGTCACCAACATCGCCCCCGAACACATTGAGTCGCATGGCTCGTATGAGAACTACCGTGCTTCAAAGATAAACATCGCCCGCGAGTTTGCGCGCTCGAGCAAACAGCCACGCACCCTCATCGTCAACCGCAATGATAAAGAAAAAGAAAAGTTCCTCGCGCTTCCCATCCCCAACAAAGTTGAGGTAAGCATTGATGACCCCTTCCCCTACTCCACCGCACTCCCCGGAGCCATGAACCGTTTTAACATCCTCGCGGCCGCGGCGGCCGCTCGTGCTGTAGGCATCACCGATGAGCAGATTGCGCGCGCGGTTGAGAAATTCCGCGGCATGCGCGGCCGGATGGAATCTATTGAAAATAAGCGTGGCATCCGCATCTACGTTGACTATGCGCACACTGCTGACTCGCTCGCGGCCGCATACGAGGCCGCCGGGGCAGGGCGCACGATCTGTGTGCTGGGGAGCTGCGGGGGCGGGAGGGATAGGTGGAAGCGCCCTTTGATGGCCCGCGTTGCGCATGAGCACTGCGAAAAAATTATCTTCACCAACGAGGATCCCTATGATGAAGATCCCGAGGCGATTATTGCCGAGATGGCAGCAGCGCTCCCGAAAGACTCCTACCGGAGCATCATTGACCGCCGCGAGGCAATCCGCACCGCGCTTGCCGAGGCACAGGGAGGCGATACCGTCATGATTACCGGCAAAGGCACAGATCCTTTTATTATGGGACCCAAGGGAAGCAAGATACCATGGGACGACGCAGGGGTTGTGCGCGAGGAGCTTAAAAAGTTATAGTAGAGCCCATGTCGCGCGCACAACAGCTGGTTGCAGCACTCTCGGCAAGCATTGTGATTGTTGCAGTTTCCGTGTGGATTTTTCCCGGCGTTCCGCACACGTTCTCATTCATTGAGGTAAAAGAAAAAAGCTCTTTCTTTGGAGCAGTAGGTCTCGCGCGGAGTGAGATTTCGCTCCCGGGCGGCGAGAGCTACACCTACCTTACTCTTCTCTACACGCGTACCGAGGGGAATCCTCTCCCCATTTCAGGATGGGTGATAGAGAGCAGTAACAAGAAGCTGCGCGCAAGCATCCCCGTGGGGACGGCGCTCTTTGTGCAGGGCGTGGTGCCTACAAGAGCAACTGTCTCCCTCTTCCCCGGTGAGAGCGCTATTATCTCACCCTCTGTCTCCCCTGTCGGCGCGTCTTTCCAAAAAAATATCTGTAGCGCTACCCTAGAGCGTTTTCAGCCCTTCTACCCGCCGCTTAGCAATGGGACGAGCACCGTGGAGGGTTTTTACAACGACTGTGTTGCAAAACATAAAGAGGAGCCAGATTTTTTCCTGCCCGAATGGCGCGTGTTTGTGGATAGACCCGGCCTCTTCGCAGAAGCGCACAATAGCATCCTCCTCATGGACAAGGATGAACGCTTAGTCGCCGAGTATAACTACTAGCGTAGAAGTGCAAAGAGCACGACACCGCAGGCCACCGATACGTTGAGTGATTCTTTTTTGCCGCGCATGGGAATCTCTATGATGCTGTCAGCGAGTGAGAGAATGTCTTGTTCAATACCGCTCACCTCATTGCCTACAATAAGCGCGGTATCTCTTTCTAACTTCACTGTACGGTAGTCTAAAGATTTCTCATCCTGCTCAAGCGCGAGTATCTGCAGGCCTGATTGTTTGAGCTCTGCAATAAGGGAGGGCGTATCTTCTCGTATCTCCCACGGCATGCTCATTTCTGCTCCCAGCGATGCCTTGAGCACGCGCGCATTCGGGCGTCCGAAACGATCTACAGGGGCAGGCGTAATGCCAGAGAGGTAGACTTTCTCCAAACCTACCGCATCCGCCGTGCGCAGGATACTCCCCACATTTTCCGCACTCCGCAGATTGTGGAGGATGAGGAAGAGCTTCACTATATTCTTAAATATTCCATCTCTCTCATAAATAAATTAAGCAACCGCATATCGTATCAGGAAACCAAGGTTTCCTGACTTTCCTTAGTGGACCCCGCGGCAAGCCGCGGGGTAAATGCTATCGCTAATCTATATCAATCCTCTCATATCCGCCCAGTATAGCATACCGAGGGACTGCACTCGGGCACAAAAAAACAATAGGATTCTTTTTTTTGTACCACTCGTTTGTCCGCCCAGAGGGATTCGAACCCCCGACCCTCTCCTTAAAAGGGAGCTGCTCTACCAGCTGAGCTATGGGCGGCTTGCAAATAATACCACGCAGAAGCCGCCTGTCTACAGATTCAGCACGAGGGTTTCCAATGCAATATCCAATTCAACCTCGCCCGCCACTACGCGCGGTTCAAGCATGGCGAGTGAAAAAGAAAGAGTATCCAGCTCTGTCCGCGAGTAATTCTCTGCGTAGCTCTTGGCGCGGTTGTAGACAAAAGGTTTGAGTCCGGATTCTGCCGCGCTTACCCGCGAGGCCAGGAGCATTGCCCGTACCTGCCACAGCAAGGGGCGCAGCAAGTCGCTCTCGCTCACTCCTGCGCACCGCGCGCGCAGGAGCTCCACCCATGCGCCGCGCCGGTCGCGCTCCCCCACTCTTTGCGGGAGTGCAAAAATATTGTACTCTTCACGCTTAGCCGCAGATGTGAAGGTGTACAGCGTACCGATTTTTTCTATCTGCGCAAGTATCTTTGTATCAAGCTTCTCTTCAAAGAGGAGAAAGTGGTTCTCTGACGCTCCCATTGCTTCAAGTAGTTCAGTGAGAGATTCTTTCAGCTCTTTGTTTTCGCTGACGCGATAACAACTTACGAGGTACGCTCCACCAAAAAAACTTTTTTGAGATGTGAGGTCAAAGAGCTCCTCTGCCTGCGCCGTATCTCCGGTAAAAGAGAGCAGCTGCGCATTGGGGTGCTTTTTTGCAAAAGCCTCCCTTACTGAACGGTACTTAGCAGGTGCCTTGGGATTGCCATTACTGACAACTGCGTAGATCATGAGAGTGCCTTAAAATCGCGGAGAACTTCCTCCGCATGGAGCTCTGGCTTCACTTTCTCGTACACCTTCGCGATTGTTCCGTCGGGAGCAATCAAAAAAGAACTCCTCCGTGTTATCCCATAGAGAGCTATCACGCGCTTCCCAGTATCAGAGAGGAGCGTAAAGGGGAGACTGTACTTCTCGACAAACTTTTTATGGCTCGCTATAGAGTCTGTGCTCACCCCGAACACAGTGAGTCCACCGGTTTGAAAGCGGGGGAAGTGGTCGCGAATGGCGCACGCCTCTTTCACACATCCCGGTGTATCATCCTTGGGGTAAAAATACAAAAGCACCCAGCCGCCGCGATATTCGGCAAGGGTATGCAGTGCCCTGTATTGATCGGGGAGCGTAAAGTCGGGCGCCTGTTCTCCTTGCTCTGGCATAGATACTTATGGTAACGCTAAAGTAATCCCTACGGGACAGTGATCAGAGCCCCAAATCTGGTCCAGGATAAAGGCATCTTTGACATGAGGCAATAATTTTTTGCTCACCAGAAAGTAGTCAATACGCCAGCCCACGCCGCGCTCGCGCGCGAGCGCGCGGTAGCTCCACCATGAGTACTGCGCTGTTTTTTGGTGGAAGTGGCGGAAGCTGTCTACCAATCCATGCGCCATAAATGTATCGGCCCAGCGGCGTTCCTCGTCGGTAAAGCCGGGGTTGCCCACGTTCTCCTTAGGCCGGGCCAGGTCAATTTCCTGATGCGCAACATTAAAGTCGCCGCAAGCTACCACGGGCTTTTTGAGCTCTAGATGTGTAACGTACTTGAGGAAGACTTCATTGAACTTTTCTTTGTACCCCAAACGGGAAAGTTCGTGGTTGGCGTTGGGGAAGTAGCAGTTGAGAAAGTAAAATTTTTCAAACTCAAGCGTCTGCAGGCGGCCTTCCCTCTCTGGCGCAAGCGCATGTTTAGTCCCGGGAACAATAAAACCCTCGCTCACGGCCATGGGCGCTTCTATGGTGAGCACCGCGGTGCCGCTGTAGCCGGGGCGCTCCGCCGGATTCCAAAACTCGGTGTAGCCGGCAAAGTCAAATTCAACCCTCTCGCGCGCCGCGTTGCTGATCTTAATTTCCTGCACACCCAGGATATCCGGCTTCTTTTTCTTCAAAAAATCAACAAAGCCCTTATTCACCGCCGCGCGGATGCCGTTGACGTTCCATGACATAAGGGTGAGCTCCAGTGCCATCATCCTATCATAGCACTTGACACATGCCAGGGGAGATTGACTATTTTTTAATAACAGTGTACTATATTATGCAGGAATGAACCTTGATGGAGGGAGAAAAAAATGCTAGGTATACACACAGTTATACACGCAGTTGAACTGTCGGCCGTATGTGAAGGGATTCGGAAAGTTGCCGAAGCCCGAGCAGCAGTAGCGCAAGATATCTGTAAGAACTTGCGCACGGAAGCAGATATCAAGAGACAGTCAATCAAAAAATGGCTGAACGAGTATGAGCAAGCGCGGAAAAATTACTTTCTCACCATACTGCGCGAGCGCAACGAGTACTGGTGCGGGTACTGCAATCGCACATACTCGCGGGGCACCGAGCTACCGGAAGAGATGTTTGTTGAGCAGGAGCGGGTAGTTATGCATATCTGCCCTTCATGCCAAAAAGAAATCGCCGACCGAGATGATATTCGCCCAGCGAAAGAGAATGAAATTGCAACGCTTCTCCAAGAAGCTCCTGCCGAATTCACCAACGACCTCGTGTATCGCTATCAGATTCCCCCGCAAAAGTGTCTCGTCGGCCAGCTTATCTGCACACTGGCTGTAGAGGATGTGTATAATGTGCACTAATGCAGTCACCCCGTCCGCGACACGTAAGTGTCGGGACGGGGCTTTTTATTTAATAAGTTCCTTAATGATTTGGAAATCCTTTTTGAGTGTCTCCTTCATCCCGTTGTTGTACACCGCAACCGCCGGGTGGTAGAGGCAGGCGACGGAAATGTCGCCGTAAGGAGCCTTTGCGGCAAAGCTCTTCCCATGCATGGAGGAGATGGGCTGGATGTAGAGTTCCAATTCAAACTTCCGCATGATGTAGCCTAGCGAGTAGCGCCCCAATGTTGCGATAACAGAGGGCTGGATGATATCAATCTGCCGGTCAAGGAAGGGACCGTACACAGCAATCTCCTCGGGGAGCGGGTCGCGATTTTCCGGCGGACGGTCTTTTAAAATATTCGCAATGTAGACCTCCTTGCGGTCCATACTCACCGTCTCTAAGAGTTCCTCCAGTACCCGCCCCGCCGCCCCCACAAAAGGCCGGCCTGTTTGCGCTTCGGTCCGGCCTGGCGCCTCACCTACAAACATAAGTTTGGCGTAGTGACTTCCCTCTCCAATGACAGGAAAGTAGTGGTTCTGGATCCGGTACTCGTAGAGCGGAGACTCCGCAAGAGCGAGTACTTCGTCCTTAATTTTTTTGAGTGCTTCTCGTCGCGCATCTTCTGCCATGGTTTGAATATACCACAGCAGGAAATTTACGGGGTTGTTGTTGCAATTCCGGTGGCCGCCGTGGCGCCGGTTGAGCTTGCCGCCACAGGGGCATTGGGGTTGACAATATTTCCACAGGCAACGTACTTACTCGCCTCTGTCGCTGATTTATGAACGTTAACGGCAAGCGGGAGACCGGCCAATATCTGCTCAACAGTCGCTGTGTCCAGTAATGTCTCCGAGTTCCCCCCAACAACATTGCTAAGGGTGTATGTGGGGTCACCGAGCTTGGCGCAGGTACCGATGTGGATGTGTGCGGGCTGTGAGACTCCCTCTGGAGCGCCGCTCAAAACAAGAGTCACCTTGAGCTTCCCATCTACATCCTCAAGCGTTGCCGCGCCTGATTCGCCTGATTTGTTTTGGGTAGCAAGCGCGATGCTGACACGCAGTGGCTCTGCCGCTGGCGTCGTGGTGGCCATCTCAATAATTTGCGGCGTCTCTTCGCCTTTGTTTTTGAACACCAAGTAACCGACGATGATGAGAGCAATAATGACAATAAGGATAATGGCGTTTTTCATGATTCTCGTTACGTAACTTAACTGCTACTGCGCCTCCGACTCTTCGTCATCCGCCGTGCTGGTAGCAGTTCCTGCAACGGCAGGAGTGCTGGTGCTTGCGGGAACAACTGTAATGAGCTCAACTTCAAACTTAAGCGTTGAGTTTGCTGGGATAGGACCGACGGTCTGCGCGCCGTAGGCGAGCTCCGGCGCAATCGTGAGAACACGTTTGCCACCCACCTTCATACCAACAAGACCCTGCTCCCAACCCTGGATCACCTGCCCGGCGCCGATAGTGAAGCTGAAGGGTTCCCCCCTGTCAATACTTGAGTCAAACTGTGTGCCGTCCATGAGAGTACCCACGTAGTGCACGGTCACCATATCGCCGACCCGCGCCTCTGTGCTGGTTCCCACTACTGCATCTTCAATAGAAAGGCCTCCAATAGTCCCTACCGAGGCTCCCTGTGGCGTTGGCTCTTCCCCGCCGCGGCTCTGGTAACCCAAGATAACCAAAATCGCAATGATGATAATGGCAACAACGAACAATATAAGTTGCTTATTCATACCTGTGTTACAAGCTAATAATCCCCTTGTATGTGCGAGCGTATCGCACTCCCCGCCGCTTGTCTATATTGACAATATTCGCATTTTGAAGCACTTTCTGGCGGCCGGTCCCCCAGCAAGCACTGATGCGCCTCTAGTATAGCACCTTCTACCCACCTGTCTCCCCCTTCGTAGGGGATAAGCGTAATATCAAATTCCAATTTACCGTCAAAAGCTCGCACATCGCGCCTCCCATTTGCATAGACAAAGTAGCCAACAGGCGAAACCGAGAATCCGAGGCGGCGCAGGAGCCACTGGTATAGTTCCATCTGGTTGCGGTAACCGCTTTGCCACTCGGCCTCTATCCCTACCGGCGTATCCTTGCTGGTTGATTTGTAGTCAACCACAATGAGAGTTCCTTTCGGATCAACCCATAGATCATCCACTGCTCCGGTAATAATAAAATTGGTGGGTTCATGGTGGTACTGGATACCCACAAAATTCTCGCGCCATTCATTGAGCTGGGGATGTGAAAAAGGAATAGCATCCACACCGTAGCACTCCATCAGGGGATGCTTCTCCCTTTTTGCACGATGGATGTCAAACTCTTTTTTAAGAAGGTGGTCAACCGCGGAATTTAACGTAAACGGGAACTGGGCAGGCCTGCCCACTCCTAGCCGCCGGTCAAGGTAAAAACAGCGCGGGCAACGCAAAAAATCTTCCATCTTTGAACGCGAGAGCTTGAAGGGCTCGGGGGAGCCGGGGTCAAAAACATTCCTGGTGCGCAATCCTGCCATTGGCTCAAGAGTAGCATGCATTGGCACACTGACGATAGCTTGCTATTATCAATGCCATGAAGGGCATGGAGCAACCGGCGGAAGAGGATGTAGAGACGGGGAGGATTGCCTCTCTATGGGAAAGATATTCATTCCCAGGAACTCCTCCTCCTCTTGATTCAGTAGAAGGACAGCGTCTCTTTGATACATGCCGGTCATACTTAGACTATGCTCTTGCAAATAAGTCATCCTCTTTCCCCCAATATGACAGCGAGAATATCTATTCAAGCATGAAGGTAGATAACTGGGGAGACCGCCGTCGGAGAGAGCTGCACAACAATATAGCGCTTGCGGTAGCGGGAAAGGAGCGCTCTTTGATGGAGGGCTGGGAAGCGGGAGAGATAGCAAACTTTGCGTCAGAGTTAGTCTTGGGAGAAGATTTGGAATCAGCGCGACAGCATCGGAAAGATTTTCAAGAATAGAAAAAGGGCCAGAAAGATCTGGCCCGATTATAGTGCAGAAAGTCGCTGCGCAGTGTTTGCGGTAAAATGTTTTCCGTGGAAGCGAACGGTGTGGGAATATGTCCCATCCCCATTATCTCTGTTGAAATATAGTGGAGTAGCTCCCTCGTGGATAAACACCATTAATTCCGTGCATGTAGCGTGGTAGATTTTCCGTTCAAAACCATAACTCTGGACTTTCTGCTTAAAGAGATCGTCCGCTGTCATCATATTTTCCCCTTTCCTTGAAAGATGTACAAAAGAGCATAACGGCTTAGGAGTATACTAATTTATACAGTGTACGTCAAGCTATTCCCGCCTCTTTCCAGTTCCTGCCCATACTGACGTTGGCCGCGAGCGGGACGGCAAGTTTTGCCGTCCCCTCCATAGCGCCTTTGATGATGGCGCTCGCCTCGTCACGTACGCCGTTCTCAACCTCGTACACAAGCTCGTCGTGCACCGCAAGGAGCAGGTGCGCCTTCCCGGAAAGTCCTGCATTCGTGAGCCCCTCCTCGGCTTTGCGCAGAGCAATCTTCATGAGGTCAGCCGCCGTCCCCTGCAGGGGCGCATTCATTGCCATGCGCTCGGCAGAGGCGCGCAGGTAGGGTAATTTTGAATTAATATCGTGAAAGTAGCGTCGCCTACCAAAGAGCGTTTGCGTGTAGCCGTGTGTGCGGGCAAACGCTTTTACCCCCTCAAAAAAGAGCCCGATGTTGGGAAAGCTCGCAAAGTACTGGTTATAAAACTCTTTTGCCTCTGTAAGATCGGTGCCAAGATTCTTTTTAAGCGTCTGCACACCCATCCCGTAAATGATGCCAAAATTGATTACCTTTGCCTTGCGGCGCATATCCTTGTTCACCTCCGATTCCGGCACCCCAAAAACGCGCGAAGCGACCGAGCTGTGTACGTCCTTCCCCTCGCGAAAAATCTTAATGAGCTCCTCATCTTCCGCCATGACCGCAAGCACCCGCATCTCAATCTGCGAGTAGTCGCATGAGACCCATGTATGCCCCGGCGCCGCAATAAAGGCCTCTCGTATCGCCTCGCCGTAGCCCTCGCGGGCCGGGATGTTCTGTAAGTTGGGGCGTTCCGAGGACATGCGCCCTGTGGTTGTGCCAGTTTGATTGAGATGTGTATGCAAGCGTCCCTCCTCATCTACAAGTAGCGGAATTGCGTCAATGTAGGTACCAAGGAGTTTTTGGAGTTCTCGGTGCGAGAGGATGTCGTCAATAACCGGGTGCTCCCCTTTTAACTTCAACAATTCACTCTCCCGTGTGGAGAGCGCGCCGCCTCCCGTCTTCCCGATACCTTTCGACGAGAGCTTGAGGCGACCAAAGAGCGCCTCCGCTACCTGTTTGGGTGAGTTAATGTTGAACTCACCTCTCGTCTCTTTGTAGATGCGGCGCTCAATGGTCTCCAGCTTTTTGTGGTACTCAACCGAAAGCGATTTGAGCAATGGGATGTCTACCAGCACGCCGCGCTTCTCGGCGCGGGCAATCAGCGGGATGAGTGGGAGCTCTATGGTCTCGTAGACGGAAAATAATTTTTTTTCTTTCAGCTCATGAGTGAGAGTCTCAAGCGCCGACGGCATATTCTCTTTTTTGGTATGCGCGTAAATCTCGGCAGGCCCCGCTTTTGTTTTATTTGAATCAATGAGCCAGAGCGCAATGCGCGCCCGTGTAGATTCGCCTGCATCCGGATTTTCTTCCTTGCGCTTCTCTACAGAAGCATTCCCGAGGAGCGCCAGCGCGCGGCGTTTGAGGCTCTCAAACTCAAGCTCGTCAAAGAGCGCAGTGATCGCGGATTCTTCTACCCCCTCGCGCCAGAGCGTATCAGGGAGGGTGACGGTAATCGGCGCATCGCGGCGGATTGTGGCGAGTGTTTTTGAAAAGAGCGCTTCCTCCTCATTGTCTTTAAGTAATTCTACAATGCGCGGCTTGATGCCCGCTTTCTTAAAGGCCTCCGGTTTTTTCTTAAGCGTTGCGTATATCTCCTCAATGCTCCCAAATGCATGAATGAGCTCGCTCGCCGTCTTCTCGCCAATACCCGGGACACCGATGATGTTGTCTGAAGGGTCACCGCGCAGACCCTTAAAGTCTGCAATGAGAAGCGGGGTAAAACCAAAGCGCTTCTTCACCGCATCCTCGTCATACATCACCGTGTCGGAGAGACCCATGCGCAGGGTGTAGACGCGCACGCGTTCTCCCTCAACCAGTTGGAGCGTATCCATATCTCCCGAGGCAATGATGATTGAAATGTCCTCCCGCCGCTTCATGGCCTCCACAATAGTGCCGAGGATATCGTCTGCCTCAAAGCCCGCATGCGCGAGAATAGGGATGCCAAAGGCGCGGAAGATGTTCTGCGAACGCTCAATCTGGGCTACGAGATCGTCGTCCGCCTTCATCCGGCCTGCCTTGTAGGCGTCATAGATTTTTTTGCGGAAGGTCGGTTCGGGCAGGTCATAACAGGCAATAATGTGGTCGGGCTTGAGTTCTGCAATAATCTTCATCAGCATGGAGGCGATCCCGTAGAGTCCTCCAGTGGGCTCGCCACCCTTGGTGCGCAGATCGGGGAGCGCGTGGTAGGCGCGGTGGATGATGGCATGCGCATCCAAGAGTACCAGTAACTTTTTGTGCGATGGGGCTTTAGTTTTTGTGGTAGTTGATTTCATGAACGGTATCGGTGACAAGTGTAAGCGCAACGCGTTTGGCGTGCTCTAAAGGGAGCCCTTCAACACGCTCTGGCCACTCAAGCGCAATACAATTTTCCGTGTCGCGCGCAAGTTCCTCCCAGCCGAGGCGCAGGAGTTCTTCGGCGCTTCCCAGCCGGTAGGCGTCAATGTGCACAAGGCGGGCAAAAGGATTATCTTGAAGTCGGACTCGCCGTGGTGAGTCCGACTTCGGAATGTGGTAAACACGCATAATGGTGAAGGTGGGACTCACCACGGGCTCCTCCACTCCAAGCGCCTCGGCAAGACCCTGCGCAAAAGTGGTTTTCCCCGCGCCCAGCTCGCCGGAGAGGGTAAAGATGAGCGCGTTATCACGCGAAGAATCTTGCAGGGAAGCAAGGATTTCCTGTGCCGCTTCCCGCATTTCATCAGCGTCCTTCACCTCTCGCTTCATTGGAGTATTGTATCAAAAAATATAAACTCCATCCCCCTGCCACTTCCCCAAGAGAGAAGGGGGTAATTTGTTTCCCCTCCCCTTCGGGGAGGGGTGAGGGGGTGGGGTTTCTCATCAATAAAAAAGCCCCCAAGCTGGATTTGGACCAGACAAGAGGGCTTAGAGAAGAGACAATTATCAGTCGCAATGGTCGTGATGGTGATAGGATTGCCCACCGTAACGCGGACGATAATTATCGTACCGAGGGCGGTATGACGGACGGTAGGATGGCCGATACCTGTCGTAGCGATCGTAGCGGTCATAATCATACCTATCGTACCGGCCACGATCATACCGATAGCTATCATACCCATACCGCGGGTAACGGTCACGTCGCCCCCCAATGTTGAATCCGAGGTTAAACCCTAGATCAATCATGGGAGTCGGGTCCACATAGACTGGCGGGGGTGGCATCGGGGGCGGAATGAATACCGGATACTCCTCAACCATCGGTTGGGGAACATATTGGGGTACATACACTTCCCTATCTCGATACACCGGCTTTTCCACCTCAACATACCGGTACTGCGTAACGAGACTTATTTCCCGAACTACCTCCCTGTATACCTGCGGTGGCGCTTGCTGGGGTTGTGGCTGCCACTGTGGTTGAGGCGGCGGGGCTGGGGCAGGACTCATGACCTCTGTTGTCGGACGTTGGTTTGCACCCGGCTCCCCCGCGTTTGCCTTTATGAGCATCATTAGTAACATGGCACCAGCGACAACAAACAGCAGCGGTATCCTATTTTCCCTAGACATTTCTCTCTCCTCTCTGATTTCTCGCGCAAAGCGCGTATTTCAACGTTCTCTATACTCCTATGTCCATTATAGCATATCCATATTTTTTGTCAATCCATCGCAAGTGAATTCGCATCCTAATTGCACCAAAGTTTGCATCCTAATTGCACCACCCTTTCGGACGCCCATACTCGGTGCATATGGCACATACCCAAATTGGACCGGCCGAATGGCCGGTCATTGTTCGATTGTTGCGGGCCGGATATAGCATGCGCGCAATTGCGCA
>Ga0209518_1001435_pt1 | contig 25415 bp, 38 predicted proteins | sample RifGroB1_FD_183993 | JGI IMG/M metagenome (GOLD analysis project Ga0209518, IMG submission 183993) | Groundwater microbial communities from Rifle, Colorado, USA - Groundwater B1 (SPAdes) (version 2) | ecosystem: Environmental > Aquatic > Deep subsurface > Groundwater | place: Rifle, Colorado...
CTTTTCCCGCGGCTGGCCGGCATCTTCCGCCGCCTGCGGCTCCTCGGTGCCCTTCGCCTCTTCGGGCGCGACGGGCGGCTCGGAGTGCTCTGCGGCCTTCTCGGCGAGTGCGGACAGGATCGAATGGATTCCCGCGTTCGAGTCCTTTTTCAGGATCTCCTGCAGGCGGAAGAAGTCGTCGACGGTCTTCATCTCCTTGAGCGCGTCCAGGAGCCTGCCCAGGCGGTCGGAGTCCTGCTTCGCGGAATGGATGTCGGCCGCCTCGTTCATCGGGAAGGTCACGGGGCTGAACTCGTACAGCTTGATCTCCGTCAGCTGGCGGACATCCGTTTCGCTGTTGTAGTTGCTCTTGATCACGAGGTAGCCGATGCTCATCTTGTCCACCACGAGATCGTTGATGAGCGTCATCATGTCGCGGCCCATGGCCGTGTCGGAAATGCGGCCTTCCACGAAGAGGCCGATGTCGTCCTCCGCCATCTTCGTCGGGAGGCCGATCGGCCACCAGGGCATGTGCTGGCTCAGGACCTTGATCTTCGAACGGATCCGCCCGTCGGCTCCGACCTGCGGACCCCGCTCGGCGATCGTCTTCGAGAAGGCGCCCCTCACGATGACGTCCCCGCCGAGGTCTATGTCCCAAGTGGACGCGTACCCCTGGAACAGCATGCCGTTCCCATCCTGGGCGGCCTTGAACTCCATCGAACCGGGAAGGGTCTTGAACTCCAGGCCGGCGCGGGCCTTCATCGCGGCCTCCATGTCCTTCACGCTGAAAGGGACCGGGAACATTGGCTTCGCCTCCTAGATCGTCATTCGCTTGAATCGTTCGACGGTAGGGGCGCCCTTCCTGGAAGCGCCTTCAACCGCGGGCAAGATCATGTCTCGTACACCTCGACGCAACGGCATTGGATCACGTCCGCCGCGTCCCCGGTCGGGTCGCCAGGAAACATCATCGGCTTGACCAGAGTCCCCGCGTAAGGGTCCGTCATGTTCGGGACGTGCTGGCCATCCATCCCGACGTGGTTCGTCTTGTCGCTCGGCTGCGTCCCGCGTACGCGGTCGTCACGCGAGGAGAGCCAGGTCCGGCCCTTCACGGCGCCGGACTGGATCGCGGCCTGCCGGCTTCCATAGTTGGACGCGCCGACGACCTCCGTCCTCGCAATGACATGCGAACGGTAGGTATCGAAACCGGAGTAGATCTGCTTGATGAGGCCGGCCGTCTGCGGCACGCTCAGCCCGTCCTCGAACGCCTGGGAGACCACGGCTCGGACGCGCTCCTTCGTGGTGCGGGACACGCGAACGATCTTCCTCGCCACGAAAGAGCGGACGGCGGCTTGGACCTCGTCCGTCCACGGGTCGAAGATCCACCTCTCCGCGCCGGCCTTCTCCTCGAGGCCCTCGCCTTCGTCCTTCTTCGTCCGTCCGCCGAGCGTCGTCGCGGTCGCGCCTCCGAAGACCTTGATCATCTCCCGCCAGGACGCGAGGAAGAGGGCCTCCCAGGCGCGGGCGCTCGAATCGACCTTCGCCTCCCAATCCTCACCGTGGAGGAACGCGTCGACCACGGCGTCGCCCTCGTCGGAGAAGACCGCCCGCGCGCGGCCCTGCAGCGCGCGCTCATGGCCCTGGCGGCGGCGGTCGAACGCCTTCCAATACCGGACCTTCCGCTCCTCGGTCGTGACGCCCACGGCCTTGAGCTCCTCGGCCACCTCAGCGAGGTCCTCGGCTGCCTCCTCGCGTTCCTCATGCGGCGGCAGCGCCTTTCGGCCGGACGCGAGGGAAAGGACCTTCTCCCACTTCGACTCCACGGCGCCCAGCTCCACGCTGAACGTAGCGTCGATCGGCTTCCCGCCAGGCAGGCCCTTCGCCCCGGACTCCTCTGCCGCGGGGGCCGCCATGGCGTCGGCGGCCGGCAGGAGGTTGGCCCCGATCCAGGCGACGTCCCAGCCCTTGAACTCCTTGAAGCCGAGCTTGAGCCGCTCGTTGATGACGTTGAACGGGACGGCCATCCCGAAGAGCTTCTCGGCGACGTCCACCAGCGCGCCGAGGTCCTCCTGCAGGGCCTCCACGTTGGAGACGTCGTACCTCAGCCGGAACAGGGGACGGCCCACCTGGTCGACGCCCCATTCAGTCGCCAGGCCGAGGTTGATCGCGTCCATCAGATCGGACAGCATCGGCAGGACCGTGTCGAGCCAGAAGATCTTCCGTGCGGTCTGGATGTTCGCGAGGGTAGCATCGTCGTAGATCCCGACGATGGGCGGCGGCACTCGGAACAGCGCGCATATGTCGATCCGCGTCATGCGGCGGCTTTCGATGAAGTCCAGCTCGGCGGGGGTGAGGGACATCCGCGTGAACTTCGCGTCATTGCCGAGCAGCATGATGTTCCTGGCGTTGTCGGAGCCCATCTTCTGGGATCGGATGAGCTCCATCGCCTCGTCGTACTGCTCTTGCGAGAGGGACTGCGGGAAGGTGAACGCGCCGTCGGGGACCACGCGGTTTTGCAGGCTGACGCGCCACCAGTTGACCGAGTCGACCTCGGTCTCGATGATCTTCTCGCCGGCCTGCATCGGGGACATCCCCCAATACGGGTTCGCCGGGTCCGTGAACTGTACATGGAGCAGGTCGGCCGGGGCGATCTTCGCCGTCTTCGAGCCCACCTTGTGCTCGTAGTAGGTGATGAAGTCGATCGTGTTCGGGACGGGCTTGATCTGGTCGGGGTTGAGGGGCCACATCTCCGCGATGCCGCCCTTCAACGCCCCGACGCGGATCTTCGTGGTCGTCGAGTTGCCCGCGAGGTACAGGTGCGCGATCATCCGCTGGCGCAGGTCCTGCCCCGTCATGAACGGGTTCGGCCGATCCCACAGGACGCCGAGGGGATGGTCCTGCTCTACGCGGACGTACTCCGCGCCCTTCTGCAGCTGCTCCACCACCCACGGCACGGACGACCCCGTGTCCATCAGGGCCTTGATGCAGGCGTACACCCAATGCGAGGACTTGAACCCGCCGGACACGGCTTCGGAGGCAGTCCACTCCTTCGCCTGGGGCTTGTTCGCTTGAGTCGTCGGAAGCGCTTGCGCGATGGTGATCGACTTGCGCGCAAGGTCGGCCATGTACCGCCGGCCGAGGCTGGTCGCAGCTTCATTCGCGGATGCCACAGGGGCCGGCGGCGCGCCCACCAGGAAACGGCGAAGGAGGCCGACGAGGCCTCCCGCTTCAGACCATCCCGATCTTGATGGCATCCATTCCCTCCCGCTTTTTCGCCAGCCAGGCCATCGCTCCGGCCGCGATCGTGTCGGGCAAGTGGCCGCTCCCGTAAATCTCGTTCCACGTCGCGAACTTGTGCTCGCCTTCGACGTAGTCGATCGCCGGGTAGACGATGTCCCTCCGCTCGATCGCCGCGATGTACGAGGAGAGCATGTCGGCACGAGCCTTCGCGGCGCTGAAGTCGAACCCCTGCGAAGGAACTTCGAGGTAGTCCGCGCACACGCTCCCGACCCCGGTCGCGTCGTGCACGGACGGCCCCCCGTACCTCTTCACCCTGGCGTTGTGGAAGCCGATCATTTGATCCCACGGACGGCGGCCGGTGCGCGTCCACGCCGCGAGGACGTCCTGCCCATCCGCGTTCCGCCACATGGAATGAATGACCGTCCAATCGCGGGTCTTCGCCCAATCCGAGCCGTGGTAGAATTTACGCCCGGGGCCCGGGCGGATGAAGGTGAGCTCCACGTTCTCCACGCCGGGATGGCGAACTCCCTTGCTCAGCCGCAGGTCGAACAGGTCGCGGACCGCCTCGCGGTCGATCGCCAGGCCCTCCGGGTTCGGCTCCTGCAGCTCATACTCGGTTTCCCACATCGCCTTGGTGACCTGCTGGCGCTTGCGCTCCACCTCGAGCGGATCGAGCCATCCGCCCTCGGCGGCCATGCTCTCGCGGTAGCACCAGCGGTAGACCGGCCACCCCTTCTCCGCGGCTCGCTTCAGGATCTCCGTCATGGTTCCATTCGGGTTCTGCCAGGTCGAGGAGCACACGGTCTGCGACGGGATCCCGGGCCGGCCCATCGTCTGGCCCATCGCCGCATCGAAGATTTCGAGGTCCATCTCATCCGTTTCGTCGAGCCGCAACCGTTGGGGGTGGGGACCGCGGACGGACTTCTGCGACGCCATCAGCGCCTTGAGGTAGCCCCCGTTGATCAGGTTGGTTTCCGTCTGGGTCGGATCCGACGCGAGGAGCCAGCGCGGCGCATTCGGGGCCTGCCAGAATTGCCCCTTCGCGTTCGGGTCCTCGCCCGTCATGTACCTGTGGACGCGCTTCGACTGCTCGCCGGAGCCGCCCAGGAGGTTGACGCTCGCGCCCAGGAGGACTTGCTCGGTGAGGGAGAGCAACGCGAGGAGGAAGGACTTGCCGCCGAAGCCTCTAGACGCGTGCCACACGCTGATCGGCTGGTGGGCGAAGAAGGCGTCGGAGAAGGCCTCGAACGGCGCCTTATGATGCGGGCAGCACCTCGCGAACGGGATCCGCACGCCGAAGAGGACGTAGACCAGCTGCCACAGGTGGCGCGGCGACCTCGGGACCACCCGCTGGACGTTGAGGAGCGCGTTGAGGTCCCGCCTTACGTCGGACTCCGGCGGTTGCTCAGGATGGCTGCGGATCGGTCCGGTCAACATAGCCGCCCGCCGGGGGGCCTTCCCCTCCCGCCAGGGACTCCAGCATCGAGAGGCGGTCCTTGAGGGTGAGGTTCTCCACCTGGATCGGCCGCCCGTCCTCGCCCGCCAGCTCCAGCGTCCTCGGGTCGAACAGGCGGATCTTCGTGAGTTCGCACAGGCGCTTGTCGAGCTCCAACATCTTCGTGACGGCGTTCATGTCGCCAGCCAGGACGGCGGGATACACGGCCTGCATGGCGCCGAGGCACCTGTCGATCATCCGCTCCTTGAGCTTGCCCGCCTCCACCACGATCTCCACGGCTCGCCTGGCTTGCGCGCGCGCCACCAGCCGCCGCGCGCCGCCGTCCCCGATCTTGGTCCCGTACTTCTTGTTCACCTGAACAGCGATTTCGATGAAGGTCAGTTCGGCGCGGCGGCACTCCAACGCGAACCGCTCCCGCTCGAGCGATTCCACGTCGGCATCGGTCAGGAGGTCGTCGGGGGGGATCGCCTTCTTGAGCGCCCGCTGGATCGCCTTGCTGGCGGCCTGCTTCGTGTACGGCCGCCCGAACTTCTTCTCGACGGCCGCCACGATCTCCGCAAGCGACGCGCCATCGTTGCGCATCTTCGTGCAGAAGTTCTCCATCGTTTCCCCGTCGAGCTTCCGCCTGCTGCTCTTGCTCTCCATGTCAGGCCTCCAGGATCTTCCGCAGGTTGCAGGCGACCGCGCGCATCAGCAGCGGCGGCACGCTGTTCCCGATGCGGCTCATCCGGTCCTTGTACTCGCCGGTCAAGATGAAGTCGTCGGGGAACGAGGCGAACCGCATGGCCTCCGCGACGTGGATGAACCGCGGCTCGGCCCAATGCACGAACGAGGAGAAGGAGTGGTCGCTGGCGCTCTTGACGATGGTCGGGCACGGCCGCTCCGGGTCGAGCTTCGCCAGGACGTTGAAGTGCGTCCCGCTCTCGTGCAGTGCGCTGGCGTTGTCGCCCGGCGGGATGGACTTCCACCACTCGACATACTTCTCCGCGATGTCCTTCTGCGGCACGGCCTCCCGCTGCTCGCGGGTGAGGCCGCGGACGGCCACCTTCGCGGGGATCGGCCAGGTCTTCGGCTCCGGGTGCGACGGCTCGAGCCCGAGGTCCTCCCGCACGCCGACGAAGATCACTCGCTCGCGGCTCTGCGGGACCCCGAAATACTTCGCGTTGAGGAGGCGCACGGCCACGCGATACCCGGCCTTCTTGAGCTCCTCCAGGATCTCCACGAAGAGCAGGCGCATCTTGCCTTTGACCATCCCGCTCACGTTCTCCATGACGAACGCCCGCGGCTTGAAGACGCCCAGGAGGCGGACGTATTCACGGAACAGGCCATTGCGCGGATCGTCCGTCTGACGCCGGCCGGCGGTGCTGAAGCCCTGGCACGGCGGGGACCCGTCGAGGACGTCGAGCTGCCCGGGCACGAGGCCGGTGAGGTAAAGGGCCTCCTCGCCTTCGAGCTTGGTCACGTCGCCATGGTATACCTCGACGTCGGGGAAGTTGGCGCGCAGGCACTCCGCCGCGTTCGCGTCCCATTCGACCGCCAGCAGCTCCCTGAAGCCCGCCATGGAGTAACCGAGGCTCGAGCCTCCGCACCCGGCGAACAGGGAGACCACGGTCGGCGCGTCGGCCTTCCGCGGCGCCACGTGGTCGGCCCACGCGGCCTCCAGATCGGCGGCATAGTCGCCGTGGTAGAAGAGGGCCGGGACCTCCATCGTCGCGCTCATCTCGGGAACTCGAATCCGCACTCAGGGCACTTCGCCATGACCACGCCCTCCGCCAGGGTTTCATCGAGGAGCTTGAACTCCACGCGCGGCGGGGCGATCTGCGCCGCCAGGCCGGACAGGAGGCTCCCCACGGCCGCGCTCCGGTTGCGGAATGACGCGAGGAGGGAGGCCAGGCGCTCGCGGCGCACGCCGGCCAGCTGGCCCACGCGGTCGAAGGTCGCCACCACGACGCGGCCCTCCTCCTCCGACAGGTCCGTGACCAGGCACGGGACCTTCCGCTTCCCGGCCTGCTTCGCCCTCGCGTGGCCGTCGAGGATCTGGAACAGGCCGTCGCCGAGCGGGCGCACGATGACGGCCCCTGCGAAGCCGACCTTCTCCAGGATCCAGGCCAGCGCCGAGGTCTGCTCCTCCGGGTGCTCCCGCCAGTTCTCCGGGTGCGGCACGAGCTTGTCCGCTCGGATGCGGTCGAACCCGACGATCCGGTTCCGGAAGACCTTCTCGATCGTCTTCTCTACTGCCGCGGGAACTTCGCGCTGCATTGCGGGCATGTCAGGCACGCCTCCCTCCCCCCGCCCTTCGCGGGGATCTTGGCCCGGTCCACGACCTCGGCCACGGCCTCCAGCCGCATGTCCGCCAGCGCCTTGTCCACGGCGTCGACGCCGGTCGCGATCGAGCCAGCCAGGCCGGCCATCTTCGCGTGGTTCGTCTTCGCCATCGCGCTGATCGGGTCGTAGACCGTGAGGAGCTCGTCGGCCTCCTCGATCGACTCGATGTCCGTCAGGAGGATCGGCACCTCCTGATCCGGGTGATGGGACTCCGCGATCTCCTGGCGCATGTGGCCGTCGACCAGCATCGGACGGTCCCTGTCGAGGACCAGCGTCGAGCCGTCCTCCAGCTCCACCGTCGCGCCAGCCTTCACCGTGATCGTGAGCGCGGCTCCGACGAATCCAATCGCATTGAGCAGCCCTTCCATCAGGTCCCGCTGGGCCGGCGGATGATCACGCCAATTCCGCGGATTGGGGAGGAGCTCTCCCGCCTTCACGTTGATGAGACCGAGTATCCGGTCCCGGACCTCTCCCGACGCCTTCGCCATGACGCCTCCACGTTCGCGCCCGACCGCCCCGCCCTCCTGCACGGAAGACCGAAGCCTCCCGCATCCGCCGGGGTCGAGTCCGGCGCGGGAGGCTTCGGCGGAGGCTCCCGCAGAGAGATGGAGCCTCCTTCCACGGGAGTGCCATGGAGATTCGGGGCGCGCATCATGCTGCCCCCTCGGCGCACAACGGCCTCGCGGCCCGCGCAGAATACTAGTTGGCCAGGTCCTTCACGTCAATGGCCCCGCCGGAAGTCACGGTCGCATGGGTGACGGTGTGGCCGTTGTTCCGCAGCTCCTCCACCGCCACGGCCGCGATGGCCTCGGCGTTGTACTCCACCTCCGGATCCCCATGGGGTCCGACGCCTTCGATGTTGATCGTCCAGTTGCCCATGCCCTCCAGTTCGCGCCGCCAGCCGGCCTCCCTCCTCGCGTTTGAACGGAAAGAAAACGGCCCGCGGCGGGTGGTACTCCGACACGGGCCGGCGCCCAAGGCACTATAGGATACCGAACGAAGTTGCTTGCTTCTCGCGAGAGATCGGACTTCCCTCCATCCACCCGAAGCCGCCCGTGGACCGTGGCGGACGTCCTAGCCGCCCTGGAGCTCGAATCTGCCGAGGACCTTCCGCCCCTCCCTCACCTCGACGTACCCGGCCGGCACGGACTCATCCAGTTCCACGGGATAGCCCCCAAGGTCGATGGACGCGCACTCCTTCGCGTACGGCGGCAAGTCGGCCGGGTTGATGTGGATCTTCCTGGCCGGCAGGCTTACCACGACGTCGCCCGAGACATCCCCGGCAGGCTCACCATTGATCGACAGGCGTCCCGGACCGGCATCCACCGTCAGGCCTTCCCGCCGCCGGCGTACCGCGCGCCGAGGGCCTCGCGGATCGTCTTGTCGATCTCCAGCAGGAGCTTCACGGCCTGCTCCGGTTGCCAGTCCGCCCGGACCTTGATGGTCGGCTGGACCTCGCCCTTCGCGTTGGTCGTCAGGGTCAGACTGTACTGCCATTCGCGGGGCCGCTCGGCCTCCTCCACCTTCTCCGCGATGAGCTTCTTCAGGCGGGCCTCCAGGTCTTGGACTCCCGCCTCAGTCGTTGGAGATGTCGCCGAAGTCGGCGTGGCCGTCGCTTCCGTCATGCTTGCGTTCCTCCCGATTCGGGCCCTTCTTGGAGGCGAGGTCGCGCTCCCTGAAGTCCCGGTTTCTCCGGTCCCATTCGGGAACCAGAATGCCCTTGTTCTCGTACCCCTCTTGAGCGGCCATCGTCGTCGTTCCTCCCATCCGTACTCGGAAAGGACCTCCCGCTCCACCCGCGCCGCCCGCTCGAGGAACCCCTCGTCGCAGGCCCGCCTGCACAGGCGCCGGACCGCCGCCGCGACCAGCACGGCGAGGGCGAATGACGCGAGGAGGGCGGGGAGCGCTTCGGACATCGGAGGCCACCTCCTGATCGTCCGGGTTCGCGGCCAGGACGGGTCCTCCCTACGGCGCACCGGCCATGAAAGACCGTACGCGGCCACGCGGCCGTTGGAACACCCAGAAGGTGGAGTCGTACCGCCGCGAGTGGACCTGCCGATCGTGGTTGTGGCCCTTGATGCGGTTCTTCGAAACCAGGGTGAACCGGTCCACGTCCACCCATCCGACCTTCACGGCCATGCCGAGCACGGCGCAGTCCGTCGCGACGAACTTCCCGGCTTCGATGAGGGCCTGGCACTTAAAGGCCAGGATCCCCGCCGGCGCGGCCACCCGCCACAGTTCCCGCAGCGCGTCGGCGTACATCGCATGGAGCTCCCGCTGGTTGAAATACGAGGCATACAGGGCGCCCATGCGCGACCCCTCGCCGGCGTGGTGGAGGAACGGCGGGTCGAACATCGTCGAGGCCACGATCCCGGACTCGAGGGGGAGGCTCCGCACGTCGGCTTTCTCGACGCCCGGGATCGACGGCGCCAGGTCGAACTTCCATCGCGGCTGGGGGATGTCGCCGCCGCGGTACATCGCCCCCCTCGCGTAGGTCGGATCGAGCTCGAACCCGTCGGGCGCCCAGAGGTCCATGATCCACCGGAGGATCCGCTTCTGGGAGAAGGACACGCTCCGCGCCGGCTCCTTCGTGCCCGGCAGCTCCTCCTGGATCGCGATGGTCACGGCCGGCCTCCCCTGTGCAGGTCGAGGTTCTCGGCCTCCTCCAGGAGCTTCTCCGCGTCGTCCCGCAGCAGGCCCGCGAACCGCTCGAGGATCGCATCCATCGAAACGAACTCGCCCTCCGGCAGGCCCTCCATCAAGATCCGCACGTTCTCCCGCACGATCCGCCGGAACAGACCGTCGCAGTAATCGAGGAGGTCCGTCCTGCCCTCGATCTGTTCCACGATCTCCGCCGACGTCCACGGCCTCCGGACCGGCTCGCCCCTCCGCTGGTCGCGCCGGTAGAGGACCATCAGTTGGTGGACGTAGGACGGGCTGAAGCCCATCTCCCTCGCGGCCGCGGCCTGCGACCCGAGCTTCTCCACCAGGCGGGCCACCTCCGCCCGTCGCTCGTACGCCTTCTGCCGAACCTCCCTCGTCGCTCCCATCAGGACGCGCTCCGGTTCGGATTGCAGTAGGGGCACAACATCGCATTGTGATGGTTGTCCCCGCTCGGGCGGAACTGCAAGTCGAACAGGCTGTCCACCCGGTAGGCCAGCGCGAGGAGGAGCGCCTTCTCGCGCTCCGTCGTCGAGGATGTCCGTGCGAACGTCCTCGCCTCCTCTGCCAGCTCCCTCGAGTCCATCGTCATGAAATCCGTCACGCCGCGGCCTCCATCTCCATCGCAAAGTTGGCGCGGACCAGCGCGGCCGCGAAATGCGGCGGCACGCTGTTCCCCGCCAGGCGGACCATCGTCTTCCTGGTCATCGGCTTCCCGTCGACGTCCGTCGCGATGACGTAGTCCTCCGGGAAGCCCTGGGCACGGTAGAGCTCGCGCGGCTCCAGCATCCGCATGCCGATGTCGGCGACCTCGTGCGCGACCCCGTCCACCATCACGAGGTTGAACCTGTCCTTCGTCGTGACGGTCGGCAGCGGCAGGTCGAGCCGGAGGTTCTGGTCGGTCCCATAGTAGGCCGTCAGGAAGGCCGCGGACTCCTCCTCCCGCCCGCCCGTCAGGCCCACCTCGACGAGCGCGTGATGGTCGATCGCGGTCACGGTGTCCATCGGCAGGTCGAGCTGCTTCCCGCTCCCCTCGTGGCCCCCGTAGTGCTTGACCAGCAGGGCGGCCGCGACGGCGAACTTCTCCCCACCGGAGACCACGGTCCCGAGCGGCCTGTGCAGGTCGGGCACCCGCGGCGCCTGCCCCTCGCGTTCCCCGTACCCTACTTGGACCAGGGTCGGCCCCACGACGCCCCCGGCTCCGCGCACGAGGAACGGCTTCTCCGCGAGGAGGACGTGCTTCCACACGCCACGAGCGATCCGCCGGAGGGTCTTCTCCGCGAGGGGCCTGTTCACATCGAACCCGAGGCTCTTCGCCTGCGCCCGGGTCAGGAAGATCGACGGGCACGGCAGACTCCAATCGATGCACTCCGCCGCGGTGCGGTACGCGAGGAGGGAAGGGCCGTGGGTCGGCGCCGGCCACGCGATCGGCAGGCCGTCGCGGCGCGCCACCACGAACAGGCGCTTGCGCATCGTCGGCGCCCCGTAGTCGCAGGCGGACAAGAGGCGCCACTCGACCGCGTACCCGAAGGCCCGCAGGGCGGCGACCCACTTGCGGAAAGTCTCGCCCTTCCGCTCCGGGATCGGCCTGTCGTCGGCGTCGAGCGGGCCCCAATCCCGGAACTCCGCGACGTTCTCCAGGACGATCACGCGCGGCCCCACGTCCCGCGCCCACCTGACCACGACCCAGGCCAGCGCGCGGACCCGCTTCGAGACAGGCGCGGCACCCTTCGCCCGCGAGAAGTGCCGGCAGTCCGGGGACGCCCACAGAAGGCCGACACGCCGGCCGCACACGGCGCAACGCGGGGCCACCTCCAGCACGTCGGAGCGGTAATGGATCGTGTCCGGGTGGTTGCGCTCGTGGAGGGACACGGCTGCGGCGTCGTGGTTCACGGCCACGTCGGGCCCGCGCCCGAGCGCCCACTTGATCCCCTCGCTGGCGCCGCCTCCGCCCGCGAACAGGTCCACGACGATCTCCCCCGGCTCGAGCTCCACCGGCGGCGGGAACACGATCGGCGCGCTCATCGGAGGTTCTCCGCGGCGGCTGGCGGGTCGAACAAGCCGTCCCCCGCGGCGGCCGCGATCGCCTCCACGGCGCACCCGCCCAGGCACAAGACGCGGACCTCCTGCGCCTCGAACCCCCATCGGACGGCGAGGCGCTTCTCCCCGCCGCACGCCGGGCACCTGTAGAGCGCGTCGGCATCGAGGCCCTCCAGCGGCAGGACGCGAGGAGCGGGCCTCTTGCAGCCGTCGTGCTCCTCGTCCGATCGGTTCAGGCAGTCCGGATCGCCCACGGGACATCCGGGATCCCCCTCGCCGCCGGTCAGGAGATGCTCCACGAGGCCGGCCTGATCATCGAGCGCGTCGGCCTTCTCGTGCAGCACCAGCTCGTCGACCGGCCACCCCTCTTCGAGGCCTGTCCTGACGGCGTCCGCCATCTCCCTGGCCATGTCCACGAGGCGCCCGCCCTCGCGGAACAACGGCGTCCGCGTGAAGTCATGGTCCGCGGCCATCTCCATTCCACAGCGCCCGCATGTGTTCCGGTACAGCGCCCGTTCATGCTCATGCCCATCGTCCGGCGAAGCCTGGAATGACATCGGTTCCGTTCCTCATCGCAGCGTCCGGACGGCGGCTCCCGACGCGCGCCCGGCCTCCCCTGTTTCAGCGCCCGCCCCGGCAGGTTCCTTCAGGGATTTTCAACGGCCCCGGACGGAAATGGAAGGGCCGGCCACAATGCGGATGGCCGGCCCCGATCGGGTCTGAAGTTCCGTTGTCGGAGAAGAGACATGGCCCCGGCTTCGGGGTCGCGCGGGTACGTTCGGCGGCCCTACTTCGCGTCCCTCTTCGGCCACGCCGGCAGCCCGACGTCCTTCACGACCATCGCGGCCATGAAGGCTTCCACGCCGCCCCACGGCTCAGGATCGTTACCCTTCACCGCCGCCGCGGCCGCGACGGCTTCGACCAGGCCGTTCCCCACGGACGGCAGCTGGCCCAGGAGGGAGGCCACGCACGAGGCGGCCGTCGAAGGCCGGATCCCGCCGCGGGTCAGGGCGGCGAAGGCGCGCAGGGCGTCCCCCGCGGGAAACCCGAACTTGGACGCGAGGGGAGGGAGGACCCGCATCGCACCGGCCACCTCGCCAGCGTCGGCCACCGACAGCGCCAGCAGCGCGGCATGCAGTTGGGTCCCGACCAGAGGGGCGGCGAGGTCGGCCACCTTTCCGAGGAGCATAGCCGCCCGTTCCAGCGCCTCCGCGTCCGCGGCTCCCGCATTGTCGAGGCCCTCATTCATCTCGTTCTCGTCGAAGAAACCGCCCGCCATCCTGATCGCCCTCCTCGCCAGCTCCATCGGGTCGTCCACCTTCAACAGGTAGCACTCGGAACAGTATACCATGCCACAGTCTGTCTCCATCGAGAGGCTACGGCAGAAGTCGCAAAAAATCATCGTCCCCACCATATGGCAACGGGGACGATGATTTTTTGCATTCTTGAGCGACCAGCCCGACACGGACCCGCCTCAGGATCTCCTCAGTCAGACCACAGTCTGGGCAGGCCTTCGGCACCTCAGTCCGGCGTCCAGATCGGCGCGCCAGCCCCGGCCACCAGGAGGCTCGCCGCGGCCGACGGTTTCCGCCGGAAGAGCATGTTCCCGAGCTTCACGCCCTCGTCCCCGTACCGCTCAGCGAAGACGATCCGCATCATCGGCTCGAACTGCTCAGGCGGCAGCACGGACAGCACCGTGGCCACCGTTTCGAACTCGTCACGGGTCAGCGCGCGGGCGGCCTTCGTCTTCGGCTTCTCCGCCACGGGCTCGGCGCGCTTGGACCACGCGACCTTCCGCTCCTCGCGTCCCTTCGCCCTGGCGGCGGCGCGCCGGGCGGCACGGCTCATCGGCGGCTTCTCGATCTCGGCCCGCAGCTGGCCGGCCTTCCCGCGCACGGCCTCCGCGGCGGCGTCCTCCTCCGGCACGTCCACGGGCGGCTCCGCCAGCGCGGCCGCACCGCCTCCGACCAGGATGATCCCGCTGTCCGTCTTCCGTTCCATCGTCTCGTTCACGTCGTTTCTTTCCTCCCGTCGTCGTCGTTTCGCGGTTCCCGCTCAGGACCCCTCCGCCGGCCTCTCCGCCGCGCCTGCAAGCCCGACCTGGCCGCGGGCGAAGGACACGAACCCGCGGACGTCGCGGCTCCCGTCCAGCCTCGGCGGCTCGAGCCACGCGGCAACCGCCCCATGCCCGGCGGACCAGAGGAGGCTGTTGACCAGGGACAGGACGGACATGCGCCCGTCGTCGGAATGCAGCGACCGCACGCCGTCGAGGGTGAAGTCCATGATCTTCCCCTTCGGCCACGGCACTTCGTGGTTGACCAGCGCGATCGTCGCCTCGGCGTCTTCCTCGTACAGGACATTGAGGACGCGGGCCGCCTTCCGCTCGTCGAGGCCGTACCCGTTCCGCGCCCTCGCCATGGCCTTCTGGACGGCGTCCAGGGCCGCCAGTTCCGCCTGCCTCGCGTCAGGCCATCGCGGGCCTTCGCTCAGGCCGAAGAGGGGGATGGTCCACCCCCACCCCTCGAGGTACTCCACCAGGTCGACGGCGATGGCCTGCGCCTGCCGGACCTGCTCGAACTCCTCGGCGCTCACGGCTTGTCCTCCTTCACAATCCAAGTTCCATGAGGAGCCCAGGCAACGCCCGAACCCACTTGTCGTCGAACGGCCCGTCCCACACGGAGCCCATGTAGTACACCGGGATCGGAATGTCCAGCGCCAGGTTCTTCTCGACATCCGCCCCGGGCGATGACGCGAGGAAGAGGAGGCCATCGCTCCGCTCCACCCACGCCAGATCGGCGCGCATCCACGCCTCGTACGGGAGGCGCTCCCCGTAGGCCTCCTCCGCGGCGACGTCGAGGAAGTGGTACAGGTGCGGCACGAACGGATCGTGGCCGCGGCGCGCCAGCTCCATGCCGACGATGGCGGCCGTCGCCACGTTCGCGTTCCGCTCGCGCTCGGTCGGGGCCGTGTAGGGTCCGCTCACGAAGATCCTGCTCATACGGCCTCCCACACGCACCCGCCGCGGTTCCACCGGGCGAACCCGTCCCGCTCGAGGGCCTTCAGCGCGGCGGCCACCTCGGACAACGCCCAGGCCGGCCGGGACGGACACAAGCGCTTCGCAATGGCCGGCGCGCCCAACGGCTCGACGGCGATGATGCCCAGGATCTCCTCCTGCAGCTCCTGGGACGCCACGGCCAGGGTGAACTCATCGCGAAGGCCGCTCATCGCAAGCCTCCGCATCCTCGGAGGACGATCGCCTTCAGGCTGTCTCTCGCCTTCACGAAGTCCAAGTCGGCCTGGGTCGGCTCGCCCCAAGCCCGGGCCTCCAGCATCGTCCCGAACCGCTCGGCCTCCACGACGGCCCGTTCGGCCTCGTCGGACAGCGTCCACAGGCCCTGTCTGCCCGGCGACGGAACCGACGCGATCGGGACCACGTCCGCCAACACCCATCCGATCGGCCCGGTGAACCACCAGCTGTCACGCTCCGCGGCGACCAGCCTGGAATACTCGGGACGTTGCCCGCAGGCCGGGAACGGCAACGTCCCGACGAGCGTCGCCACGGCCACGACGGCCCCTCGCGGGAACGCGGCCTCCAGCTCCTTCGTCCACCTGAACCCGAACCGTTCGGCGAGGAGCCTCGCCCCTTCACGGTCCCATGTCTTCCCCGCATGAATCGCGAGGCGCCGGCCCACCAGCGACGGCGGCGGCGCCCATGTCCTGTTCTCCACGCGCTTTCCGAAGTTCGCGACCGCCGTCGCCCACGGCTGATGCAGCGTCAGCGCCTTCATTCTCCGGACCTCCTCGCGTCGAGCACGGCGACCGCCAGGCCGGCACCGTTGAGGCCGATGATGGCGCGCGTCCCCCACCCGCCGAAGACGAAGGCAACAAGCAGGACGCCTCCCACCATTCCGAACACGATCGAGACACGCATGCGATTCGTCATCTCAGGCCTCCCCGTTGTCGTGGCCGAGGAGCGCGAAGAAGTAGGCGGCCTCCGCGCACGGCTTCGGACGTTCGGCCTGCGGCGGCTGCGCCAGTTCCACGCCCATGGCGGCCGCCCATTCCGCTTCGGGCCCGCCCATGAACGGCTCGGCCTGCGGCGGCTGGTCGGACTCCACGTCTGCGACGGCCTCCGCCAATTCTTCAGGGACCTGCGGCTCGCTCAGCGCGATGTGCCCGAGCTCGGACGCCGCCAGGATACCGCGCAGATCCTCCTCCTGCTCCTTCGCGGCCGCTTCGTACAGGCGGACGGCATGGACGTGGACGTTGTGCAGGGCGTTCTTCGCGGCCTGGATCTCGTTGTCGGACGGACGCCACGCCTGCGGCGGCTGACCGAGATGCTTCTCCACGGTTATCCGCAAGTCGTGCACGTTCAGGACCGCCTTCTCCGTGGCCCACACGCGCTGCGCCCGATGGAACTCCTTGTCGATACCCATGGCGATCATGCGATGCTGCCCGACGTTCTCCTCGATCTTCTCCAGCAGGTCGCCGAGCACGTCCACCAGCAGGCGCACCGCCGCCTTCCGATGCCCGGCGCTGTCCTTCGCAATGCGGATCACGTCCGCCAGGTCGTCGCCCTCTTCCAGGCTCAGGCCGCCCTCCATCGCCCACTCGGTCACGGCCTCCCAAGCCCGGGCGAGGGCCTTCCCCAGCTTGTCGGCGACGGCCCGCTGCTCCTCGAGCTCGTCCTCGCACACCTTCCACTGGGCGCACGCTTCCTTGATCCGCTGCTCCATCCCTTCGACGGCGACGCGCAGAGCCTTCAGGCTTCCCTCGGCCTCCTCGGCCCGCTTCTGCCACTTCTCGGCGAGCTCGACGTTCCCATCGTTCACCCACGCCGGAACGTCCGTCGGCAACCACTCCGGGACGGGGATCCTGTGGCAGGCCCACGCCCGGCGCTCCACGCCACGCCTCACGCCGACCTCGGTAGGGTGGTCCCACTTCCATCCGGTCGGGACCCACGCGCCGGGCTGGTCGCATCGGAACTCGTACGCGACGAATCCCTTCTCCTCGCGTCGCAGGTCATAGGCAATCCTCGTGGCTGGTCGCATCGACGCGACACGGACAGCCTCCGCACCGGCGATGGCGTTCGCCACGTCGCACACCTCGGCTTCCGTCACGGCGATCCCGACATTGTCCGCCCATCGAACGTCGTGCCACGTCGCGATACCTCTGGCCTCAGCCCGCTCGAGGACAGCGACGATCGCCAGTTGCTTGCTCGCGTAGGACGACCCCTCGCCCTGGCTCCACCCGGTCGAGGTCCACTCGCGGCCGCCGGCCGTACCCTTCTCGTACTCGTGGACCCGGTACCTCGTCGCTAACTGTTCGGCCTCCTGCACGGCCTCCACGGCGTACCTGAAGCGGAGCCTCGGCTCCCTCTGCGGCAACCCGTCGGCCGCGTACTCCACGACCTCTGCGCCATCCGCGAACGGTGCGCCGGCCTCCGTCAATGCTCTGAGCGTGGCCTCGGCCGGCCCCCTGTCCGTGAACTCGATGGGGAACGGGTATCCGCCCCCCGCCTCCTCCGACAGCCACGCGCTCCGCTCGTCGTTCCACAACCCGAATGCAGGCATTTTCGTTCGGCCTCCCGTCCGTCTATCGGGTGGCCGAAGGCGGACTCCGCCCAGGACCTCCCGCCCCTCCTGTTCAGCGCCCTACGCTGGAAGTTCCTTCAGCCCAATCGACCCATCCGCCGCTCGGCCGCGGCCACCAGGCCGGACGCGAGGGAAGGGGCTCCCGCTCGGCGCGCTGACCGCTCCCACCACTCGCGGGTTCGGACGGCACCCCCGAACCATCGGGCGACGGCGCGCGGCTCGAGGCCGAACCGGCGGACGGCGATCCACGCCGCCACGGCCCGCGCCTCGGCCACCCGGCTCCCGGGCCTGGCGCGCGTCTCCCCGTCGCCCTGGCGCACCCGCACGGGCGACACGTCGAGGGCCTCGGCCACGGCCGCCACGATCGCGTTCATCGTGCGCTGGTGGGCGGTCACGGCCACACCTTCCCATCCCGCGACAGACGCACAGCGAAGACCATCCCCGGGTTGTACTCCTCCAGGATCGCCTTCGCCTTATGGCGGATTCGATCGGCCATCCACGCGAACCCATGGTCGAACGTCATCCCGGACGGCGCGGCTTCCCATCCGGAGTACATCTTCGACGGGCTTCCGAATCGATGCTCCCACATGAAGAACCGTAGACCATTGTCGGTCGTCTCCTCCCGCCCGTCAAGCAGGACCTCGACGGGCATCGGCTTCTCCTTCACGGCGCACCTCCCACGCCGGCAGCCTCAGCATCGGCTACCTCCACGGCCTTGACCATCCCGGGCAGCAGGCAGGCGCCGACCCGCTTGAAGCCCGTCACCTTCCCGCGCCGCCACCAGGAGCCGCGGGTCGTCGCGCCTCCGAACTTGGTCAGCGCCACGTTGTAGTTCCCCACGTCGGGCGACCCCGTCGCGTCGTTGGCGATGTGGGCGACCCCGAGGGTCTTCTTGTTCACCTCGCTGCCGAACGGCAGCAGCTCCACGGTCACACGGATCACAGGTCCTTCTCCCAATCCGGCCGCGGGACGTTCCTCGTGAAGGTGAGCTCGTACTCGGCCCACTTCTTGCGCGGCCATTCGTTGTGAATCGTGATGCGCGCCTCCGCGAACTCCGGGCCATCGAGCACGACCACGTCGGACAGGTACACACCCATCGCCTCCATCTTCCGCTCGAGCGCCTCGACGCGGGCCTCCGCCCGGCCGGCACGGTACTCCATCAGCGAGGCCGCCACGACGGCGGCCAGCAGGATCAGCCACTCCATCGGCGTCATGGACGGCGCTCCTTCACGGGCATCGCCATCAGCATCGCGGCGACCTCGGCCCCGGTCGGCAGGCCCAGGCTCCTCGCGATCTCCTCGCCCGACATCGGCTTCCTCGCGAAGCGGACGTACGCCTCATGGGCCGCCTCTTCACGCGCCTCGGCCTCGCGGATCTCGGCGCCCTCGCCAAGTCCGAAGACCCCGCCCTTCGTCACGCTGTCCCCGCTCATCGCCGGCTCCTCGCCCGGGCGCCCTTGCGCCACGTCGATTCGATCTCGGGGTCCTCGTGGTTGCCGTAGTCCACCACGACCAGGACGCCCGTCGATTCCCTCGACAGGGCCTCCGCGCACGTTTCCGCGGTCGGCCGGTTCGCCGCGCAGGCGACCGGCTTCGCTTCGCCTTCCACCTCGCCGCCAACGTCGGCGGAGAAGATCCTGAACCTCATCAGCATGCTCGCTGCTCCCATCCGTTCGTTCCTCCTGCAGTCGGAGCACAAGGCCTTCCCGCCCCGGCTCCACATGAACCCGTTCCATCCGCAGCGCGGGCATGTCCCCGCGCCCTCGAACGCCCAGCCCTCCATGGCCTCCCGTTCCTCCCTGCGCTTGCTTCCGGACCTCCTACGCCCCGTGCACCTCCTCCCGCAGCTGGCGCTCCACGTCCCGCCGCTCCCGCTTCTCGACGCGCTCCACGAGGGCGCGCTTGATTCGCCTCCTGTACGGGTTATCTGACCGGCCCTCGTCGCGCGGCGGCTTCTCCAGCCACGGCGGCAGCGCCGTCACGATCCGTTCGTTCACGCGGTCCCATACGACGCGGACCTCCGCGTCATACAGCGGGACGATCCACTCCTCTTGTCCGCGGTGTCCAGGCTTGAGGTACCGGAAGCCGGTCCACTTCCCGGCGATCCCGGCGCAGACCGTGACGAGGTCTTCCTCGTCCACCTCCAGGCCGTACCTATCGCGGATCCTCTCGACGGCGTGCCCCATCGAACGCGGCATCGGCTCCCGTCCTCCTCGCGTCACTCAGTCGCCTCGCACGAACCCGACGATCGTCGCGACGGCGTGGCGTACCTCCGCCGGCAGGGACAGGAATTCCCAGAGGTCGGCAGACGCGAGGAGGGCGCCCACGCGGTTCGCGCGGCTGGCTCCAACCATCGCGTCGACCCTGGCGCTCCCGACGCCGGCCGAACTGGAATCCTCTTCAGCGGAGCCGCCCCGTTCCTCCTCCATCGGCGGACGGATGATCAGGTCGGCGGCGAGGCCGTCCCGGAACCGCCGGATCTCCTCGTACCGCTCGAGCTGGTCGACGGGCCCCACCAGGTCCACCGAGGCTGCGGCAGTCGGGTCCACGGGGACGCCGTCACCAGCCATCGCCCTCTCGCCGAAGGGCGTCCTTGGGAACCCGTCCGCGCCGAGGTCGGGCGCGGACGGCCCGTAGGCCTCCAGGCTTCCCGCCGGGAGTTCGGCAGGCAAAGGCGCGGCCGCCGGCGGTCCCGCCTCGTGGCGGTCGTTTCCGACGGGCTGGGGCTCGTCCTGGACTCGAGGAGGGGGAGGGGGCTCGATGGCCGCGACCGGCTCCACCCCCTCCCGCCCGCAGTCCGGGCACCAGGACCCGCGGACCAGCGCCACGCCCTCGCAGGCGGGACACGTCGGCTCCGCGTCTTCGTCAGGCTCGTTGCGCATGCGCTCGGCGGCCTCGGCCCACCCACCGGCCTTCCCGTTCGGCGGCGGCGCGACCGCGGACGGCATCGGCAGGGCGACGGCCGTCCGCATGCCGCAGGCGGCGGCCTTCAGTTGCGCCAGCTCGTCGGCGCCCTTCTCCTTCTCCATCGCCTTCTGCGGGGCATGGGCGAGCAGGGCTTTGAACTCCTCGACGCCCATGTGCCGCAGGTCGGAGACAATGCCCTCGACGTCGTACTCCTCCGCGCCCAGGCGGCCGGCGATGGCTGCGATCGGCATCTTGTCCCGCATGGCCCACGCGATCCAAGCGTAGACCTCGGTCGCGGTCACGAACGGGACGGCCTTCTTGTCGGGCGTCGCGTACGTCCATCCGCGGGCCCGCTCCGCCAGGCCGGCGTCTAGGAACTCCACGGGCTCCGGCAGGTCGTCGGCCGGCGGCGGTTCAACGCGAAGATGGGCGGCGGCCCTCAACGCGGCGGCCTCCTCCGGCGTGGCCGAGTAGACCGCCTCCAGCGCCGCAGCCTCGGCCAGGGTCGGCCGGCCAGGCTTCGCGTCCTTCGCCGGCTCCACGGCACGGCGCCCGCTCACGGCGGCCCCTGGCTTGCGGCCGGAGGTCACGCGAGGAGCGACGATGCCGTTCGCCTTGTCGACCTCGCGCTGCCGCCGCGTTTCCCATCCACGCTTGGTCACCTCGGACCAGCATCCGGAGCAGTACCCCTTCGCCACGGCCACGCCGTGATCCGCGGCCACCTTGCACTTCGGCTTCGCCATCATCTTCCTCCAAGTCGGACTGATCAGGATCACGTCGGCCAGCTGGTCAGGAGTCGGCCCCTCGTACGTCCCGCTCCGCACTTCGCGGAACAGGCGCTCGAAGTCGGGCGGAACCCTTCCCACGGCTCACCCCTCATCGGGACGCGAGGGAGGGGTTTGGACAGGGCACAGCGTCCCGACCTCGCCGCCCGGATCGACGATGTGCTCGGACGGCAGGCAACCGCACCAGGCGCACGGCCCCAGGATCGCATCGTCCTCGGCGTCGTCGCCGAGCACGGGACGCGAGGGAGGGGAAGATTCGCACCCGAGCAGCAGCGGCGTCCCATCGGGTGCCCGTTCGTGGTACCTCATGGGCACGGGCTCGTCGAGCAGGTCGTCGCCCGTCCGCACCCGCCGGCCCGACAGGATCCGCAGCAGGTTCGTCTTCATCTCATGGTCAATGTCGAGCCGCTGGACGACCTCGACGGCCTCGCTGACCTGCTCGAACCGCCGGGCCTCCCCGGAACCCCAGGCCGCCGCCTCCTCGCGGCTGTCGAACCCGCCCCGCTCGGCCAGGACCAGGAGCTTGCCGTCGCCGATGGGCAGTTGTACCTGGCACCGGAACCGACCGAAGCCGCCCTCGAGATCCTCCGCCGAAGCCCAGAAGGGCCCGACCACCTTCGGCCTGGGCTGGCCGTCAGCCCCGAACTCCTGGACCTCGGTTTGGTCGAACCGTCGATAGTCGCGCCCGAGCTGCGCGACCGCCGCTCCCCTAGCCGGGAATGCGAGGATCGTCCCCTTCTCGTCCACCGCCCACCGCTGCAGGCCGTACATCCACAGGCCCCACGCCTCGCCGTTCATCAGCGTCGACCTCCGAACAGGATGCGCTTTGCGGCCTGCCAGATCGACTCCTGGACTGGCGGCAGCGGACGCGAAGGGGTGGCGAACCCGCGCGGCAGGACGTTCACCCCTTCGCGCAATTCGACTTCGCGGGCCGCCTGCTTCAGTTCACGCCCCACGCCGGGCGCGCCCTTCACGGCCCACCTCATCCCGTCCGGCAGGTCTTCCGCCTTCGGCACGGCGCAGGCCGCCGGCGGGACGTGCGCCGGCTTGCTCGCGGCCACGTCCGCCCCGGGCACCCACCCGCTGAACGCGTCCACCACGTCGGCGGTGCAACCGGCGCACAGGTCCTTCCGCCCGCCGGTCGCGGCCCCGTGCGCTCCGTACATGAACTTGCCGCACTTGTCGCACCGCCACTTCGGAGGCAGGTCGCACGGCTTCAAGCACGACGTGCCATTCGAGATGAACGGGGTTCCATCCGTGCACTTGAGATTCACAGGCCACCTCCGAGGTTAGCGGCTCCGACCTCCGCCATGACCTCCGCGCCGCTCCTTCTTCCCGCCAGCGAGCTCCTGCACAGGCGGGCATGCACGCCCTCCGGGTCTTCGAGCCACTCGAGGAAGACGCCCCGCCTGTCCTGCACGCCGTACTTCTCCGCCACCTCGTCGATCGGCTCCAGCACCTCCCACAGGTTCGGCCCCATGCGGATGTCGTTCGCCGCCTGCAGCACGCACCGCAGGTCATGCTTGACCTCGGCCAGCCGGACCACCAGCTCACGGATGATCCCGCCCGCCTCGTCCTCGCACCCGGCCACCTCACGGAGGTCCGCGTACTTCGTCGCCTTCTTCAGCAGCGCCCTGATGGCCGCCGCCTCGCCGTTCACGTCCCGTCGTTCCGTCGTCGCCGTCGTCATCGCTCTCCCTTTCGTATCAGGTCCTTCGGCCACCACTTGAGCACTCTGGCCAGCAGCCTTTCCCAACGCCTCCGGGCCGCCCGCCGAACCCGGCATCGGCGGCGTCGCGCCGCCCTCACCCCTTCGCCCTCCCGCCGGCCTTCTTCGTCGGGACGGTGCTTCTGAACAGCGTCGTCGCGGCCTCGGTCGGCACCGCCCGATCCGTGTCCCGCCACGCCGCGCCCGGCCTGGGCTCCTTCGTCGTCGGCCTCTCGTACAGGTCCTCCACGCGGCACCCGAGCTCCGCGGCAAACGCCTCGGGCTCGCCCACGTCCGGCAGGCGCGAGCCCGCCTCGTACCTCGCGATGGCGCTGCCCGACTTGCCCACGCGCTCCCCGAGCTCCGCCTGCGTCATGCAGGCCCGGACCCGCATCGCCGACAGGCCGGGCACCAGCCGCCGCACGGGGTTGACCGCCGGCTCCTCCGCCGGCACGTCCCTGGCCAGGCTCGGCCACTCGCCCTCCGACGCGAGGCAGCGGAAGCCGCCCAGGGCCAGCACGCGCCGGGCCTGCTCCGGGTTGCGGAACACGACCCCGCGCGTCCCCGCCAGCATCCCCGTCACGATCCGGTCTTCCCACATCGTCAGCGCGAGGACCTCTTCACGCGCCGGATGCCTCCACGTCGAAAAGCCCACGGCTACGCGCTTTCCGCGTCCTTCCGAATCAACCGGTATGACGCACGTCCCGGCTCCATTCTTCATTCCATCCCCTCCGTATTCCCGGAACGGCACAACCGCGCCGTTTCCGAATCTTCGCCGGCCGCGGCAGCCTGGCCGGCCTCCCGCTCCTCGCGGCGCCGGCGGGCCTCCTCGCGGATCGCCGATACGGCCATCCACGTCCACCGGCAGACGTTCGTCACGGGGGGCGCCCCCGTGCCCCCCATTCCCCGTTGCAGGAACCGCGTGGTTGTCGCGTTTCTGGCATCCGTCTTCATCGGGCGACCTCCTTCAGCGTGGGTCTGCCGGAGGAAGGATCCCCTCCCGCTCCCCCGGGGGTTGAAGGGGCCCACCCCTTCAGGAACACGAGCTTCGCCTTTTCGGCAATGGCGGCCGCGGCGGGCCCGTGCGGCTCGAAGACGACTGTCTTCCGCGGGTACTTCACGCACACCGGACAGGTGGCGCAGGTGACGTCCTTCGACAGTTGCGCGGGACATTTCACCAGGTCGAGGCTGGTCATGCGGCGCAGGGTCGCGACCTCGGAGAAGGGGGCAACGACGGCGCCGCCGGGCTCCCACCTGTCGGACCGCCGCACGACGAACCCGACGTGCGCGAGGTCACGGATCAGGTCGGGGACATCCGGGGTCTCGAAGTGGGTGTAAGTCCACGCGAGGGGGACGTGCGCGCCGAACTCGTGCTGAAGCCGGGAACACAGGGCCTCGAGTCCGCGGACGTAGCCCCAATCCACCGAGTCGGCGTCCTTCCCGAAGTCGCCCGCCACGTGCCCCCGGGACTGGAGCCAGTACCTCACGGCTCCGACCATTGCGACGGCGGCGGCCACGACGGACGCGGAGACGTCCACCAGGGCGGCGGCCTGGACCCATCCGACGAAGGAATGCAGCGCGTAACAGGAGCCCGGCCCGCGCGCCCCGGGGTCGTCCGGGTCGGCCCAGGCCGGCGGGTCCGCCCACCGGTACGGACACGAGCGATGGCAGGTCGTGCCGCCGTCCTTCTTCGACTCGATCGGGCGGTACCAGCCCGGGACGGCGGTCTTTCCGTTCAGGCGGCTTACCGGGTTGCACCGGAGGCCGAGGTCCTCGACGCACCGCTGCAGCTTGCCGACGAAAGTCGGCATCCCGATCGGCTTCTCCCACCCGCCCACGTCCAACAGGTGGCGCAGGAGGCGATCGAGCTTGCGCCCGTCGACCTCCCCGCTCGGCTTGCAGATCGTGCCCGTCCTGGTCGCCGGCACGAACGCTTCGGCCTTTCCCCGCATTCGGTTCCTCTTCTCCCCGAGGCTGGACGCCCCGCGCCCGCCTCCGTGTGTGATGCCCGGCTATCCGCCGGCGGACTTCTTGGCGCACTCGGGGCCGATCCCCGAGTCGAGGCTGGTCGGGTTGGTCAGCAGGCGTCCACAGCGCATGCAGGTCTTCGCTAACATCAGGCGATATTCACGGATCTGCCCGTCGACCGCCGAGCGGAAACGGCGGATCCCGCGGCGCACCATGTCGTCGAACATCTCTGCGTAGACCTCCCACGCCGACCGCTCGACGCCGACCGTCCCGCGCTTGGACTTCCACACGTAGACACGCGGGAACGGGCGGCCGCTGGCGAGATCGGACGCCATCTTGACGAAGGCGAACGGCGTCCACGAGCTGGAGTCGGCCGCGTTGTCAGGCCCGGTCAGCAGGTACAAGATCCGCTCTCCCGGCGCGAAGTCGGCGTCGGGCTTCTGGCGCTCGAGGGAGAAGGTCCGATGCCCGGCTCCATCCGCCCGCGCGATCGTGTAGAGCCCGTCGAAGTAGTCCCCGCCCGTGGTCAGGCACGGCGCGCCGGCCGGGACCTCCGCGCCCTCGCGCGGGTTCGCCGTTGCGGCGCTCACAGGACCGCCCCCGCCAGCAGCGCGCCCATCGCCGCGATCTACAAGGCGGCCTGCAGGACCAGCAGCGCCACCTCGTTCGTCTTCCGATCCGTTCCGTTTGTCATAGCGACCTCCCGAGTCGTCTAGGATGAAAGCATCATACCGCGTCGCGGCTCAGGCGTCAGCG
>Ga0209518_1001436_pt1 | contig 25410 bp, 24 predicted proteins | sample RifGroB1_FD_183993 | JGI IMG/M metagenome (GOLD analysis project Ga0209518, IMG submission 183993) | Groundwater microbial communities from Rifle, Colorado, USA - Groundwater B1 (SPAdes) (version 2) | ecosystem: Environmental > Aquatic > Deep subsurface > Groundwater | place: Rifle, Colorado...
GAACTTGTGGTGATTGGTCAGCAACCTGTGGGGAACCTGCTGGAACTAGTATGAGAACGGTTATGAGCAGACCGTACAGGGCTAGTTTTCCGCGCGCTCCGAAAGTCATATATTCCTCTTGCTCCATGCTTACAGCTAGGAGTTCTAAAAGGGGCTTCGAATGCCCCGGCACACACAACCTCACTAGAGTGCTTTCCCTATTTAACGGCTTTTGCCGCTACCCAGAAAACGTGGGTTTCATCGCTTCCTTCGGATTATGAGCGTTACTGCTGAAATCGTGAGCATTAGAATGGCGGTAAGGCTGCTCGTTGGCAATTCAGAAATGGATGTGATGGTGCTCGATGTGGAAGAAGCTGCTGTGGTGACCGTGACTTCCGAGGTGCTAGTGACCGTTGAAGTGGCTGTGACCGGCGAATTCGTGTTAGTAGCGTTTACGGATTCCTCTTGCACTGACCCGATTGTGATTGGTGCTTGTACTTGTATGTGTGGGGGTATGCTTCTCACTGGGTCGCCGATGTTCCATAGTCCTAGTGAGTAGTGTCCGTCTGGGGTTGTGGTTTTCAAGTCACCGCTGAAACCGGGTAGTGTCACGGTATACGAGGCTGAGTCACGGCCCGGCATGGGAAAATCATCTATCACACTCCATGCGTATGCTGCGTGGCCGTACAAGTCCACTCCACCGTAGATAAAGTGGTCTGCATAGTAGAGCACTGGTTGATTATGATGCGTCATACTGGTTGAACCGCACGTTAAGCCTGCGGAGCAGTACCCTGAGATTGTAAACGATACCGGGTCACCCCAATAGTATGAAGGTCGGTCAGTAGTCATCACTAGCCCAATCGCGGGAACACGTACAACACTTACACCAACTGAAAGCGAAACCAAAACAGCGATACCTATGAGATAGGATACCTTCATTCAAAACACCCACATGAATGTCATCATCATGATGATGTTTTCCTTAATAAGATTTATGCCACAAAGCACATTTCGTTTTTGCGATTTTAGACGGAAATAAGTATGGTGTAATCAGTTCGGGGGTTTGCGCTCGCCCTGCTCTATTATCGTTTTCTGATTCCAAACAGGCTCATGCCGAACCCGGTGAGAAAAGTCATTAAACTGCCTGCAAGCGCGTATGTTTGATTTGTTGAGACCCCGGTAAATGACTGTAGCGGCGACCTACTAACAGATGTGGTTGATAACGTCACAGTTGACTGGCTGCTGCCCTGCGTAGTGGTTGTAGTTGTGCCTCCGGGCTGAGTCCACGTATACGTCGTCGGGCTGTACGTCTGAGTCCAAGTTGCAGGGGTAGTGGTGAACGCGGTTGTACTAGTCTGAGTAGATGTGACAGTAACAGTTGATGATACAGCGGTTGTGGTGTACGTGTTCACATATGTTGTGGAGCTGGTCGTTTCTGATGGCAGAGTGTACGTAGCTGTCATGCTAATCATGTCAACGTACACAGTATTAGTCAAGGTAACTGGATAACCATAATTGACTGTCCGGGTGTAGCCTTCAGTCAGAGCTAGGCTTATTCCAACTCCGAAGTCTGGGCGCATCATTACGTCCTGTGTTAGTTGGTTTCCCCATTGGTCACTGCTTCCACCGTAGGTGACAGTTGAGTCAACATCAACCGGCCAAACCCCACCACCCTTGTGGTCAGTGCCAGAACTTTGCCCAGAGATAATCATTCTGATTGAATTATCGCTCACGGAACCCGCGTGAGGGAAGTTATAGCCAGTGTAGGTGATTGAGTAGTGACCCACCACTTGAACCAGTGCACCCTTGATTTCGGCGTTTGTTGGAATGCTGAAGTTGAATAATGTCGCGGTTAGGTATGAGGTCGTAGCTTGTGATTTGAGGTCATTGTAGTTGTAGTATCCGTCGCCTATCGCCTGCGACTTAGCCGACGCATATTTTTGGTCTATGCGTCCCGCGTCAGTTGGTGCATACCACGGTGTTGAAACATAGCCGCTTGGGAGACCAGTGTTTGATATTCCTATGAGTGGGTTGTCTACGATGCTGCGTTGTGTGTAGAACTGCACACTGCTAACGATTGTTTCAAGTCCAACTGCGTGGGGAAACGCGACTACGACGAACATGAATATGAGGCTTATAGCCATCAGCGCGTATCCTGTGGTCAGAATCATAGCGCGCCCTTTAGCGTGACTCAAAGCATCCACATCTCAACTACATCTGAAACCATAGTTCCATCTGAGAATATAGCAGTTTCGGCTTGTTACCATCATCATGACGGGTTTTTGTTTTCACAGCAGTTCATCCTCGTCCGGCCATTTGGAGGAATTGCAAGTACCTTTTCGTTCCAACCAGTAAAGCCGCTACGAACGCGAGAATCATAGGAGTAACAGCGTAAGTTAGAAATCCGGCGGTTTGAACGTTAAACCCTAACCATTGATGGTAGAGAATGTAAAAAACTGAGTCCTCAGTGCCCAAAAAGGTATTTGGAACTGGTGCCGCTCCAAGTATATCCGTGGCGTAACCTGACTCAAAGAAATTCCACACGATGAAGAACGCGAAGAAAAACATGACCAGCGCTACCGTTTCAGTTAATCCGACTCCACGTATTCGCCACGCTTTTCCGGCTGAAATATTAATCGGACCGCGACTCACGTACTGGATTATAGTGAGCAGTGCGTACAGCCAAACAGTCAGCAACACATACCAAACAAAAAGCGCGGCGACTGGATTCAGAGAATCCCAACCTACAACAAACCACGGACGGCTGACAAGTAATCCCGTTAAACCCAACGCTCCGATGATAATTAGTTCAGCTAAAGCGATGCCGTGACCACGCTGAAAGCTCATGATTCATCAAGTCACATGCTACGCTAAGGGCGCATAAGAAAGTTGGGGTTATGGGAGAGTTTTTTGTTGCGGGTTAGAGTCCCCAGATTGCGAAGCCCTGTGGGGACAGGAGACTAATGATTATCATGATGAGCAGTGCTGCGGCGAAGAAGCTGCTGAATACAACCCAATTGCTCGCCGCGACGGCTTTGACGCGCATTGTGGAAAGTAAACTGGCGGTCCAACCTAGCACGATTAGAAGTAGGATGACCCAAGAGCCGAGTATCCATCCCTGTGCTAAGCTCATGTAGCCCATGAAGATTTTGAAGATTAGCGCTGTTACATACCCCACGAAGAACCCGACTATGGCTCCGAAAAACGCGTATAGAACCCCAAGCCATGTTTGAATTTTTGGCATTGCAGACATTTTCAGTCGGTACTATGAATGAGTTCGATTCGGATTTAAGACTTGCGTAATTTTCAGAAAAATATCGTCATGACGAGAGTTTAAGGTCAGGTTTCTTCTTCGACGCGGACTTGTCCTGTTTCAATGGTCGGTGTTGGTGGTTTTCCGCCTCGCATCATGCGGGTTAGGAGAACTACAATGATTATTGCGGCAATTGCGACGAGGACTGTGGCAAAGAGATACTCACTCCAAGGTGCTTCCGAGACGGATTGAACCGTCGTTGAGAAGGCGGTGGTGAGGAGGGTTATCGAGCTGAAACTGGTTGTTTCACTGATTGAAGTGCTTACGCTCGTCGTAGTGAAACTGGAACTGTACGTTGTGCTCGTAGTCGTGGCCGTAGTGAGAGTTGTACTGGCAGAGGTCAAAGTTGAAACCGACGTGGTTGTACTCGTAAATGATGTGGACACGCCGCTAATCGTGGTCGTAGCTAAAATCGAAGTTGACGTGGCAGAAGTAGTAGTTGAAGAAATCAACGTCGTAGACGCGGTTGTAGTCACGGTTACACCAGTCGTAGTAGTGCTGGTTTGAACTGTCTGCGTGGTTCCCGAAACGACTACGTAGTCCGAGTTCAATTTGGCCTGCGACGTTGTGCCCTTCACGGTCATGTTAGCTGGGAACGCGAAGTAGTCAATCGCTTGAAGCTGCCCCGTGGGCGTTAAGGTTGGTAGGGGCGTGCCGTTGATGCTGAAGATGAAGTACGGTGTTGATGATAATGAGTAGCTCCAAACAATGGAATATTCCGTGTAACGATTCTTACTGTACTGTGGGGCAGTGGCGTTGATGCAGTCGAAGCCCGTATTACAGGTTGGTGCAGAAGCCAGATTCCCCACCACAGCGTACACTTTATCGGTTGTGCCGTTGTAGTAGAAAAACGCCCCCGTACTCATACTGCCAAGCATAAGACTCCATCCCCATAGTGCACTAGTCATGGTCTGGTTCACTAGGCTAACGTTCATGGTTAAGACACCGTGGTGGAATGTTTGCTTCGTCGCGATGCTGCTTGGCGCGGTCATTGACACGTAGCTGCCATTCACGGGAACCGAAGGTGGATTACCGACCACATTCCAATTATTCACGAAGGCCACTCCGTCGTTGAAATCGTCCTTAAACGAACCCGTCAGCGCAGTGGGGGCAGCAACAAATGAAATAGCTAAAAGACCGAGCATCACGCCGAGAACGATTGAAAACAATTTCTTCAACTTCAAATCACTGTCCCGAGTAACCATACGTGAAGTTTATCGTTAATGGGGTACTGGTATCAGTTGTGCTCATTTGGATTGGTTTGGACGAGTAGACGATTATGATGCGGAAAGCTTGATTTGAATTATTCTGATATGTGAACGATACAGGTTGATTGGGTAATAGGAGATTGGTTAAGGTTACGTTGCGTGAGTAATCTGAAAAGATAATTTGAAAGTTATAGAAAAGTTTCGTCATGTCCTGTGTTTCTGTGCCGTTCACCGTGGTGGAGCCGTAAACTAGAAACGTATACGTAATGGTGTTGCCTGACGTGTTCACGTAGAACGCATTATCAATAATCAGCGAAGCAGTTTTATTCAAAATGATGTTGGGAATCGTGAATGATGTTTGCGGAATCATAATGGGAGACACTATTTGCGTTTGAGCTTGAAATTGCCCTCTGTATTGTGCTACAGCTATTGTTACCGAGAACACAATTGCGAGCAAGACCATGACGATTGCGACTTTGTTCACATGTCCGCGTCGTTTGCCGCTTGACCGCTTCAGTTTTCCTTCGCGAATCTTCTGTTTGAGGATTTGAGTGGTGCGTCCGGCAATGCGACCCCAATACTTCCGTTCTTCAGGGGTTAACGGCGTGACGGTGCTGTCGGCTGGGCGAAGAGTGTGCTGTTGCGGCTTATCGCTTTCTGGCACCAATCTCCTCAACTTTAACGTTCAATACCATGCCTTCCTTATCCATCAAGTCTTCGAAGGCTTTCTGGAAAAGCGCAGACACATCTTTGTATCTGCCTCTTTCAACAACTAAATCCGCAAGTATCCATTCACCTGACGGTAAACTGATTTGCCGCGCAGAACGTCCTCGACCGCGACTTTTCCGCTTCGGTTTCGTTTCTAGGTCTGCCAATTTCACCATCACGATGACGATTAAGTTATGTCATCATGACGATGGCGAGTTAATAAGACTTATGCTTCAACTTGAAGCTGAAAACGGCGTTACTGGAATTTTAGAGACTATTTTCCGCCGCTTACTTGCCATTCAAGAACGGGAACGCTAACGCTTTGGTTTCCTCTGCGGACTAGTCTAATCGACTTTCTGCCCCTATAGCTTCTTCCAAGATATTGCGCTGAGAAAGCAGTTCCAACGGGAGCGCGTAGAAACTCGGGGTCTTTCGCGAATATCACCCGCTCATGTTCAGGTGTTAATCGGTTTGTGTAAACATCGTAAGTTCGTCCCAATCGTGTTGCCTTGTCTTGCAGCTTGATGGTTGTGCTACGTCTACGCGGACGACCAACATATCGTCTGCGTCCTCGACTCCGACCGACACTCATGCTCAAAGTGTGTGAACCTCTTTTGCTGAGGTTGAATATGTGTTGGCTTCCTATTTGATAGTTTCGGCTAATCTACATCATCATCATGACGTTTCACATTTGCTGAATTTCGCGGTTTAACTAGTTCCATGTTGCCGATTGCGCTAGCTAAGTTCTTTTCATCTTCATCGCTTAAGTCGTAAGGTCCGGCCAAGCCTTCCTCAGAAAGCTCCGATAATCTACGCTCACTAACCGCTAACTGTTTCCTGAAGTAGAGGTCTTTGACTACATTATACAACCGCATGTTTTTTTCCGTTGGCACACTAATTCTTGCAAGAACCTTCTTGGTGAATGGGTCTTGGTATCCGAGCCAACCAATAGTTTTCACAAAAACGCGCCCTGTGACGACTGGGTTTGAAGCATACACTTTAGCAACACCACGAGCTTTCATTTGCATAAAATAGGATGCCGTTTCACGGAACTGGTAAGCAACACGGAGAACTGAGCCGGGAACATTGAGAATCCACGGTATTATGCGAAAGCCCGCCGCATCATGTGCGGCAGCGATTGTTTTAACAACGGGGTTGTTGAAGTTTAGTACACCTAGGTTAATGCTGCTTTCATCGCTAATGATTGGGCTACCGTATGGTAAACCGTCACCTAATGGTGGAGGAGGATGAAGTAAACGTGGAATAGATTTTAGATTGTATAGCACTTGATTTGTGGGGTCAAATTTAGCGTCGCGTAAATCATATCGGCTTTGAGTCGGCATACCCTTATCGCGATACGCGTACTTCATCTCGTGGCAAGAGTCAACGATGGCTTCACAAATTTTTATTGAAAGCATACTTTTTCCGATTCGTTTTCTTCCTCCAATTATGATTGTTGGAGGGTCGCCTTCCTTGATGTCATTCATGACGGCTCGGATGAACCAATCGCTATTCGCGTTGAAACGAGAATTTGTTTTTTCTGGGATAGCGTAAATTGAAGTAGTGGAAACTTGTAGTGACGTGTTTATTCTCCTTCTTGCTGCTCCTGTTTCTTGATGTCGGGAGAGATTGGTAAGTTTGCTCCGTATCGTTCGGCTAGCATTTTCGTTAAGATTTCCTGCGCGTCTGATTTGGCTTCCACCATGTCTATTTCTTTAGCGTCGTAGGTGTTGCCTCGGGGCCAGAGGGTGAGCGCGTGGTTTTGTAGTTTTCCGAGTATCCATTTCGTTGCGGGGTGGTCTGGGCCGAGGTCTTGCTCGTAGAGCGTGGCTATGTTGGTTAGTTTCTTGAATGCGAGAATATTTTCTTTGGTTATTGGGAATTTTTTGCCGAGTCCCCAACCGTGGGTTGCAACCTCGATGGCGCGGGATAATTCAAATGCTTGCGAGATTGGACGCATAACTGGAACATCACGTCCGCCCTCTTTGTGAGTTAATGGCTGATTATCTTTGCCCATTACTTGTTCGGTTAACGTGGTGTCTTCGAATTTGCTTGTGCGCTCCTCCATCATACTTCGTATGAACTTTTTCCGTTCCGCACGTTGAGTAGCCGACTCCTCCTTACCTCGCACAAGGGAAGGTTTACGTCTAAGTCGAGAAACGGAAATTTGGCTCATTACATTCTACTCTACTTGAACCCTATCGTAAGTAGATATGTGATGATGACGGCACTTATAATCACTGCGGCGACTAGGGCTATCCATTTGGGTTGGAACCATCGTGTCCTTGCGGTTCGCGGAAACAGGTCAATCAGCTCCTCCTGCTTACGCTCATGCGCTATGCCTGCTTCGAGGGCCATGCGGAACTCGGGCTGATTCGCCTCTAAACTGTCAATACGGGACTTGGCGGTGGCGAGTTGCTGCTTCAACTTCATTGCTTCGGTAATCCCCCACATGTTATAAAATGAAATTATCTTTTCCCTGTTAGGAACCATGTAGGCCGGAGTAAATCCCGCAAGCCTTTGCGCGAGTTGAACATGCCAAGTGGAAAACAGGACAGCGTAGCAAGGCGCACTAAAGTCTGTACCTGAATCCATTTCAAAAATACGCCCCAAACTAAGATAAGTTACTCGCCCCATAACGAGCATCCCTTTGTAGATAAGTAAATCCTGAACGTCTATTAATTCGCCGAGGGAACATGGACTGATAATTACCGCTTTATCGAAAGGTGCTGTACCCGGACTTGGAGTTAAAACGTATCCGTGTGTGGAAAACTGCATAAATGGTGATTCATAGTAAATTTCACCTGTCTCTAATTCAATCTCGTTTTTACATGAAGGGCAGATACCGCGAACTTCCTCAATCACTTTTAATCCTTCACTTTGCTGAGTTTGTGAACCCCCAGCGTTAGTAGCTTCTTTCCTGTAGATTCCCATAGGAACCCGAACGGGCATTAACCGTTCCTCATCATCCATTGGAATTTCTACGATGGGTTGATTCATCACCAAGTACACACCTCCAGCGAGGCTTGGAAGTTCAAAAATTTGGGCTGACAAGTTGATTCCTGAACCTACAGGAAGTACTATGGCTAACCAATAATATCCCAATAAAGAACCGATAATTCCCGCGCTACCTAATCCTGCGATGATAAGCCCAACAAGCATCCCCCACGTAGTACTAGCGTAGAAAAACGCTATGAAAACAAACATCATTCCTCCTACTATAATACCTATCAGAGCAAATTGTGCTTTAACTTGTTGGACACTCTGCGAACTTTGAACTCTAGCGTACGCGGGGTCAATGTAGGTGCTTTGTTGTTTACTCATTCCAGTTTCAACTCTATTGAAGTGGACGCGAAATGTGTAGATGACTGGGTAACCGTCATGATGATGACATATGTGTTTGAGATGTACGACTATTTAGAAGTTCCTGTTTTCGGACGGCTCGTTCCCACCTCCACTTTTGTATTTGCGCTTGATTTTTCTGGTAAATGAAAATTACTCCCTGATGAACGCTAATAATCGCCGCCGCGTAAACGAGTAACCATAAAAACGGAATCCGGTAAACTGCGACGTATACCATTGTTAACCAAAACACGAGAAACGGGCTTCCATACGTGATTAGGAAAAAATGAATTTGCTTCAAGTTTCGTTCTCACTCTTCTGGTGGTTCGTTTTCTTTCCTTCTTGCTTCGTCGCGTCTGTTTCGGACAGTGTTGATGCTCATGTAGCTGACGATTGCGATTAATGCTACGATTGGACTCCAAAGTAGGATAGTGGCTAAAAATAAATCGAGCGTAGTTATCGTGACGGTTTGCGGCGGTAGAGTTACTTGGTTTGTACCTTCCGCGTAGCCTATAATCTGGTATGTTCCGGCTTGTTCAAGTAGAAGCCAACTGCTGAAGGTTGTTGGCGTGTTCGGGTCTATGATATGCTGCTCCTTTGGCGTGGTGAGGTAGGGCTGATTGTTGCGGTTGATGGTGTACCAGACATTCAGCGTGTCTTGGGTTCGGTTTCCGTTTAGGGCTGTGAAACGCATTTGGACGACGCTTGTTGGTTTGAAGAGGAACAGTTGGAAGCTAGTTGGGTACGCGGTTAAGTAGTCGAGCGTCGCGATGCGTGGGATAGCGGCGAGTTGGAGTTGAATCAACGGAGTTGGACTAGCAACGTAACCACTGCCAGTGCCGCCCGCTGGAACTAGGAGTTTGCTGAGCAACTCTGAAAGGTTCAACACGTCCGCGATTGATACGTTGATTACGGCTCCACCTCCGCCCGCGTGAAAGATTACTGTTAAATTATCGGTGATTGTGAGCAGGTCGCTGAGCGTGAATGAAATTGATTGTTGACGGTTAAGTGTTTCCGTTAGTGTTAACGTTTCCGTGTTGCTGCGAAGTCCGAAGTATGAACGCGTTAATGAATCTGTGAGATTCAAAATATCTGTGGGATATTTGATTCCGCCTTTCGATAGTGCATCCGTTATGCCTAACGCGTCGGTGAAGGATTTGCTGAAGCGTCCTGAGAAGTTAAGCAGCTCAGTTAAGATTAAGTTATCTGCGAGTGGCCGGTTGAACATGTAGAGGTTCGATAAGGATTCTGTTATTGTTACCATGTCTGTGAGATTTGTAGTGAGCACTTTGCCGGTGTTTACGGACTCAGTGAGGTTAAGGATTTCTGCGAGTGTGCGTGTGCCAAAGAATTGTCGGAGAAAAGTATCGGCTAGAATAAGTTGGTCTGTAAGGGTTTTTCCGGCACCTCTCGCGATTAAGTCTGTGAGGGTTAAGGTTTCCGTGTTCGCCCGTGAACCAATGAAAGTGCTCGATAATGATTCTGTAAGATTTAGGAAATCGAATAGCGTCTTACCGACGGTGTGGGATAGCACATCCGTAAGGTTCAGCATGTCAGCAAGGGTGCGTGTGCCAATGAACTTGAACGATAGAATGTCGGCGAGATTCAACGTTTCTGCTGGGGATTTGCCGGTTCTGTGAGCTAACAAGTCTACTAGATTGAGTGTGTCTGAAAGTCCACGCGAGCCCACAAAGCTGAACGATAACACATCAGTGAGATTGAGAATTTCCGAGAGCGGCTTACCGATTCCACGCGCGAGTAACTCCGTAATGTTGAGAACGTCAGTGAAACTTCTTGCACCCACAAACTTGAAGCTGAGAACATCGGTCAAGTTCAGGGTTTCAGTCAGCGGTTTACTAGTGCTCTTAATTATTGAATCGATTAGGTTTAATGCATCAGAGAACGATTTAGGAACGTTGCGTAAACGCGCCAGTGCATCTGAAACGTTTCCGGTTTCCGATGGGGTGCCTGATGCGCCCGCCGTGTATGTGACGTATTCACTGTAATTCTCCGTGGACAGAGTAGGACTCGATACGGTGCTTTGCAAAGTGCCGAAATTATCCCAAGTGTACGCGCCCGTGTTCGCGCCACCTGACGCGTATGCGGGACCAGCATAGTAAGTGTTTGAAACAAATGTCCATTGAAATCCAAGCCAATATGTTGCTGTGCCAAGATTCAACGCGGTAGGGCTACCGCTACTAATATTAATCGTAGTCCAATTTGAGGAGCCTGAACATGCTGACGCGTTCACGGATGTACCCGAGGTTGAACTATTCCATTTTAGAACTGACGGTCCGCTACTATCGGTCCATATTCCAAGAACCACGCTTCCAGAGGTGGTGAGGGAGCAGAAGCTAACGCTCGTAACCGTCGCGGAACCGCTGAGAGTAGCCTTCGTGTAAAGCGTCTGCCCTGTAAGCACATCATCGACGGTGGTAGTTGCTGCGTCAGCTCCGTCAAAGTGCAAGTCAATTCCCATACCGGAAGTACGAGAGTAAGGAACGGTGGGGGCTGTGAAATTAGACGTGTGCAGAGCAGTTCCTTTCATGATTTGAACATCATCCTCCCAACCATTCAGGTACACAGCCCAAACTGCGTCGCCACCAATCACGAGAGACCCTGCGACATCAGGGTTAGCATCTGTTTCCGTGGAAGTACCCGCACTAGTCCCATCTTTGAAGATGTAGAGAGTATTTCCGCTACGGTCAAGTTCGATGTGATACCAAGTTGCCGTGGAGAAGGACGTGGCAATCGCCGTATCAAAGCCAGCACCAGCCCCATCGTTACTGCGCACCCTGAACTCGTAGGTTCCAGCGTTATTCTTTACTGCGAAATACCAGAAATGCGTAGTGTCAACTGACTGCGATAGAAACCAAGTGTACTCATTTGCGGCGGGCAACACATTGAAACGCGCCCATAGGGAGATTGTGAAAGCCCCAGTTCCAAAAGCCCAATCAGCGCTATCAGCCGTACTCCAATAATCACCATTACCATCATAGAGGCTGCTTGAACCACCGAACTTTGACTGTGCCGTATCAAGTTGAGCATCACCATTTGCCGTCATAGCTTTCGCGCGTGGGTAGCTCGTTGAGCCTGTGCTTGTGATTCCGAACGTGGGGTCAATCGTGGTCATGTTGACCGGGAACTTGACTTCGATTGCTCCTTTCGAAAACACCCCCTTGCCTTTCTTGTCACCGTTAACTTGTATCTCAACAGGTAGTGAGCCGTACTCCTGCCATGAAGCTGACCACTCGCACGAACTAAAGTCAAGTTTGCTAGACTCGGACAACTTCATGCCGTCGCTTGATGCGGTGAGGTTTACTATGTTTAGTCCGTTAACGCTATCGCAACCAGTGTTAGGAGCAATCTGCCACACCCATTGCAGCGAACCTAAGCCTACTTGGTTCCAGTAGGTTTCAGTCGGACAATCATCAAGCGACGAAGTACACAGCGGGTTAGTGTAGTACCACTCTTTTACTATGTTGGCGCTAATCTTCGGTAGGGCAGTGCGCTGAAATTGAACAATTAGATGCGAGGTTGCAATCAGAAGTCCAGTTGACTTCTGCCTGATTTCCCACGAACCATCAAAATGGTCGCTTAGAGCGTAGGGGGTTTGCGCGGTGAATGTAACCTGTGTACTCCATGAATCTGGAAGGAAATTACCGTTCTCTAGTAATACGAAAGCGGTGCTGGCAACATCCTTCTTACCAACCGCGTCGGGCGACTGCCATGATACGATGTAAGCGTTCTCTGACTTCGCCAACGATAACGTGTAGTGGCCGAAGGTTGTCGCGTAATCGTACTTGCCCCCCACTAAGGAAAATGATGGGTCAACGTACGTTAGGCTCCCAAGAGTTGAGCCGCCGAGGTTCGCAGCTTGAACGGTTGGCAACAGTTCGTAGGGGTGTATCCATTTGGGAATGTTACTTGTGAAGGAGCCGAAGAAGCCTTGAAGTTGATGCCCCGACTGTAGATTGCGGATTAACCAGTCACGGATTGTTAACCAGAAATCCCAGAAGGGTTGGTGCTCAGGAATCGCTGGAATAGTGAATTGGTTTGGCGATATTGGCTGCGTGTTCTGCTGCTGATTAAGGTTCGGTGTTAATGGTATGAGCATGAAGGCTACGATTAAGAGCGAGTAGAGCGAATATTTTAGGTGGCGTCGCAAGGGAACGTAGCCTGTAGGCTACTGAGCGATTAAAGGCTTTTAACGGTTTTGTGTTTCAGAACGGCGAGCGAAATTATTAGTGTTAATCCGAGCAGCAATGTTATGAATTCTGAAGGGTATTCTGGAATGGAAAAAACGTTTCCGACTATGCTAATCTGGTGCTGCGACTGGTGGTAGTACAAGTCCAGTGTCCAGTGGGTGGAGTTGTTGGTTATTGTGGTTGGCGGAATCAGGTTCGCGTGGCCGTTATCGAGATACACTATTGGACTAGTGTTGAAGAAAGATTTCAACAAAGCCACTTTAGTATGCCCCACAGTCCCCGCTGGACCGCTCACGGTGATATTCAACCCGTTCCCGCTGACAGAGTAACTGATTAGCGATGAATTCGTTTGGATTGTGAAGGGCTGTGGACTCGTAGCTGTGGATGTGGTGGTTGTGGAACGAACGCTCGTCGTCGTGCTAACACTCGTCACAGTGCTTGTGCGCGTACTCGTAGACACGCTCGTGGAAACTGATGTGGAACCACTCGTAACCGTAGTGGTTGTCGGACTCGTGGAAGTCGAAAACACCGTAGTCGTGGACAGACTCGTAGCAGTCGTCGTAGTAACTGCCGTCATGGTCGTAACCACCTGCACACCGTAATCGTAAATCGCGTGAACCTCGCCTGCGCTTAGCGCACGATTATAAACCATAACCTCAGCTACGTTCGCTACTCCTCCGCTACCTCCAAGTTGATATGCGACTGAAGTGTGAAATCCTCCCGCTGTAAAGTAGTGAGCATTGCCTCCCAAGCTCCCTGTAGCTGTACCAGTGTTAACGTCGAGGACAGCATCTTCCCAAAGCGTCATTTGGTTACTTCCAAGTGTGCCGTCGTAGACTCCACAAATAATATGCCAAGCACCATCCCAAAGGCCAACCGTTGCGCCATGCACCCCACCGGCTGAAGTTTGCCACAAAATTGCGCCGTCGCTTTCGAAGAACAAGCCATAGCTTCCCGCTTCATTCTCACCCATTTCAACGATTACTTCATGGTCGGACGGATGATGAGTAGTTTGTAGAAACGCACAAACAGAAACTTGATTTCCAACGATTGATAAGCCCACCGGAGCCAGAACAGTGGTTACGAATTCATGCGTACCACCCGTAAATTGAGCCGCGTAGTCACCTGACACTTTACCAGTTGCCCATGTTGGACCATTAGTGAATGTGCCCGCGTAACCGTTACCAGACGTATCCGCGACTGTTGAACCAGACCCTTCAGTGAACCTCCACCATAATTGCTGGCCGCTCGACGGTGGCACAATCGCCTGAACGGGTAACAACGCTGATAGACTGAGTAGCATGAAAACGACTAAAACAGTAATGCTTCGCTTATTCGCCATCAAAGTTTAACCCTTTCCAACAAACATCATCATGATGATAACGTAGGGATTTAAGGCTTATTCAACAACACGAAATAGTGGAGTGATTATGCCCCAAACAAGAAGTTCAATGGAGGCAGTGCATATCGGCTCGCTCCTGTAATGTACAATATCAGAAACGGATATGGATATGCCCATAGCCATGCGGCGAATACGAAAGCAGAATAGCCAATGATGAAGGGTTTACGTTGGGTTCGCAACCAATTAATTACCCCTAGTACAACGGACACTAACATTGCTAAGCTGTGATGAATAAATTGTTCCGCTCCGCCTATTGATATTACGAAGTACGGTAGCCATGTTGCCATGAACCATATCAAGATAAGTGTGCTAGAGCTACTTTTAGTTTTGTAAATGTCGTAGCTAGCGTATGCCATGACTGGTACAGCCATGAAAATTATGGCGGGATTCATTTGCGCCCAGAAACTTATCAGCGCCAAGTTTGTTGCAGGGTCAAAAAGCCACGCGTATCGCACAGGGGTTTGATTGAATAGCCAAGCCCAAGGCTGACTTGACGGCACTCCTTGAACGAGGCTCAGCGTCCAATTTATACTAGAGTTCCATTTTAGGTATAACATAATTTCTGTAAAGGGATTGTGTGAAACCCCGAAGAATTGCAGGAGAACCGTGAACATTATGAACACTATAGATGCACATAGACTGATGTTTATCACTGATTGTTTGACCCATTGCTTCAAGTTATCCTCACGTTGCACTAGCGAATAAATTAACACGATAAATAACCCGAAAATTCCAGTCCATTTCGATAGAGTAGATAACGCTAAGAAAAACATCGAGAGATACGGGCGATTTCTCAAGTATAGAAATATTCCGACCATCATGAAGGCGAGCATGTAAATGTCGAGTAGTGCGGCTCGGCTGTGAATCCAAAACAGCGTATCGAAGTTTAGGAAGACCATACTTAGTAATGCCCATTTCTTTTCATTGAAAATCGTTAACCCGATACCATAAATACTCACTAAAGCGACCGCGCCCATGATAACGCTAGGAACACGCGCCCAGAAGAAACTCACAACATTCGGAGAAAACGCGTAGACGAAAAACCCAATGATAACTTTACCTAAAGGTGGCTGTTCTAAATTGAAATCTTGGCCCAATGTTCTGTTTGGATAGTATATTGTGAGATTCAACGACCCAGCCACGGTTACTGGGTTACCAAGAAAACGCGGAATCAAAGGCTGCGGTGTTAGCCGCACCATGTTATACGCCACAGGCACGTAGACCACTTCATCGTAAATCGAGTACGGAGGGACGGCCAATAACGCAAGGTCGAGACTAACGAAAACACATAGAAGAAATACGGCCCACTTATGAGAACTAAGAACTTGGCTAAAGCTCATTTCAACTTCCCCCCGGAGCGGCAGGTACGACATCTAAGCCTCGATAATTCCACTTCATCCTATCAAGCTCAGTCGAATAACAACTTCACCACAAATTAAAACATGAAATGAAAGAAATAGAGCTTACGCTATAATGATAAAAAAAGGACTTGCAGGATTGTTTACTCACTTAAGCTCCACCCGAGGTGATTGTCCATGTCTCCCAAACCACTGAGAATATTCCAAGTGGCTTTATGGTCAAGGTATCACCCGAGCTGAGATTCACCGTTCCGCTTCCGTAAATCATTTTCATGTGACTTACGAAATCTGCGAAGGTTGTCTCAGCCCAGAGGGTTCCAGTGCCGATTGGTGAGCTTGTGAATAGCCCTGCAAGTTGCACATTGCTCTGAACCGCTGCTCCTGTGTAGGTGAAAGTGTTGATGAGTGTGAAAGTGATTGAACCTGAGCCCGCTGCGGCGATTAGGTTTGCTTGAGCTGATGTTCGTGCAAGTCCGCTGCCGATTTCTCCGCCTTGAAGTGAAGTATCTGTCTGAGCGCCGTATGTTCCTGTTGAGAGCGCGATGTAGGTGATTCCTCCTGCTCCACCTTTTTGTAGGATTAGTGAGTTCTGCCAATTCTGTCCTTGATTCATGATACTGTTACGCCCAAGCCATTGATAGTGATAACCTTGTGGCGTTTGCCCAAGGTATGTCCAACCGTTCATGACTAGCGAACTGTCTGGTGAAACCTTGTACAAGTCCAAAACGACGGGGTTCTTGAAAGCTAAGTTTTCCCGAGCCTGAATTTGGTGGGTCTGATATGTGACTGCACTTCCTATAACGAAAGCTGACACAGCAACCATGAGGATTATTGCAGCAATTATCTTTTTTTGCAACATATCACCTCCACTCCGCGGTTAATAGCACAAAGTATGACATTGCGTAGCGAATATAAAGCCTTACATGCAGCCTCCTCTTTTAAAGAGGAAAATCGAACCTATTTCAACTTAGTCAGACAACTTGGACAACGACAATCGCCATGACGATACTTTATATCCAGCTTAATTTGCGGTTGGTTCATGCACCAGCAATCGGTTTTTTCCGTACACCCGAATTGCGAACCGCACTTAACGCATGTCTTAAACATGGCGCAGAATCATTCGAGCCATCATACTTTCCACTGGGAACGCGTGCCAGTTATGCCTGAAACGTAAACGTGCGATTGGGCCGTACAGTTTGAACAGCCAACGGATTAAGCGATTGTCGATGCGGCTGGCAACCTTCGGATTAGCGAACACGGCGCTGAAAGCCATGCTTGCTAACCGTCTAATTTGTTGTTTCGTATGCCAATTCGGATAGGTGAGCATCCAATCATCAAGGCTGAAAGCAGCCCATTCCTCAAGTGTTTTAGGTGGAACAAACCCTGCTTCAACGGCTTCGTCATAAGTTTTCGCCCCGGGGTAAGGGGTCAATAGATTCAAAGGAACGTATGCATTGGGATTCTCACGAACAAGTTGCTGAGCAACCTTAATCGTGTTCTGTAATTGGTCTTCTCGTTCAAACGGGTATCCACAAATAAACGTGTACTTGACGATTAACGGAGTTTTAGCAAGCCGCTTGTTTACCGCGAGCATGGCGTCAACTGTAATGTCTTTGTCAATATGTTTCATCATTTCGGGGTCACCAGTTTCAGCTCCGATGTAGATGTCACGACAACCAGAGTCCCAAAGCAATTTGAAATCCTCATCCACCATTTTACTTGCTGTATCAATTCTTAATCCAACCGCCCTCCATCTTAGTCCCGGCAATTCTTGAATGAAAAGTTTACAGATTTCTCTAACGCTATCAATACGCGTGAAGAAATTGTCATCTAAGAAACAAATGAAATTCAAATTATATTTCTGCACAATATGCTTAACGCGTCGTACCAATTCCTTCGGTGAATGTTGCCTCCATTGACGCCGGGCAAAGGCGGGTATGTAACAGAATTCGCATCGAAATGGGCAGCCTCTAGAAAATACAAAGTCCCCAGCTCGACCAGTTTCAGTTCCACGTTCAACATACCTTTCCATATATGGTTCGACAAGTTCGTATGCGAGTTCAGGCAAGTTGTCGAGATTTCTTTCGAAAGGTCGTTCGGGAGTTGTGATTTGCCTGTAGCTTCCGTTTTCTTTTTCTTTGTAGGTTATGCCTTTAATTTGTGTTAGCGGAGTATGATTTTTGAGCGCTTCAATTAATTCGAGAAATGTAAAGTCACCTTCAGATATGGCAATTATATCGATAGCTGGGTGTTCTAGCGTTTGTTCTGGGGTAAGGGACGCATGTATCCCACCCCAAACTACTGTTAAATCAGGGAAATGTTGTTTGACTAATCTTGATGCTTCAACTGCATGTTTGATTGTGGAACCAGTCATAGCCGTAGTACCGAAACAAATTGTGTTCGCACCAATTGCTTTCAGTAAATGTTCTCGCCAGTTGTCGTCTACTCGCTGGTCAATAATTTTCACAGAGTACCCTTTTCGATATGGTGGAGTAGCAACGGAAAGTAATCCGATGGGCATTCGACCCCAATCGAGAAAATCGTAGATGCCAGTTTTCGGTTGAAATAGGACGACATCGTATGTTTGCGTGATTTCTTCCTGAACAGCTTGCATCCATCCTGAATGTTTAGAGTAGGCGGGTGTGTACGTGCTCATTTGCTGTCATGCGACCTGTTTTATGCCGTAAGTAATATATTTAGTTAACTCATCCGACGCGCGCTGCCTAACGATAGGACTTGCGCGAGTTCACGTAGAAAACGCCTAACCCTCTCCCTCACTGCGATTAGCATACTGTTTCCAAGTCCTCAAGCCATGCTCGTGCCATATCGAAAACTATCTGCGGCAAGTAGTCGGATTTAGCGAGATGGTCGTAGACACGTTGCAGATTGCCGATAATATCGTTCTTTTCCAGTTCTGCCGTTTGCAGGTCTTCAACGAATTTCTCAGTGTACTCCATGCCGAATAATTCGTCCCGTAAATTAATCCACTGGTTGTGTTGGTTGCGTGTCTGCCAAACAAAAGGCTTGCCAAAGTGTACGTGCCAGTCGGTTTCCCACATTATTCGCTCAGCGATATAGGAAGCGAAAATGTCATCGTACCTGCCTACTCCGATAAGCATCATCATCAGCGGTGATAACTCACGATTGAACGCGGTGTTCTGTGAGTCGAAAGGGCTGAAGCATTTCTGGTCAACTACGAAACCAGATTCAAGAATTGGTGAAGCATGATAGGTCATGGAACGGGTGAGAATACGGTCGATAGCGTTGATGTCAGGGTCACCTAACGTTAAACCGTTTGCTACCCCTACCTTAGCATTTTCAGCAGTTACCATTGAAGGCACATGGTCAATATTTCTTTGGGTGAACGGGAAACCACGATAGTAGACTTTAGGAGCTAAGTATTCAGCAGCATTGACCCATCCCGTTTCCGATGTGGCCTTGAACCCATCAAACGGGGTTGATAAAGAGCTGTTGAAGTCAGTTATGTGTTTGTTGCTCAGTGGGAGATTGTCATCATCGATACTGATTATTATTTCGGCGTGTGACCGTATGGCTTCGAGTAACGCGAAGTTGCGGCGCATAATCTTGTTCCAACCCATAACCTCCGAACAACGGTAGCCCGCTCGCTCTTGGTCCTTATCGCTGAAGTACGTTGCGTTGCCAATTTCATTCGCTAGGACTCTTACTTCATCATGCGGAGTTTTCCTGTCACCAGCAATGAGAATTTCCATGTCGGGTTCGAATCTGCGATATGAACGAAGCACATTCGGCACATGAATCGTTGTTGTGATAAGCACTAGCCTCACGCTTTCTCGAACCTACCCCACCGTTTCTTCAACGGAGCCAGTAAAGGCGCTAGGAAGTTCAAGAAGTTTTCCGCCACGTACAAGTAATGTAGGTTTGTTTTTAGAAAACCTTCTTTTCGCCATCTACGGGTGGATATGTATGTGGCAGTGTTTGGGCTGAACTTTGTGTTGCCAATGAACATTAGTTTGCGTCCAAGTATTCCATCATCGTTCGGAAGCATGTCGGGTTCAAAGCCGCCGACTTTCTGATATGCCCATTTTCGGACGACGATATTGTATGCGCTTGCTGAAACATGACGAAAAGGATTCGGTAACTTTCCCATGATTATTCGTAGTGCATTGTAAATCGCATATTCCAAACAAACAAGGCTCGATGCATCAAATGGTACACCCGCACCAGCAACCGCTATGGTTGCATCGTCGAATTCGTTGATAATTAATTGCAACCAATTTGACGGTGGTAATGTATCAGCTTCAGTAAAGACCAGCAAATTGCCGTAAGCATTAGTCATGCCGATTGAACGTGCTTCGGAAACACTTTGAAAAGTTGCGGCAATAACGTGCACCCCCATTTTTCGAGCGATGGAAACAGTATCATCAACGCTCGGTCCATGTTTTCCTCCATCAACTATTAGAACCTCGAAGTCTTGGAAAGTCTGACGGTTAAGGGCTTTAATGAGTGGTGATACGAACTCGGCCTCGTTCAACGTCGGAATTATAACAGACACTAGGGGCAGCGTCCGTCGCCTATGCTACCGCCTTCACCACTTGCTGCTCAACCCACTCGTAGAGCTTCGGCACACCTTCTGCTAAGGTTGTTTCTGGTTGCCAACGCAGCATTTTCTTCATCAATGTCAAGTCGGCGTTCCGGCCACGTACGCCCTGTGGTTTTGTCAAGTCATGCTTGATTCGGAGTTTCTTCCCTGAAGCGGCTATGGCTAATTTGGCGAGGTTATTAATCGTGGTGAGTTCGTTGCTGCCAATATTCAAAGGCTTATCGTATTTTGAGTTCATCAAACGCCATAACCCCTCAACACAATCGTCAACATATAAGAAACTGCGTGTCTGTTTCCCGTCACCCCAAACAGTTATTGCGTCACCACTCTCAGCTTCAGCAACTTTCCGGCACAAAGCCGCTGGCGCTTTTTCTCGTCCGTTTTTGAATTCTGAGTGTGTGCCGTACACGTTATGTAGACGAGCAATGCGAACTGACATGCCGTAATCTTTAGCGTAACTTCGATAGAGAAATTCAGAGAATAGTTTTTCCCAACCGTAAGATAATTCCGGCCAAGCTGGTAGCGCGTCGGACTCCTTAAGCGGGACCACATTGGGTTTCGTTTCTAATAGATGACTGTAGATGCACGCGCTGCTGCTAAAAAGAATTCGTTTTATTCCTTCCTGTTTCGCGGCTTCGAGAACATTGAGATTGATTAAGGCGTTGTCACGCATAATTGGAGCGTTAGTATAGGAAAGGTAACCCATGCCTCCCATGTTACTCGCGAATTGGAAAACCCAATCCATTTCTGTAACGGCGATTGAAGCAATTGTTGGTCCACGTAAGTCATAATTCCACACCTCATCCGCTAAGAGCGGTAGGTAACATTCGCCGCGCGGTCTATTGTCTGCGACCCGAACGTAGTGCCCCTTCTTCTTGAGAAAGTTCGCGAAATGTGACCCGATAAAACCACAACCACCACAAACCAAAATCTTCAAGGCAATCGGCCTCACTGTGGTTGTACTTGTAGGATTTTTGTGGGTTTCCGTCTTAGTCGTGCGAGCATCCATGTTCCGATGTTGAGTGCGATGAATGGTACTCCGATGATGCTCAGTCCTAGAACCAGAAATATTAATGGGACACTGAAGCTTAAGGCCAGCATTGAGATTAATCCGAGCCATGACAGTTTTCCCACCCACTCCCAAAGTTTATGGGTTGCCGCGTCGAAAGTTCGCGTTTTCCACTGACCAATCAGAAGGGGGACAAAAATTCCGGGCAACGTTAACAACAGAATTGTGCTGTCCAATCCACCAGTCGCGGCTAGGTACACCGCCATTATCGCGAAACATGCGAAGCCAATCATGAACCATAATATGCGGTTCCGACCTGTTAACGGTATGCTTTGGTTTTGAGATTTCGGCAATGGAACCGCTAGATGACTTTGGCATTTCGGACAGGTAACCTTCAATTCATCCGCGCCTTCACTCAACGAGCGAACCTCCTTTGTTGTAGTTTCATCTTCTTCTGATTACTAAGAATGCTTGTGACCGTGTAAACTGTGCAGATAATAGCGACCGCACTGTAGAAGGTTTCGTGATAGAAATTTAATGAAGGTGGATTCATTGAGCTAACATAGATTGGCATTTGTCCGAGTTTGAAGTTTGGCGTGTTAATGATTGGCCGATTTACGACGACAACTACGGACTCGCCTGTGCCCGCGCATGAGGTTACGCCTGCTGGACATCGGGTTGCAGTTACGGTTTCATTTAGAACTGTGGTTGTGGTCTGATTCGAGATTTTCGTAGTAGTTGCTTCAGTCGTAGTTGTCTGGTTCGTTATGAACGTTGAAGTGGTTAACAGGAAAGTGGTGACGGTGACCATGCCCGATGCGGAAACGGGCGTGGACGGGAAAACGTTGTACATTATGATGAGATTCCAGACGGTCGCGTAGATTGCGATTGCGGCAACGAAGAAAACAGCACCGAGAACAATGGGTTGAATGTAAAGCCTAAATGTCCGCGCCACGCTGAGCCACTGAATCACCATCATGACGAGATGATATAAATGGCTTACGGAAGAACGGGGCAATAATCAGAATCAGGAACCAAACAGTCCACGCTGCAAAAACCAGCAAGAGCAAAGTTTCAGGCATCGTCAAGAACGGGAACGGAGATAGGAGATATGTCATCGTAAGTCCAAGCCGCTCAGTAGCAAAGATAACTACTCCAGTCGCAAATGTTAGGAGTGTTGCCGTACCCATGTCTGATAGAATTCTCATCGACTTACCCACTCGACGTGCGGTTTGCTTGGTCCTCGTCGGCTTGAAAGATAGTAGATTAGCGCGATTACAACGATACTGATGACGAGTATCGGGATAATCCACGGTGCGACGGCTTGTAACGAAATTAACGGGTTAGAACCAGCAATGTCTACGGGATACGTGCCGGTCGTAGTGAACTGTTGGCGTGTAGCGTAGTTTCTTCCGAGATATTGGACTTGCACGGTGTAAATCAATGTTGGGTTGACTTGGAACTGCGCCGTGAAACCTGACTGGTCTGTTAATCCCCTCCAAACCCGCTGCCCAGCATCATCGAGGACTGTGACGTTCGCGTTCGCGAGTAGACTCGGGTTCATAGAGGAATCTTGGATTTGCAGTTGCACCGTCACTTGATTGTGAGAGAATATGCCTGTGCTCGTCGTGGTAACCGTTGAGCCGCTAATTATCGTGGTAATTGTTGTCGTGTACGTGTTCGTCATGGACGCGTTAACAATTTGATATACCGCTTGAATCGTCGGCACATTGTTTATCGTCACCGTTGTTGTTGGCGAATTAGGATTAGTCATAGAAGCATTTCCTGTTTGCACGAGCCACTTCATGAAAATGTACTGCACGTTTGCGATGAAGAAAATCTGTTCTGCTGAGATTTCTTTTTGGCCTCCAACTGGAATCCATCCGCCCCCGGTGAGCGTTGGTGAACCGTAGTTTGATGTTAAGGTCAAGTTGACCTCTTGACGCCATTGCCAAGTGGCATTGTAGTTCTTATCCATGACTAGGACGAAGCTGGAAACGTTCGCGTTCCAAACACCATTCAAATAGTACCCATCAAGGTTCCATCGTGTGCCTTGCGGCATTCCAGCATAACTCGGAGTGGTAACCCAAAGATTAATCGGAGTGCCAACGGGTTCCTGAGCGTTGTACGCGTAAACTATGTGGTTGCCTACATCAGCCCCCGGGATACTTGGACTACAAGCTACTGCTCGCGTTTGAATCATGCAAACCGAGTTCACGTTTAGCAAATATGAGTCAGCGTACGCGGATTGAGCGGAGCCTATTGTGATTACTGAAAGTAATATGATGATGAGAAAATTGTGCTTAAACATTTTCCTGACGCAACTCTTCAAGGCTGACTTTTGACACGTTCAAGTAAATTGTGATTAGGCTGGAAACGACTAAGGGTGCTAAGAGTATGCCCCACGCAATCGTTGACTCCCACTTCGCGTCGTCGCTTAATCCGCTGAATAATCTGACGTAGGTCATCAAGCCGAACAGTAGGATTAGTGGTGTGAGGGTGATGAGCCATCTTTTCTTGTTGTATAGTTCTGGAATGCCGTATTGCATGGTTATGGCGAATATTCCGAGGCTGAGGATTAGTGCAATAGGCCACACGCCGTATGAGGGCGGGTTTATGAGGGTTGTGAGGTTACCGAAGAAGGGCGTGGTAGTGGTTTTTGTTACGGTTGTTGTTGAGCTTGTTGAGCCAGTGCTAGTAAGTATCATGCCACTGGGGTCATCAGTAGAGGTAGTGGTGAATATCGCAGAGAGCAAATTAACCAAAGTTTGAATGTCTGTGAGTGAGCGCGTGTACGCTTGCGAGGCGCTGCTTTGCGCGGTCAGTAGACCGATTATGTTTAGAGCGTCGTTGAGTGGGCGTGAGCCAGCGAACTGGTAGAATACCGCATCATTCAAATTTAACGTTTCAGTAAAAGTGAAAGCGGTTCCCGAGTTCTTCAGAATTGAATCAAGCAAATTAAGGGCGTCGGTGATTGAACGCGGGTTTTGATGTCCTCGTGAAAGTAAATCTTGCAGACTAACTATGTCGGTTAGGGGTCTGGCTCCCACGAACCTGAACGATAAAAATTCCGTTAGGGCTAATGTGTCTGCAATATTCGCGGTGAGCAACTTCCCCATACTTACTGCGTGGGTTAGGTTGAGTATGTCTGAGAGCTGGCGTGTGCCAGTGAATTGCGTAGTCAAAGTATCGACGAGTGTAATGATGTCTGAGAGACTGCGGGTTCCACTGAAACGTGAACTGAGTGAGTCAACAAGATTCAGTACATCGCTTGGAAACTTCCCCGTCGCAAGCACCAACGAGTCTGACAGGGATAGAATTTCAGATAGAGTGCGTGTGCCCACAAATTTGAAGTTCAACGCATCAGCAACATTAACCGTGCCCGATAGGAGTTTGCCGATGTCACGACCTAACAAGTCAATCAGTGTTAGCGTGTCGGATAATCCTCGTTGTCCGACGAATTTGACCGATAGAACGTCTGAGAGGGTTAGTGTTTCTGGTAATGGTTTAAGAACGGCGTGTCCTAGAACGTCGATGAATGTTACGGTGGCCGTTAACGGTTTCAGGTTGCTAAGTTGAACATTATCTGTTAGAGTTAGGAACTCTGTTATTGTTGTTTCGCTTCCCTTCAGTAAGGAATCGACTAGGTTCAACGCGTCTGCGAGACTTACTGGGTTGCTCTGTCCACCACCACCTTTCTGAGCGGTTAAAGCATCAATCAGGTTTATGAATTCGCTGAGCGGTTTCATGTTGCCTACTTGAATTGAATCAAGCAAGTTCATGACATCGGTGAATGGTTTTCCCGCATTCTTGAGAATTGAATCAGTTACAGTTAACATGTCAGCGTTCGTTCTCGGTTGTCCTTTGAATAATTGGTCTATGAGATTATTGGCTTCAGATAATCGTTTGCCAACAAACTTGTACGGCAACGTATCGGTCAATTTCGCTGAGTCGCTTAAACTGACAGGATTACCTGCGCTTGATGTTACTAGAACATCGTCTACAAATAAAACTTCTCCACTACCAGCAGATTCTTTAAAGTCAATTCGGAAATTGGATTTGAAATATTGAGAATCTGTAACTGTCTGTTGATAATGGAGCCATGTATCCTCTGTCGCAGAGTTGAGGTCAGCTATTAAATCATACGAAGCACCATCGTAATAGTATAAATCCGAAGTATCTGCTGGGTCAATATCATCATCCATATACCAAAAATCAACAACAAATGATGTTGTAACACTTGACAAATTAATGTTGTCTGATATTAAATCCCCATCATGAGTCCCATCACAATAAGCCAT
>Ga0209518_1001438_pt1 | contig 25393 bp, 23 predicted proteins | sample RifGroB1_FD_183993 | JGI IMG/M metagenome (GOLD analysis project Ga0209518, IMG submission 183993) | Groundwater microbial communities from Rifle, Colorado, USA - Groundwater B1 (SPAdes) (version 2) | ecosystem: Environmental > Aquatic > Deep subsurface > Groundwater | place: Rifle, Colorado...
GATTAGCCAATAAACTAGTGGCACGGCATTAATGTATTGCGATCCGTACAACAAATTAAAAACTGGACGAGCGACAAGTGCCGCCACAACAGTAACGACAGCAGATGAAGCCACGGAAAGAAGTGTAACCTGCAAAAAACGAGAGCGAAGTTTTTCTGGCTGTTGAATCTGTATTCGCGCTAATTCCGTATTTAATAAAGTAGATATTGGACTTAGCACGGCAAGCGCTAGCGTTATCCATCCGAGTGCAATTTTAAAATATGACACATCGGTGGTAACAAGAAATAATCCTGCGATTGCGACCGGTGCCGCACCATATAACATTGCGAGGTTGCGATCTATAAGTACCCATAGTGTTGGTGCTAAATATTTTCTCCCGTTTTGTGGATATTTTATCCAAAGAGATTTTATTGATGGAAGTTCTGTTGCGTGTCTACGAAGATATACCCAAAATAAACTAGCCGTCAGCATAACTATTAATGCTCCGAATAAGTGTCCAACAGACGCTCCGAGTACGCCAAGCCCCGAAAGCACGAGCGCAACAACAAAACACTGCCGTATTAATTGATCGGAAAAAGTGAGGATGGAAAGTCGTCCTATGTATCCGAAAACCTGCAATCCCAGCTGTGTCGGAGCAAAAAGCATTGTTGAAATTGCTGATGCGGTAAGAACTGCCAATCCATACCATCCGATTGATGCGTCGCCGTATAAATGCTGTGCGATTATTGGCATTGTTAATCCAAGTATTAATACGATTACTGATGTGATTAATACAAATTTGCCCAAAAAAAGAATTGCATTGCGAATTTCGTCGTCATCCTGACTGTGTTTTGCGCGTGCCAATACTGGCGCTATGGCATCTGTAGCACCAGCGCCCAACAGTACGCTCCCAATTGCCGCCATAGACATTACGATTGCATATCGTCCAAATTCGTTCGGTCCCAAAATACGAGCCAAAATTACACCGGCGATTGCCTGCGCAAGCATCGCACCAACAGAACCGATTTGAAACGATGCCGCATTTAAAATAAATGGCCTTTTTAGAAATGCGTGAATTTTAGAAATCATTTATGAGTGATCTATAAATTTCAACTTGTTTATCCATAAGAGTATCGGCGTTGTAATTTTTTATTACATGCTCGCGGCCAGCTCTCCCAAACTGCGTCCATAATTCTGGATGCTCAATCATTTTAACAATAGCGTCAGCAAGAGCTTTAACATCGCCTTCGGGAACAATAAATCCGTTAACGCCATCTATAACTTGTTCTGGAAAGCCGCTGTGTCGAGTGGCTATTACTGGTAGTCCAGTTGCAAGTGCTTGTGAGATTGAAACATTCATCCCGTTAGAGCTTTTTTGTTATTCCATATCCCCGTTAGCGGCGGTTTTTGAGGGCTGAATATAGATATCTGCCTCTGATAGCACATTAATCATATCTTCTTGGCGCATAAAACCAGTCCATTTTATAATGTCATCAATATTTCTTTCGTGTGCAAGTTTGTAAAGTGGTTCGCGAAGAGGTCCATCTCCAATAATAGTGCAGATAAATTCCCGCGCCGTTCGATTTTTAACTTCTGCTAAAGCACAGAGGAGATCGTCAACTCCCTTTTTCTCAACTAAACGCGCGACCGTAGCAAGACGAATCGGATCCTGATGATTAAGTCGTTCTCCGAATGAATAATTTTCTGGGAATATTCCAACTGGATGAACAAATACCTTCTCTGGATTAAATCCGAGTGCAATCACGCGTCGTTTCATATCTTCTGACATCACCAAGAATTTCGGACATGCCAGAGCTAACTCGCGATAGATATATTTGCCCTTCTGATGTGGTATATGACTTACATCAGAACCATAAAATGTTGTAATCCATGGCTGTTTGAGTCCGAGAATGTCGCGAAGAACCCTAAATTGATCGGCAATTTTCCCATAATGGCAGTGTACAACATCTGTATCAAGGGTTGATATTTGCCCAGTATAGCAAAGAAGTTTTAATGACCAAGCATCCGCACCATATTTAATTATATTTAGAGACCTCAATACAGAAATCGGATTTGTTTTTAATAACTGCATTGCTGATTTGCACGCCAGGATAGCTCTACTTGGCCAACGGACAGGAAAATCAAGAAATGTTACCATTGATTTCATGTCATACTCGGAAAATTCTTTTGTAGCAAAAAATGCATCACCACGATGAAAAGAGAAAATTCTTACTTTTATGTCACGACGAAGCAACCCAGCGATTTGCCCGATAATATATGTCTCCGAAACGGCTGGGAATAAGCCAACGATGAATGCTACATTAAGCATAGCTAAAGCCTATTAAAGCATAAGTTTTGCAGTATACCAAGCCCTTAGTTGAAAACATTTCAAAATATGGTATAATTCGGAAAGTCACTATGATTAATACACGAAAAATATTTTCCATTACTCGGATGGTACGGCGTGCTTTCTGGGGCTATAAATATCAGCTTCTCATGATGACGGGCCTAGGATTGGTCAGTGGTTTTTTTGCAAGTATTGGTATTGGCGCCGCAATTCCACTTTTTTCGCTTGCAACCGGTCAAACAATACCGGGTACCGATTTCGCTACGCGTACCGTCACAGGAGTGCTTCATTTTCTACACCTTCCGGTCCATCCGGCGTTTCTCATGCTCCTGATTGTTGTTTTCTTCATTGGAAAGGCGTTTGCCACATTCTATGCTAAATTCACCAGCGACAGAATCGTGGCGCGATATGTGTTCCAGCAACAGAAAACACTGTTTGGTCAGGCAACTAATGCGTCCTGGCCGTATTTACTGGACCAAAAGGTAGGATATCTAGAGCGTGTCCTCTTGTTTGATATACCGAATGGCGCAGGCATCCTAGGAAATGTCAGTTCTACCATTCTTATCCTCACTAGTTTTCTGATGTATGCCTCGGTCGCTATCAGTATCTCGCTGAAAATCACACTTCTCACGCTCGCATTCGGGGGTATTTCTTTTTTCCTTACCAAGCCGATTTTTTACAGAACACGAAAGCTGTTTGAGATGGTCTCGGCCATGCAAAAAACCATGAGTCATTATGTTGCACAGAGCACTATTGGTGCGAAGGTCGTAAAGATTATGGGGAGCCAGGATGCAGTAACAGAAACCGGATCCTTATATTTTAACCAACTTCGCCATTCATCCGTTATGGGTTCTTTTTATAGCTACTTGGTTTACTCCTTCTTTGAACCAGCTGTGTATGTGTTCATCGCAGTGCTATTTTTGATATCATATCGCACACCAGGATTCAATATTGCAGCATTCGCGGTTGTCATCTACCTTGTACAAAAAATGTTCGGTTTTACCCAGTCTATCCAAAGCCAAATTCAAAATATAAGCGGTGCGACTCCTTATCTGCGGACTGCACTCAAACAGCAGGAAATTACAAGTCAGCACAGCGAAGCTGATACCGGCTCTGCCCCGTTCACATTTTCACGAGCACTCTCATTTGAGGGTGTTTCCTTTAGTTATAAAGAAAAGCAGGATGTGCTGTCAGATATATCGTTCACAATTCCCCGTGGTGCCATGTTCGGCATTATCGGGCCATCGGGAGGAGGTAAAACAACCCTTGTTGACCTTCTATTGCGCCTTTTTGAGCCCACCGCTGGCAGTATCACGATTGACGGAACTGACATCCGCTCTGTACATCTGACACAATGGCGTCGGCATATTGGGTATGTCACGCAAGAGACATTCCTCCTTAATGACACTGTTGAACAGAATATTAGATTCTATGACGAACATATTGATGATGCGACAATCCAAAAAGCGATACAGTCCGCACAATTATCGGATGTAATAGCTGATTTACCAGATGGACTACAGACCGTTGTAGGCGAACGCGGAGTAAAGTTGTCAGGTGGTCAACGCCAGCGTATTGCGCTAGCGCGTGCTCTAGCACGCAAGCCGGATATCCTTGTTCTTGACGAGGCAACGAGTAGTTTAGATACCGCATCGGAAGAGCTTATCCAAAGGGCTATTCATGATTTGCGCGGAAACATCACCATCATTGTTATCGCACATCGGCTCTCCACTATCATGAAAGCTGATCATATTATTTCGCTCGATCACGGCCATATCATTAATGAGGGTGCTCCGGAAAGCGTTATAGAGCGTGCCATACCATAGTGATACGATTAAACCTGCGCGATATAGTTTGAAAAGAATTTCTCCATCATCGGGTCATACGGCCTTGCAGTAAGGTGGCCATTTTTAGTTGTCTTGTAGATATGATAGCCAGAATTTTCTAGTATGGTATAGAGGTCAAACAATATTCCGGATGTTCCTCCATACTCAAATTGAATACAACTTACAATCTCTGGCTTAAGAAAATCGCCCAAACCACGCAGGACTTCTAATTCATGGCCCTCAACATCAATCTTCATGAAATCAATTTTTGAGATTTTTTTTTGAATAATATAAGTATCCAGTCGAAGCGTACAAACTCTTTCCGTATGATCAAATCTAATTTCTCTATACCGCAAGTCCCGTGGTGCGATAGATGCGCTTTCACTATCTGGCTCGTCGGCATGCATTGTGATCATGCCTTCCAAACTTGAAATAGCACAGTGGTTCAGATATACACAAGAACGATTCAGCACCGAGTCGCGGCTGAGAATATCATAGCTCTTCTGCATCGGCTCGAACGCGTGCAATTCTACATGAATGCCTCCCTCATCAGCAAATGCAAGCACTGTACGCGCATAAGATCCGCGATTCGCCCCTACATCAAACGCTACGAAGGCATCGCCCTTGTTTGCAGGCGACACGATAATTCGTTTCAAAAATGAATATTCTCCGTTTTTCTCGGGGCTGCAATCTTCCAGGTTTTCCAGAGCCGTATACGCCCCCAGAAAAGCTTCTGCTCCATATTTTCTTGATCTTGCAAGAAATGGCAGGTGCTCAATCCTTAATACATAGGCAATAGATATGATTAGTGCATGGACTATGCTTTTTAAACTTTTAATATATTTCATGTTCCGATAGCCCCATGCTTGTGCCATTCATCAATGATGGTTCGCGCCCGCGCAACTGATGAATGCGCTTTTATTATGGCTGCATATTCATCACTAAGATTATCCTGTCGATATTCTGTTCGAAGAAAATGACCAACCCGCTCCAGTTGACTTCGGAAATCATACAGATTACCAAACTGCCATATGCGCTCATAGTCAAGTTCGTGACTGTCGGGTTGATAGATGTCTATGGTCTCCGTCATGAGAAGGCAATTATTACCGAGTATCTCCCAGAATCTCAAGGTATCAAATCCCCCGCCACCCACCGATATACCAACTTTTGCCCGCGCGAGGAGTTGGCGGAAATCTTCAGGCATTTTGGTTTTTTCGACATGATAGGAAAAACCGTTCTTCTCACAGAATCGTACGAGTTCTTCTCTAGCATACCGCCGCAATAAAGGATATTCGTCCTGTCCAAATACGCACACGAAATCAATGTCTTTCTTTGTATCAGATGCATGCCGTACATACGATGTTTCAATGCCGAATGGAAAAGGAATAATACCGTCTCGGTACGGTTTTTCGCGACGAAAGTATAGAGGACATTGTTTTAGTATATCTTCACGGATGCCACCATAGTTTTTATAAGTCCCGTCCAAAACGGCTTGCTGGAGCGCGAAGTCAAAACGATTGTTCTGTCCAGCCTCTGAACCATCAAAGAAGCAAGTTTTTTCCCATAACCCGAGATGATCTACTAAGTCTGTATTGGTTTTCTTTTTACTATAAAATAAAAACAGAAGATCCGCACTGCGGGCGAAAGTTGCGAATTCTTTGGTAGACAAGATATGATCATCCAATAATAAGCGCTTTTCCATTTCGCTCGCAAGTCTAAATTCCAACTCACCATTACGCTCAAGCTGTATAAGTCCGTCACAAACTGTTTCGGCAAGCGTGTCTCCGCGTCCAAGAGTTGGAATGATTGCGATTCTCATGTTGTTTTTTGCATCAACAAAAATATTCCTCCACCATAATACTGCAACACATCAATATCTCTCATTAAAGCATATTTTGATTTTTTTGTTCCTATGTCTTTAAATCTGTGCGATTTAAGATAGTAAACGATTTCCCATGTACTCAATAAATATTTCAAGTCGTTATCTTTGCCATCATAGTCGCCAGTAGCCTCGGCGTATGTTTCTGGAATAACACGAAATGCCGATTTCCCGAAAAAACGCGAGAACAGATCAAAAAACCTTTTGATGGTCAGAGTAAATAATTCCCAACGAGATTGGTGTTTTAGAGAATTACTTGAACTCCATGGACACTCCATGTTTGGAGCTATCAAAAGAATATATCCATTTGGCTTTAGGACTCGGACGATTTCATTTAAGACACGCCTTGGATCTTTTATCATCTGCATTGTCTGAAACGAAAATATAAAATCAAAACTAGAATCATCAAATGGCATATTTTCAGCAAAACTAATTACAAATATTTGGTTCGGATAATTCTTTTTAGCTTGTGAGATTGGGTATTCAACAGGATCTATGCAGGTATATCTCAAGCCAGTAGGTAGCTGTGGCACGATATCGCCCATTCCACACCCGATCTCTAGCATGCTTCTGATATTTCCAGCGATATATTGTTGTCTAATAAAATTTAATGCCTCTTTGAGATTTCCGCGATCCCAGTCTTTATTCGAAATACACAGATCATAATAATTCAGACGACCTTTTTCTTCGATGGTATTGAGTGTATTCATTTCAAGATACTATTTTTGGCCTACTACTACTATATCAAATCCAAAATTTTTGGAAAAAAATCGGTCTGTAAATTTGTCTAAAAATTTACATAATCGATTGATCAGGCGACCCAAGAAACGGAATATTTGATGATGACTTCTTAGCCTGAATATTCCGTAGCCCACATAAAATCCATCGGTGGCGATAACTCGTATTCCCTCTTTTCCCATTGCTTCCGTCAGCTCTTGTTTTGAAAATGATTTTTCGTATCCGTACTGATATTCTTTTCCTGCCAGCGCGAGCAACCACTTGTATAGCGTATGGAAGTTCCAAAAATTGACCGCTGTAATCACTATCCTCCCGCCAGGCTTGGTGATTCTTTGTATTTCTCGGATTGCTTTCCGATAGTCTTGAAGATACTGAATCATTGCATCCGAAAATACCACATCAAAATGGTTATCGGGAAAAGCACTCGTCAGGATATCATCTTTCTTGAACCACACATTCTTGATCCCCGTCTCCACCGCAAGCTCCCGCGCAATCGAGAGGGATTCGTCTAGAATATCCGAAATCGTAATGAAACTTTCTGGGAATTCTTGGGCTAACTTCAGCCCGAACTTACCGGTTCCGCCGCCAGCATCAAGCAGATTCTTAAATTTGTTTGGGATATATTTTTTAATAACCGGAAATGCTTCGGGGAAAAGACGACTGTTAAAAATTTCTCTCGAACTTAACCCGCGTGCTATTTCCCATTTTTTTATCCAGATCTTATTGATATTCTCCTGGATGCGTTCTCTTGAAATATTCATCCTTTATAATCTTTTATAATCTTCTTCGCTTTCTCTTTTATAAGATGGAACTTAAGTTTTATCTTCTTTTTTAAGAGGTCAATTTCTTCAAAATAGATTTTTTGGCCCAGACCACCGACTGTATAAACTTTATATTTTCTAAAATTATCATGAATAATTATATTTTCTATATCTTCAACAAGTTTTCCTAAAGGGTAATGCTTACTGATATACGGGTACCTACTGCCACCGTTCTCGTCATAAATAATACACGGCCTGATTGTTACTGCGCGTAGACCCTGATGCTTCACATATAATCTAACCATCTCTTCGGATAAAACTTTGCTGATGCCATATTCTGTATTAGTCGTAATCGAGCTTGTATTTATCAGCTTACATCCATATTCAATGCAAAGATTAACCACATTCATCGTTCCTGCGACATTTACCTGAAAAAAATCGTGCGGTCTTTTTTCGGTTTGCTCTGGGCTTAATTTTGCTGCTAGATGAACCACAAATTCTGCATCCTTGAAATGCGGTCTCAATTTCTTAATGTCTAAAATCTCTTCATCTATTCCTTTTACATCGTGGCCTCTTTTACCAAGAAAGAACAGTAAGAAAGAGCCGATAAATCCTTTTGCCCCTGTGATTAAAATCATTTTTTTATTTATTGAGAATTGCTTCTTTAAAAATGCTCTCCAATTTATCGGTCAACTCTTGCCAGGTCGGCAGACTATGTACATACGCTAGAGCATTATCTGCTATTTTCTTTCTAAGGTCGGGGTGCGCGATTAATTCTTCTAGCTTGTTGGATAAATCTTCTGCATCACCCTTTTTCGCTATAAGGGCCGTCTCTCTGTCTAATGCGTAATCAGCGACACTGACATTATCATAGATAGCTAGTGCAGAACAGGATGCCATTGCCCAGCGATGGGCAATGGGCCGGCTGTCATCAATAGAACAGCCAAGATATATATCAGAGTTAGCAAATACACGAGCCAGTTGTTCTCCAACGACATTGTAGTGGTATTCATCACATGGCACATTAATATTTTTTATTCTTGTTCCATACAAAATCAACTTAACATTTGGATGGTTCTTTTGTAGCTTTCTGACTATATCGGCACCCTCTTTGGTCTTTTTCCATTCATAATCATGGTGAAGGACCAAAACTCGTATGTCTATATCATTATCTTTTCTATCCCTCTTGTTTGGGTTAAAAAGGTTACAATCAATTGCATTGAAAAGAATCTCTGTTTCTTGATTAAATTCTTTCTTAAATATTTCATATATCCATGTTGCATTTACAAACTTTTTTAAAGGTAGCCGAAATACCCTGTCAACATCAGCGCGATTTCCATGGTACATTCTCTCGTCATGCTGTATGTGCTGAAACTTAGCACCATGCGTATTGATGGCATATAGTTTTTCGGCAACTTTCCACGAATCGGCAACCCAAATATCCGCCTTGGGAAGATCCGAGAAATTCTCTACTCTCAGTATTCTGACTTTACTATTTTTAGATAAAAGGGGGTGATCATTAAATAGATTTCTTATATATCTGGTCCATCTCTTATTCTCGGCGGCAACAATAACACCATGTCCTCTTTTAGAAAGTTCTTCTGCAAAAGTTATTACGACATGAACGCCTCCGGAGAGTTTTAGGTGTGGTAACAAAAAATTAATTCTCATTTTCTCTTTGCTTACTTTAATGCCACACCAAATCCTCCGACAGTCTCATGAAATGACGGGTGGTTATTTTCTATAAAATCATTAAATGCATTGTTCCATTTAATATCGTCAGATAGCAGAAAACCACCAGGCAATATTTTTGGCCAAGCGATATTATATTCAAATGTCATCATATCATATGAATGGTCGCTATCGTGGAAAAACATATCAATATCGCCAAATTTATCCAAAGTATCTGGTAGTAATATTTTGGAATCACCCAGCAAGAGATGCCATCTAGATCGCAATACTTGTGGCACAAGCCATCCAGGTGTTTTCTGAGAAGAAATGAATCCTTCGTATTCTTTATGCCCACCATGCTCATTGGAGTCCACCTGATGCGGAGCAGTTCCATCAAAATATTTTGGTAGATCAATAGAATATAACCCTCCCGTGCCATTAGTTGCAAGCGCTTCTAAAATAACATGGGAAGACCGGCCACTTGCAACTCCAGTTTCAAGAACAATAGTTGGTTTTTTTATTCTAGTTAGAACATAAAGAACTAGCACATCATAGTGACCAGTAGAGCCGAAAACTTGCTCTGATAACTTTTTTTTCTTAAATTCATGAATATATTGTTCTGCCTGTTTGGTCATCCTTCGATCGTCATACATTTTTGAAACTAGTAATTTGACTTGGAATACGGCCTGACTCCGCTCAAGATAATTTTGAAAATAATTATTGTTCCGCACTTTACGAGTAATGCCCGCAACGAGTTTGAATAAGGTATTATTTTTATTCATGCGATACCATTGTTTTGAGAAGTTTCGTATATCGTTAATTATTTTTGACGGTCCATACTCCTCCAGATCACTCACAAGCATAAATATCTTTTTACCCAACAGAGTTGCCATAAAGTTTTTTGCATATAACCAAGAAAATGGATCTAAGCGCCATGCTTTAAATAAATCTCTCCTTGCTGAAGAGAAGTCGCCATAATCTCTTTTCAGAAGTCCATTGGAAAAATAACGAAATGCTAAAGATTTTTTATATTTTGCATACAGTGTGGCGTGTTTGGTTACAAGCATGTCGTTAGCACGAATGATATTTGGCATATTTGAAATTGAGCCCAAGTGTTCGCCGTCACTTAGAACATAAGCCCGAACAAGTTTTTCAGGAATCACAAGAAATTTTGTTCTCTCCATAAGGCAAAGAACAAGATCCCATTCTTGATTTTTTGGAAAATTTTCATCAAAAAATTGCTCGCCTTCCAAGCAAGATTTTCGTATCATTATTGTGGTATTGAAAATAAAATTCTGTCGCAGTAATTCCTCTTTTGGTGATCCCGGAGTAATGGGTTCGGTCATCAACTTATCTACTATTCTGTTTTTTTCACAAAGCTCAAAAGAGCTAAAAACAAGCCCAACTTCAGGATACTTATCCAGAGCTTCTACTTGCAGTTCAAGTCGTCTCGGAAAACACTCATCGTCATCATCCAAAAGCGCAATATATTTACCTCGAGCATGCGCAAGCCCAGTGTTTCTGGCAGCTGGGGCACCTCTATTTATTTCGTGCTTAATATAGACAATTCTATCGTCGTGTAGCGACAACACTGCGTTTTCGGCTCTTTCTTTCGTGCCATCGTCAACGACAATGATTTCAAAATCTTGAAATGTTTGATTTAAAACAGATTTAATTGCCCTTAATATCAGGTATGGTCGGTTGTGTGTTGGAATGATAACTGAAACGGTAGGCATTTATTTGAATATATTCTAGCGAATTATAATACAGTAATAATTGACATTCTTCAAGGCCGTGATTCACATAACTTACTTGAGAGCGCCGAGAAGCTTGGTGCCGATAATCGCAGGCGTACAGTTGGCTTGATAAATCTTGTAGGCACCCGCAGAAATATGTTCGCAAAGATCTGTGTCGTGCAACAAAATACGAATTTTATTCGCTAAATCTTCAGGATCTGCCGCACGACACAAGAGAATGTTTTCATGGTCAATAAAAAGCTCACGGATTGCAGGGGTGTCAGCAGTAAGCATTGGTTTTTTCATCGCAATTGCTTCGTATACTTTGTTTGGTATAACTCGTTGTGTTTTTCCAGTCTCTCCAAAAATACCTAGACACACATCTGCGCGAGCTATAGAGCGCGTGAGCTCATGCATAGGCTGACGCTCATGAAAAGTAATGTTTCGCGACCGGAGATCGTTGGCTAGCACACGCGCTTGGTGATAGGTCTGCCCGCTACCTATAATATTGAAGTTAATATTTGTATCATGTTCTAGAAGTTTTGCGGCACGAATAATAAACTGTACTCCTTGTAGGGGAATAAAGTTCCCGAAAAAGAGAACATTAAATCTTTCATGATTTTCCTGCGCTATCATTGGATAAAAAATATCATCACTGGCACCGACAAATGAGCGAATAAATTTTGATTTATTGATATGAAATGTTTCGGCAAAATAATTGATGTGAGCGTTGGTGTCTAGAAGGATGCGGCTGGCAATTTTACAGCACAGCCAGTCCATTAACCAATAGTACGCCGCCTTCACGCTTAGCGGAGAGAAAAGCTTTCTATCAAAAACATATGTATCATATAGCGAATAAAATGCATCCCATATTAGTGGACATCGAAAAAGAACTCTAGCCAATAAAACGGGGAATCGCCAATCAGAATAACCGACCACGACAAGATCATACTTGCCACGAATCAGATACCAAAACCTTACTAATCGCCAGTACGATCGAGGGTTGTTCCGCTCGTAGCCAGTGCAGAGTACTACTTCAACCCCATTCTGCCGTAACCCAGAAATCAATACGCGATTGCGCTCATATTCAGAATCAAATAGTCCAAAATAACATACTCTCATACTCCTATTCGTTTGCGCACTTCATTAATACCTCTTGCGAACATCTCGTGTCGTCGTGGCTTTGTAAAATGCTTTGCGATAATCGATGGTCCTATGCCTCCACGAAAGACATACCTTTCCTCTGGTAAAAATTCGTGTGGATTTTGACAAAGAATCATTCCCCATCCAGTTTGTTCAATCAGATCGCCATGTGGTTTTGTCACATTTTCAAAATATTCAGTAATTTTTGCGTAATCAAATTTATTTTTATTAAATAACATTACTCCTGAATTTAATCGGGAAGCATCGGCTAGAATTGAAGAGTATTTATTCTTATACTCTTCGGTAACATCAAGCGGATTACCATCCCATTCTTCGCTTCCATAAAATACGGCATCCAACATATTTTTGTTTTCTAGAAAATCAATTATCTCATTCGGCCTATTGTAGAATAAGACATCATTATCCATAACCATAACCTTATCCGATTTGCTCAAAAAGAAATGGTCAACAAACATCATGATATAAAAGTTTTTACACTCACGACGGTATTTCTTCACAAGATCGGGTATATTCGGATCAGAAAAAAACAATCTTTCTGCCTCTTTCCTATAGAGAACATGCGCATTGGGAAGCTTGCTCTCAAAAATCCATTTTGCCTTATCGTCAATTGAACCGTCATCGTGAATCATAACACGCGGACAAAGTCCGGAATGATACATAAAACTGCGAATAGCCCAATATACCATCCATAGCCCGTTCCTTGGCACAAGGATATGTAGTTCAAAGTCAGCATCTTCTATGCACTGAACCGGCTTCATGCGAGCAAGAAGTTGCAGAGAGAAAAATTTATTAAGAACATATCTATACCAATCTCGCCATCCATATCTCCACTGGAACATTTTCCGCGCATAAAATAGTTCCGATTTAATTCGATTAAGCATAGATATTATTTAATATTCGATTGGCACGAGATTTCCATGTATATCCAGTAGAATTGTTAAATGCATTTGTGGCTAGCATTTTAGCGAGATCTGGGCTATCAATCAATTTCTTAAGGTGTGCGGCTAAATCGTTCGGATTTGATGGTTCAAAAAACTCAGCACTTTGTTCTCCAAGATATTTACGCAGGGACTGTAAATCTGAAGCAAGAATTGTTTTTCCGGCGGCCATATATTCAAACAGTTTAATAGGAGAAGTTGTCTGTCCAAATTGATTGTTCGGCAATGGGATTACAGCAATATCAATGGCACGCAGAAACATTGGTATCTTTTTGTATGAAACATGTCCCAAGAAAATGATTTTATCATTTGGCACCTCAACGCTAGCCGCTTCTTTCTTATATTCCTCAATTAAATCATTCGGCCCACCTACTATCAATAAGATTATATCATCATATTTATCTAATAAATTTGCGAATGCATTAATAAGTGTATGAATTCCTTTTTCTATACCAACCGTTTCAAGGCTACCGATATATCCAATTATATTTTTACCAGATGGCAACCCTAGGATCTCTCTTGATTCGTCTTTTGATTGTGGAATATTAAAAAAAGGAATATCTACACCATTTGGCACAACAAGCACCTTGCTATCATCTATTTTATAGTGGGATCTTAATGTAGAAAGCGTTCCCTCTGAATTGACAATAATGGCATGAGCATTTCGTAAGATATAATTTATTCTCCATCTATAATTCTTGGAACGATAGTCGTGTAATTCAATCACTGGCTTATACCCAAAGAGCGTTAAACAGAATGCTGACATATAATCTCGTGTATATATAATTGTCGCATCTGAAAACCAGCCACGAATAGTCCCGAGAAAAATTGCCACAATAGAAAAACTTAAATTTTGAATATACCCAGCCAATGGACCTAGCCATTTTTCATATGGAACCAACTCAAGAATTGGAGTTTTTTGTAATATAAAATTCTTTGAGACTCCATAGTATGTGAATGGATTTTCTTTGGAAATCGGCTTTAGACGGGGGGTAATTAGTTTAACTGTAACACCAACATTAGAAAACGCTTCGCAAGATTTCATTATCTGTAATCCGTGCGCTTTTGATGTTGGAAGGCGCACATTGGTAATGTAGGTTATGTTTATGCTTTTATAATCCATGGTTGTTTTTTTGCTCTTGCCAATACAATTATTGAAGTTCCGAATGGTAAACTAAAATATTTCATCAGAAATGCTTCAATTGAAAATGTTGAAGCAAAAAGCCAATTAATCGCTTTTGGGAATTCAATCACAGAATCATTAAGGGTGTTATTTTCTTTTTTGATTACCAGATTAATACACTTTTCAATCATACGATACAAAATAAATGCTGGGCTTAATAAACAGACAAAATATGACGCAAATATAATTTCGTATCCACTATTCTTAAATTTTCTGATCAACTCGCCCTTTGTATATCGTCTTTTGTGTCCAAGAACTTGATCAAGTTTCGTCCATAAAAATTGATATGCTGGCACAGTTACGAGCATATAGCCTTTCGGCACAAGAATATTTTTCACATCTCTTATAAATGTGTTGTCGTCTTCAATGTGTTCTAACACATCAAAATTTGTAACGAGATCAAACTTCGTTTGTGGCTTGAATTCTTGAAGCGTTGCGGCGAGTTGGATGTTTATGATCTCCTTGCTTTTGCATGCTAATATTGCTTCTTCGGACGCATCAACACTCGTAACACTGCCAAACTGACTTAAAATTTTGTAATTTCCACCAGGTCCGCAACCCCAATCTAATATTTGTATACGTTTTTTGTCGAAAAATCTTTTGAGTAAACTTAAAAGAATTTTTCGTCGTCCAATAAACCACCAATAATACTGGTCAAGTCGCTCATATTCTTTTATTGAAGTTGCTTCCATTATATTGGTATTTAGAATATGAGCATATTAACATGCACTACAATAGTTGACAATATAGATATACTCGTGATACAATATAAACTTAGGGGGTAGTTCTTTGGAAAAAAATAACGCTGGTATCGTAGCGTTCGCATTTGGAATGCCCGCTGGCATTCCTTCAAACCTAGCCATCTCTCGCATCACTTTTAATATGGCTAGTCAGTATGGGTTGCCCATTTTCACGCAAAAGGATCTCATTCTATGTCGCAGAGAAGCCCAACCATCCGGCCGCAACACTTGAGATCGCATTCCAGTGCGTTGACTGGGCGATACAACGGAGAATCTTAATACTCTGGGTGGTCGGAGCAGAACCTCATCTCTGGAGATGTATAAGGGACTTGAGGTATGCGATCAGAAAGGCGGGTGTGGAAGTAGCGATCGCGATCGCTACTGAAGTTTACGAAATCCCTGAAAGCATCTGGTTTTGTCCGGACTCCAGCCAGAGCTTTCATCGGACCCGCGCTCAGTGGGAACAAAGCGACTGGATTATGAGGAATATGCCGATGTTCCTCTATGTCCATATCTACACGCGTTTACGGAAGATTTTGTCTCCGTGAGCGAGTGAGGCTCGCGCTCTACCAAGCACGAGCCTCTTTCTTTTTTACTTTCTATCTGCGACATTAACTCGATTTGAACCAATATCTGATTCTGTACAAAATCAGATTGCCGATAAATTCAAATATTGTTTTGAGCCCGACAAAACTTCCTCTCCACTCATTTTCATAAAAAACAGTCGGCACTTCAGCAATATTTAAATCCAATCTCATCGCTTCAAGCATGATTGCGCCGTCAATAAACCAGTTATCACAATCCAGGCGCATTTTTTTGTATGCATCTCTGGTAATTATCTTTGGTTTAGAATTCACATCTCTAAAATTAGATGACGGAAACAATATGTGAAATAATAAATTAAACCAACCTGATATAAATTTCCTATATGGTCCGTCAAGTCGTTTTGTTCTGAATGTTTTAATAAGATCAAATTCACCACTCATCAGTACTCTGTAAAGTCTAACTACATCTCGAGATGGCATTTGTCCATCACCATCAATAAGTGCAATCGCATTGCCATTTGACGCTTCAAATCCAGAGATTACATCCCATCCAAGCATTCCTTTTTTCTCTTTCGTTACAGGAATTATTTTGTGGTTGTTTTTGGCAAGATTTTGGACTATTTCTGGTGTCAAGTCGCCAGTATTAGGAATATAGTTGCCAACTAGCACCAATTCATAATCTTCGAGGCCATTCGATCTTAATTCTTCTTCCATTTTTTGAACATATTGGATAATATGCTCTCCGCTTTTGTAGCATAAAATGACAACTGATAGCTTTGGGCGACTAGTCATTTAATCTGTATACCAAAAACTGGCCAATTTCGCCATCTTTGATAAGAAAAGAAAGCTTGCTCGGGTCTATTAATAATTGGTTCTTTTTGACAACAAGCAAATCAATTTTTAGGTTTTTTATTGCATTATCTAATGGCACCGATTTGAATTTATTGTATTCACTTGAAAGTGTATTTAGCTCGGATGTAATTATTTTTTCATCAGAATATTGTTTACTTGAATCTATCCCGAAAATTCTTCCCACAATATAATTATTCCATCCATTTATACTAAAATTATCTATACGATTTGCCCCTATTTTGCTAATTCTATTTTCAAGAAATAACATGTCTTTGAGACGAGACGCTCCACTTATATAGTATTGGGTGTGCAAATTGTCCGGCGCGTAATGTTTCGTATATGCCAATATTAGTGTTGATATTCTATGTTCGGCCCAAATTGTTTTCTTCTCATTATAGTTTGAGCTTAAATGAGAAATTATTGGAGCAAATTCTTGATCTTTAATAAATACATCGTAGTTAGAGGAAAAAGAATTTACTTGAACAATGACTGCAGAAAGAGCTACGACTGCGACGACAAAAATGGTCATGATTCTTACTCTACGGCCATGCGTAATTTTGTTAATGTAATAAAAAAATAAAAAAATAAAAACAACGATTAGAAATGGTTTCATGATATACCAGTGAAAATGCCCAGGTTGTAATTTTATACCTGTAATAATTTGTTGATTAAGAACGATTGTAATGGAAACAAAGATATATAATAGATATCTTTTTATATTTTCGAGATAATACTTTGGCCACAAAAACAGCAATGCACAAAATCCCAAAATCATAAACAGACCAGCAATCGGCTCGTGAGTAGTTGCCAATCCGATACGAGCAGTCGTATCAATATAGTCCGCATCTGTTCGCGCCTTTAATAAATTAATGAAAAATGGGATAGTGGTTATGATATTCGCCAGTAACGCAATCGCCATTAATTTTACCTTCTGCAAATTACGGATTATGAAAAAATGCAATCCGTATATAACCATAAACACAAGTACGAATGACCATGTATAAATATAGACATATAGCGATAAGCCAGAAATTAATCCGTATATCACGGCAAATTTGATATCAATTTCTTTTTTAACAAATTTGTATGTTATCCATAAACATACAAACATTAAAATTGAGCTAAACTGCGGGCTTATGGGCCTAGTGTATGGCAAAAATGTGCTGATTTCGGTTTTCAATGAGAAAAAACTTATTAATTCTTTAAAATCTAGAAGATTGGGGCTTAAGATAATAAAAAGCGGAGCAACCAACGCAACAGGTCTTGCAGAAAACATTTCTGAAAAGAACGCGTACAAAATCAAAAACAACAAAGACGGCAAAATAAATTTTGCGATCATATTAACTGAAATCGCACTTAAACCAAAAACTTTTCCAAAAAGAGATACGGCGCGCTCTGCCATCATTGGAGCTAAATAATAATTTTTGCTTTGATCGGGAGGGAACGGGCCGTTTGAATAATCGTCATATTGCGCTTGATTGATTTTTGCCACATAGTCGTATTCTGCATCGGCTCCGAACATTTGAATGCCTCTGTACGATGAATCATTTATCGCGACAATTTGAGGCGCTATGCAAATTGCGCCAACAAATATAGAGAGAACTATTGCTGCCCAATGAGAAATCAGAAATTTCATCATGGCATTCTGGTGCAGTCGTATATGTACGAGTGCACTTTTTTGTCTTGAAATTGTTGTATTATCGGACACCTTGTAATTACCTTCATGTACCGATCATCCGGCGTTATCGTTGGAAACTCCACAATCATATAGTGACCGCGCCACGCATTTATTCTTCCCGTATAGTCTCGTTTCAGCGTTACAAAAAAGCGTGATTCGTATTTCCCGCTCTTGCGTAGATCGTATGGCGCAATATTGTAGTATGTAATAACTTTCTTTATGTTTGGATTTTCATTTACATATTTCAAGGTCTCCCAGGTAATACGATTTGGGCTTCCATAAATTCCTCCAAAAAGAAATTCCTGAAGCATCACCACCGTCATTAACACGCCGAGACTAAGAAATAATGCCGCAAAAAATGTACGATTAACACTTTTTATTTTTATCCAAAAAATGACAGAGCCAGCCATAATGAGCCATGTTAATCCTGTAAACAACGCGGAAATATAAAATCCTATAGGCCCTGAGCCTCCGGTAATTGGGACGAGGAAATTCCATCGCAACGATAAGGCGCGATGCGCAAAAACATCTTTCGGATACAGAGGCAATATGTCATGCGAAATAAATAGTGCAGCCATGACAAACACAGCTATCGCACATGTTTGTATTAATATTATTTTTCGACGAGGATCGTTGCGAACAGTTTCTACCATTACGACAATTGGCTCCGCCGCAATAAGCGCAAGCGGCACAATGATAAACATAAAGTATCGCTCAATCGTGAATGTGGTGAAATCAAAAATGACCGCGTAGAAAAGTGTTGAAAAAATAAGGTAAAGCCACCAAAATCTGTAGCGACGAATCGCCTCGCGATCAGCAAGCGATGACAACGCACCGAGCAGAAGCAACGGGCCAACGAGGACAGCTGATTTAAGAAGTTTAAATACTAAATCGGCATAGGCACGAGATCCAAAATTAAACACGGAATAATGTTCTGCGTATGCCACGACTCCAGGTAAAAACCTGGCAGATATAAAATATATTGCGCCCGCCAAAACTGCTCCTGCAGCAATCCACGGCATAGATTGCCGCAACACTCGCATTATTCCTATTTTACGATGTTCAATTAAACGAATAATCCAATCAACAATAAGTGCGCCAGCAAATAGTATGAAAGCTAATTTTGAGAGAAAGCCTCCAATGATAGCAATGGCCAATATCCAATACCATCTACGCCTATTTTCCAAAATGTGCAGATACGCCAGATAAGCTAAGAGAACAAAAAATGGCAAGAGTGCTCCATCAATGTCCACCATAGTGGCAGCAAGCACGCCATATGCATTCACCGTAAATAAGCCCGCCGCAATAAGCGCAACACCGCGTCTTTTTGTGAGCATTCTACTGATTACATACACTAAAATTACATTCGCCAATGCGAATGGTACGGTCAACCAGCGAATATGATCAAATCCAATCAATGCGCCGACTGTGCGCCCAAGAAATAAATACAGTGGCGGATGAACCTGCGGCGAATCGTCAGACCCATCCATCTGTGTCAGCCAGCTGTACTCATCTTGATGATAGATCTGCCCAATCGCAGGAAGGATGAGTATAAAAAATAATAAAACGATTGCTACAATGGCGAAGATATGAAATTTTTGTGTGTTCATAAAAAACCGACCCGGAATTTAATTATTTCAGCTATAGTCTGCAAAATCAATAACGGGTGAGACCCGGTTGCTACGCCGGAACTTCGCGGCAAATGAGCTACCGGAAACTGGGCGACACGAAAACCCTTGCGACTTGATTTGATAAGCATTTCGGCGTCAACAAAAAATCCGTGAGACTTAATGGTGATATTGTCAATGACTTTACGCGAATATATCTTCATCGCACAATTTATATCACGAAATGAGGTACCGAAAAAAAGCCGGATTATTTGATTGTATATAAATGACTGAAAAGAGCGGCCCAATGATGCGGCCTTTTTCTTTACATACCCACTCAAAATATCGTGATCTTTGAGCATATCAATATACGGTAAAAATTGTCCGATATCATATTGGAAATCAGCGTCTGTATACATAATATAGTCGTATTTTGCAGTTTTAAATCCCTCTGCAAGAGATACGCCATATCCTAGATTTGTATTGTGATGAATTACGCGAATATGCGGATAAGAATCTTCTAGTTTTTTTGCGATTATTTGTGTGCCGTCAGTGCTTCCATCATCAATAATAATAATCTCAAATTGATCAGCTAGTCTTGGTAGTACACTCTGAACATGTGAAATAAGTTTCGGTAGATTTTCCCGTTCATTCAGTGCTGGACAAAAAAATGAGACACTAGAAAGCTTCATGATTGAATTGAAAAAAAGAAAGTGGCGAAACACTCTTTGATTTTTCCATTGCTAAAATTATTCATAATATATTGACGCCCAGTCGTTCCATATTCGTGGCAAAGAGATGTATTTGAAGCAAGTTTCGTCATCGCATCGGCAAGTTTCTGAATATTATTTGCCTCAACCAGTATGCCCGTTTTCCCATCCAAAACAACCTCATTAATAGAGCCGCTTTTTGTCGCAATTATTGGAAGTTCCATAAGCGATGCTTCTGCTATAGAATATCCAAACTGTTCCTCCCAACCACCATGAGCAATGCTTGGATATACGAAAATATCTCCGCGAGAAAGAATATCTATCAGGTTAGCGTGATTTGTCCATGAGATTCTTGTAACAGGCAAGTTTAGATCTACGACTTGCAGAGCGATTTCTTTTTCATAAGTTCCAGACCCGACAAGAACTAATTTTGCGCTTGGTATTGTATCTAATACTTTTTTGAATGCTGGCAATAATACATGAAGCCCCTTGCGACGATCTATGGCGCCAGCAAATATAAATGTAATATCTTCATGGTCTGAACGAATCGCAAGAGGCTTAAACTTCTCTGGATCAAGCCCTGCAAGAGGTATACGCGCAAGCGGTTTATTGGTAAGAGCCCTAAAAATATCTAAGCATTTAGTGTTGCCACATACTACTGCATCAGAAAACAATAAATTCAATCTCAAAATAAGTTCATGAATAATACCTTTTATACCGCTAAATTTTTCACTAAATGGAATATTTTCCCAACTAAAAACTATGTGCTTCATCCCAAATAGTTTCACAAAAAAGCCGTGATAAAGCGTTGTCAGAAGCGTTGACTCATGTGCCTCAAACACTAATTTAATGTTGTGCTCTCGCTTTAATTTCCATAATAACCACGGAAATGCTGGCATCAAGCCCTTGAGTAGCCCGCCAATTATTGGATAGTGCGAATGATAAAACGGGGCAATTGTAGTAATAATATGTGAGCTGTTTTCGGTGCGGTATTCTGCTTTTCCATCTTTTATCTTCCATATTTTTGGCAGAATAAAATATACATTTGGAGATTCAAAAACCGCACGATAATTTTGTCTAGTGTATGGATAGCCGATAACAGCAATATTCATCCCGTTAGAAGCCAACAAACAAGCTGGCTGGTTATTCGTAGACGCATATGCACATATTCTGTCATATTGTTGAGTTATATTACTTTTTGGCTTCTAACGGGATTAATCATCATAATTCGTTAATAATACTTATTAATTGTCTTCCCAGAACTACTGGCGATGCGGAAGATAAAAATCTCTCGTGGCCTTTTTGTGCAACTTGCTCTCTGATTGCTGGATTATTTTTAAGCATTAATATTGCATTCGCAAGCGCTTCTGGATTTGCTAACGGAATCAATACGGCCTCGCCTTCACGAAAAAATTCACGATTTGCTGGCATGTCAGATGTGATAACTGGCTTTCTCATGGCCAGCGCTTCATAAACTTTATTGGAAATAACCAGTGGCGCTAATGGGGTGTCACCAAAATTGCCCAGAGATACATCGGAATTAGCTAGCTCTTGACTAAGTTGATCACCATCAAGCATGCCGTGAAAAACAGTATTTTTCAACTCCAACTGTTTTGCTAGATCGCGTGTTTTTGGTCCGTCTTGTCCTTTGCCACAAAAAGTAAAAATCACTTGTTTGTGCTCTAATATCTTAGCCGCCTGAACAATATATTCCGCGCCCTGCACGGGCGCATACGATCCAAAAAATATCACGCGAAACATATCATCGGCATTATATTTAGAAGTGACAGGTTTAAATCTCTCGTCGTTTGCTCCAATCCATATTCTTCTAAATTTTTCTGATGAAAGGCCATATTCTTTTACAAAAAAGTTGATGTATGCTTGTGATTCCAATAAAACGATGTCGGCAAGTCGACATGACCACTTATCCAAAAACCGATAATATTTTGCCTTGAGACCGTGAATTGATGCCTTTTTACGATTCAAAATATATCCACCGTAGTGTGTTGTGAAAGCGTCAAAAATTATCGGCTTCCGAGTGAGTAGCCGAGCTAAAAACATCGCCTCCTGCCCAGAGAAGCCGACGATCATCGCGTCGTACTTAATCCCCGATTTAATATAATCAAAAAATAATTTGATCAGATTCAAACGTCCTGGTGGACGGTATAATTGGATCACATCAACGCCATTTTTCTTTAGGCCATTGATTAATACCCAGTTGCGACCATAGGATGGATCAAAAGTCCCGAAATATAAAACTTTCATAGGATGGAACTTAATGTGCTAATTAGTCGTGAAAGATTGTGATGATCCATGACATGCTGCCGACCATTAAAATTTACTTTATCTGCTATTCGTATTTTTTCAGCTAAATCTTTACAATCATTGGCAGAAAAAGTTAATTCTTTCGGTAAAAAAGCTCGCGATGCGTCGTTTGAACTTATTACCTTCATGCCACATGCCATCGCCTCAAGAATAGACTTATCTAAACTGCCAGTCTGACTCATGTGAACAAAAACATTATGTGATTGATAGTACATCGGCAAATTTCTATTGACCACCTTTCCAACGAATGTAATCATGTCTGATAATCCTTGGCTTTGTATTATGGACTTGAGCGACTTAAGGTAATCTGCGTCGCGAGTTAGCGCTGGTTCTCCGATAATTGTTACAGAAAACATGACGCCAGAATTTTTTAAGATAGTTGCCGCATCAATTAGCGTTTCGTATCCCTTAATTGGAGTAATTCTGCCAACACTTAAAATTCTAATTATATCTTCATTAGATTTCTTTGACTCATCTGGACAAAATAAATCAGTATCAATGCCGTGTCCAACAACCAATACTTTATTTGATTTTATTCTGAAACTTTCTGGTGATGCAGTAAAAATACCATCAACAAACCGTGTCGCAACACGAAGTTTGAGTGTTACTCCTCCACTGGTATACCACAGAAAAACACGCTTCCCGAGCAAATGCCACCAGAAAGCCCCTACAACGACCCCGATGGGATTCATATGAACAAAAACTGAATCGTATTCGTGTCGAAGGCCGAAGGTTAAACTATAAAAATTCCATGCCTGTCTCAATTTTGATAAGCCGTGATACTTCCCAATACTGATTACACTTACATTGGCAGGCAGATCAAAGTTTCCTCGTTCTAAACACAAAACAATAATACGATTATGATGTTTGGCAAATTCTTTAAGCCATTCAACAAAAAATCCGAGCAGTTGATCGTTCTCATCAACCCTCTGAGTGATTATAAGTAAATTACGCATTGGCCGTTTGTTTAATAAATTCAGAATATTTAGTAATTGCCGATGTCCTTTCAAATTGCGATGCCGTGCGTATGCCACTTTCACGAAGCTGAGCATAAAGCGTTTGATCATCCAAAATTCTTTTCACTTTATCGGAAATATCCTCTTCGTCCCAATCTGCAATACATTCTGGCGGTAAAACATCACTCACAATACCAACTGGTGTAGCAACTACTGGCACGCCACATGCCATTGCTTCCAATACAACTCGCGGGCCACCTTCATTGAGCGATGGCATGATCAATAGGCGAGATTCATTTATATAACGCGCTACTTGAACGCTATCTTTGGCAAAACCTGCAAAATATATTTTAAGCCTACGACGATTTACTTCTGCACGCGCCCATAATAACGGTCCGTCTCCAACACATATTGCTGTAAATTCTGATCGCTCTACGACATCAATAAATAAGTCTAGTCCTTTATTATTTGCCATGCGACCAATAAATATAACATCGTATTGTTTTGATGTTTCTAGTGGTTTAAAAATATTTAGATCAATATAGAATGCGGGAATGTGCATCAGCTTTTCTCGTGGCACACCTGCTTCCACCAAAAAATCTGGTGTTTGATGCTGATTTATTACACGAACAGCTCTGGCTGGTTGCGCGTCCCAAGCAATCAGCGTGTGCGTAAGCCATCTATATAACCTCTCTTGTATACCAGAAGTGCGCGGTACACCAGGCACATGCATAATTTCTAGTATATATGGCACATGAGTTTTCCAGTGCAATAAACGAGCACCGACACCATTAAACACCGGCGCATACTCATGCACCGTCATGATTGATGAATGGTTCTCTCTTATAATTTTCTTGCCTTCACCATATATCCATAACCACTGAAAAATCAGGGGCCATAAAGATGGATGAATAAAAACATTTTCAAAAGGATGCAGATTTTTTTCTGATGTACTTCTTATTTTTGGACAGATTATATCTATGCGATCAAAATGCTTTCGTAATTCTTCAATTGTATTGTAAAATGCGGCTTTCTTACCATAAGCCAATGCTCGATCGCTAGTTATCATAAGGATATTCATCCCGTTAGATTATTTAAAATTTCGTATGTCTGTTCACACATCCCCTCATCTGTGTATTGTTTTGCGGTGATACGACCAGCATCGGCAATTTGTTGTCGCAAGTCTCCTCTATCCCAAAGCATACCGATAAGATCTAGAAGCTGTGCTTCATCATTATATTCTGCGAGAAATCCGTTTACTCCGTGCGTTATTATTTCACGATTTCCACCAGCGGTAGTTGTAATCACCGGCACGCCAGACGCCATTGCCTCAAGTATTTGATGCGAAAATCCTTCATACCCGGTATTTAATACAAACATATCGGCGGCGGCAAGATATGTTTCAAGTATTTCTTTTGATTGTCGCCCTACAAGAATTACTTGTCGTTGTAGCCCCAAATTTTTAATCATTTTTTCTAAAACTGGACGATCGGGACCGTCTCCAACAATAACCAGGCGGAGAAATTGATTTTGCTCTAATAAATTCGGCATTAATTTAATAAGCATACGAAATCCTTTCCATAAAACCATGCGTCCCGCAGTAAGAATAATATTTCCAGATATACCGATGCGTTTTCGCGCTTCTTCGCGAGATATTAGTGTTTCAGGAAAATGCACCCCATTTGCTATGACTGCGATTTTTTCTTCTGCTACTCCCCAGCCACGAACTACACGAGCTAAATAATTAGATGGAACAAT
>Ga0209518_1001441_pt1 | contig 25342 bp, 35 predicted proteins | sample RifGroB1_FD_183993 | JGI IMG/M metagenome (GOLD analysis project Ga0209518, IMG submission 183993) | Groundwater microbial communities from Rifle, Colorado, USA - Groundwater B1 (SPAdes) (version 2) | ecosystem: Environmental > Aquatic > Deep subsurface > Groundwater | place: Rifle, Colorado...
ATTAAATATAAATTGTTGTTGCCAACTTTTAATGCAACACTTCAGGATTATAAAAAAGTTTATATACAGGGAGTGTCTAGTGTAGATTATAGATAGAAAAAGGGAATGGCAATAAAAGCGCAGGAAAATTCAATAGGAGCATGGACATTTTTAATTGGATTCATTTTTGCCGTTGTTATTGGGCTTAGCGCCTCTTCATTTCTTTCTCTCTCATTTATTACAAAATATAACCCTCAGATTTATGGAATATTAGTTCTTTTAGGAATAATTGTTGGCTTTTTCATACAGGTTTCTGGCAAAGACTCCCAAACATTCTTGTTAACAGGCACTATATTAGTAGTAGTCAGCAAATTTGGGATGGAAGGGGTTATTATGACTGGCACTTTGATAGGGATAGGGATTGGAGATTCAATCTCCACTATTTTTGGAGCATTACTGGCAATGTTTGTGCCAGCAACAATAATAGTAGCATTAAAAACATTATTTTCTATTGCTAAAGTTTGATACAGGAAACAAAATTAAACTGTCTTGACATCAGAGATATTAATTATATTTTGGGCGTTCATGTCTAATCTTGGGCAGGCGGTATTCACCCATGAATCTATCTGAAAATTCTCAAATTCAGCAGCATTAATATCATTGCCGATGAATAAATATGATTTTTTAGATTTAAATCGCTTTTTTAAGTCAAAAACTTTCTTGATATTCTCCTGTCCTGGTTTTATTGAAATAAGAATCCCAACATTTTCTGCATTGAGGAATTTTAATTTTGACGCTTTTTGCTTTTTTTCCAATGATTCTACATCTTTTTCTGATGCCTTCTCTAAATTATTATTGCTAAATATGTAAACAGGGAGTTTTGTCTCAAATGCCAAAGAAACTGCATGAAATTTTCCGTCAGTTAACAGTAAAATTGCCTGAGTGTTTTTAGAGAATGCTGGTTTACTGCAGCCTAAGACCTGAGTTAAATTTGTTATTTTATGATTGGTAGAAAGCATCTTTTTTATCTCATAAGCTAAATCCTTGTATTGGATAGAATAAGCAACAGCTATTTTATCCGGAAGTTTTTTAGATATTTCTCTGACTTTCCCCTCATCAAATTCTAATCTTCTTTTTGCCGGAATAAATATTGTTTTCATTGAGAAATTTAAATTGATGATTATTTTACATAAGTTTATGGCTGTTTAAAAAAGAATTAATGAGTTATAAAAGTTTGCAATTATCAAAAACTTCTTGTATTTTTTGTCTGAAGTCGCTAAAAAATCTTTAGATTTTTGGCGCCCAGAAAATTCAAATTTTCTGAGTTTTGGGACAGAAAACAAAATTAAATTACCGCATTTGTTTTCTGTAAAATAATTAACTGAATCTGTCTGACTTCTCTTTCTTCTTATCAGCTTCTTTTGTAACATAAGCAAAAGAAGGTGTTGCAATAACTGTGTTTTCTCCGAATCCTGCAATGCTCCCTTCAAGAGCGTCACAAGTCTTTTTAATTTTTGAAACTGCTCTTTTTAACTCAATAGGATCTTTTTGCCTTAGAATCCGGATATCCACTATTGCAATAGTATATCCTTCTCTTAAAGAATTAAGAATATCATTAACATCTTCATATTGCTTAAGAACAAAAAGTTTTACCTGGACTTTTTTAGATTTTTTTTCCTGTTCTAAATCAATCTCTAAATATTCTTCAGAAGTGTCGTTACCAATTGAATCTGAAAATGCTTTTTTTATTTTACTGAAAACCATATTAAAATTATATAAAGTGTATTTATAAATATTTCGCCAATATCCTATATATATACTACTTTACTTCTCCATTGATTTAATAAGTCCTTCTCTTATATCGTTTAATTGTTTTGTCAGAGAATTCTCCTGCTTTTCAATTGTCTTTAATCTCAGCTCTAACATTTTCTTTTTGTTTAAAAGCTCTTCTTTCATTTTAGATTTATCTGTCTTAATCATCAACTGCCCGATGATTTTGAAAACCTCGTCGGTAGAACTTTCTACCTCCTCAAGGGCAGAGCTAGTCTCTGTTAATTCTATCTGAAAAGCTTGTTTTTGGAGAAGTAAATTATGAAGATTCTGCTCAATTATATGCATCTCTTGGATTTTTCTGTCTTTGTCTTCCATTGATAAATTATACCGCTTTTACTTTCTTTACTTTTGTCCTTGGCTTGTAAAATATTTTCCCTCCGCAACTAGGGCAGATAAATCTTTTCTCAAGAGCAGTGTCTACAATCTTCTTTTCACACTTGAAACATTTATAAGTTGGCATTTTGATTTAATGATTTTTTAGTTTTTAAATGTTAGGAAGCTTTTAGATAATTTTTAGATTTACTCTAAATAGTATGTATTTGATGCGAATTTCTTATCACATCTTGAACATTTCCATATTCCTTTGGAAACTCTTTTTACTCCTAGTTTCTCGCAGAATGGGCATTTTTGTTTAATTCTCTGTTTTTCTTCTACTTGTACTACTCTAGCTCTGACTGTTTTGCCGTATCTTGCCCCAAATCTTCCTGATGATTTTGATTTTTTTGATTTTGTTGTCATTATAAAACAAACTAATACAGAAATTCTTGTAAACTACTGCCTTTAGGCACTGGACAATTGCAAGGTCTTCATACATGTTGATGTTGAAGAGCCAGAAATTTTAATTTCTGGACAATTGTCTGCCACATAATGTCAGAAATCTTGCAAAATGGATTTCTGAGGCAGTTTAATTTTGTTTTCTGTAATATTAAATTATAAAACTGGTTTTTAAATTATTCTATTTTAAATGGGGCTGCCCGGATTTGAACCGGGGTCGTCAGGTCCCAAACCTGAAAGGCTACCAGGCTACCCCACAGCCCCATATAATCAAAATAAAGTATATGGTTTTTCCCAAGAATCTTGGTATTAAAAGAAGCTATTATTAATTTATAAAACTATTTTTTCTTTGCTTCTTTCTTCTCTTCTTTAGGCTTTTCTTCTTTTTTCTCAGCTGGTTTAGCTGCTTCACCTACTGCTGCGGGAACTGCTCCTTTTGCTGCTTCTTTTGCTGCAGCTTCAGCTTCCTTAGCGGCTGCTTCTTGTTTCATTGCCAATTCTTGCTGAGTCTTCAACTCTAAGAAATATTTGTCTAATTCTGCTTTCTTCTCTGCAGGAGTTTCTGTTCTCTCAGATTTAATTTCTTTATCATATTTTCCTTTATCTATTTCTTTTTCAACTTCTGCAGCTAATTTGTTTTCAATTAAAACCCCTAAACTAACGCAAGTTCCTGCGACTGTCTTAACAGCAGCCTTTAAATCCTTGCAGAGCATGTTTGGAAGTTTTATTTTTGCTACAGATATAATCTGTTCTATTGAAGCATTTGCTATCTTCATTTTTTTCTGAAGCCCTGATCCCTTTTCAAACCCTAACTCTCTCTTTAATAATTCTGAAACAGGCGGAGAAAATACTTTGACATCAAAACTCTTTGAAGCGAGATCAACATCCAATTCAACGGGAACTTTTAACCCTTTGAAATCTTTTGTTGCATCATTTACTTTTTGTATAACCTGATTAACATTAATCCCGGCTGGCCCAAGTTTCTGGCTTAAAGCTGGTCCTGGCTGCATGCTTCCACCCTCAACTAATAATTTAATCTGCATCTTGTTATTCCTCTGCTTCTCCCTCTTCTCTTCTTATCACCTTAACATTGTCTAATTTAATTGTAACTGGCAATGGAACAACTGCCCCAAGCAAGCTTACCACAACTTCTTCTTTTTGCTTGTCTATTCTTATAACTTTCGCTTTTTCTTTTTTAAATGGTTCTGAGATTATCTCTACAATATCCCCCTCTTTTATTGAAACAGTTGTCACAGAAGGCTCAACCATGTTCTTAATTTCATCATAGCTGATTGTCTTTCCGATAATTCCTTTTACATAAGGAAGATTGAAAACACCCTCTTCAGCCGACTCCCTATCCTCTGCCTCTAAGATGACATACCCTCTCAATCCGTGAGGCCTTAAGACAGAATAAACATTGGCATTTTTTTTTCTAGCTCTTTCAGCTATCATTTCTACTGCCTTTTCTTCCTTGTTTGTTATGACTTTTATTATGAATAACATTGAAAACAACCTACGGTTTCTTAGAAAATTCTTTTTTATTTTGAATTTTCTAGGCCAGAAAATCTCTCCTTTAGATTTTCCCGGTTTTCTATTTTCCCTTAAGTTAGACTCAAGGTTGATTATTTTGTTCCAACTACGCCTTAATTATTTAAGAAGTAGCTGATATTATTTAAAAATCAAGGTTTATAAATATTACTAAATGAAAAGATTGCAACATTAAATCTATAAAATCCTAGAAAATAAAATTTTTATTCAATAAAACTCTTCATAATTATAGATATTAAAAAACCTATAACCCCCAATAAAGCAATTCCTACAGCAGAAACTTTAGTAACCATTTCAAATTCTTTTCTCGTTGGTTTTTTCATAACCAGCCAGACTCTTTTGCATTTCAAAACAAATGATTTTGCTGAATTAACTAATTCCACCATATTTTAATTAGAAATAGATAGTTTTTAAAATTATTCAATAATCATAATGATTTCGATTATTAATTATCTTTACTCCAATAAGACTTGCTCTAGCTATATTTTCTTTTTTCATAAATGTTTTTGAAACTCTCTTAAAATCATAATTTTCAGGCAATTGTGATTCCTTAAATTTAAGTATTGGCTCAGATATTGCAACTTCAAAACCAACTTCAAAACCACATTCAGTATTAATTGGGTAGAAAATGAGACTTCCTTTATCTGCTAATTTTAACACTTTCTTAATCTCCTTAGAATTCATTTTTTTATCAGTATATGTATCAACAGAAACAGAGAAAGGTTCTCCAGATATATTTGGAGTGTATGTGCTATCTCTAACTCTATGAAGTTTTATATCTAATTTTTTCAAGAATCTTAAATCTTCATTAGCAAGTTCTGTTAGTTTTCTTACCATTTTATTCAAAAAAATCTATCCCAAGCTCTTCTTCAATTTCTTTGTGCTTTAAGCTTTCTATTGATTCTCCAGCTCCTAAAATCTGTGAGCTTTTGACTCCTGTAACGATAAGCAAGACCCTGATAGATTTTTCCATGTCTGGAGCAATCTGAGCACCCCAGATTAATTTTGCATCAGGGCTTATTTTTTCCCCGACTGTTTCAATAATTGATTTACATTCATCTAAGCTCATGTCTGCGCCTCCGACAATATTAACCAAAGCTCCTTTTGCATTTGATATATCCACATCCAAAAGAGGATTTTGTATTGCTTTTTCAACAGCATCCAATGCCCGGTTTTCAGTGTCTGATTCACCCATCCCAATTAATGAAACCCCTCCATCAACCATGACTGCTCTTATATCTGCAAAATCAAGATTCACTAAACCAGAAACTGTTACAAGCTCTGTTACTCCTTTAACAGCATTTGTTAATATCTCATCTGCAATTTTAAATGCAGTATGAAGAGGTAATTCTGGAGCAAGTTCTAGAAGTTTATCATTAGGGATTACAATAAGAGTGTCAACATTAGCCTCCATCTTCTCCAGTCCATTCATTGCATTTTCAACTCTCTTTTTTCCCTCAATTGTAAATGGCATGGTTACAACTCCTATTGTCAAAGCTCCTTGTTTTTTTGATATCTTTGCAACAACTGGAGCTGCACCAGTACCAGTTCCACCTCCAAGTCCACAGGTAATAAAAATCATATCACTTCCAGAAATTTTTTTCTTTATCTCTGCCTCTGATTCCTTTGCTGCTTCCTGCCCTACTTGAGGATTGCTTCCTGCACCCAAGCCTTGAGTTAACTCTTTACCAATAAGAATTTTATGGTCTGCATTAGCATACAGTAAATCTTGGGCATCGGTATTTATAGCAATTAATTCCCCTCCTTTTATTCCAATCTCTTTCATCCTACTCAAAGAATTATTTCCTCCACCTCCAACACCAACTACTTTAATTTTTGCCGACTGTTTTTTAAGAATTTCTTCTAATTCTTTATCAATGTCTTTTAGTTCTTGTGATAATCCTATAGAAATATGCTCAATTCCTTTCTGGTCATGAAACTCTCTCCCATTATAATTATCTTCCATAATAAATAACTATGAGATTAGCATTTATAAGAATTATTGTAGTCTGATTATTGTTTTTTGCTTTCTTTTTTATCAGGTATTTTTGATTTCTCTGACAGTTCTCTCACTTCCAAGTTCATGTCAAAAATATCTTTAAATTTCTCCTTAAATAACTCTACAAATTTAACCATTGCTTTTTCAACTTCAATAATTATTTTTTTGTCTTTAACCTCAAATTTTAAATCTCTTTTAAATAAAAAATTAATGAATGACTCTATTTTTTCATTTAGATCCTCTACTTTCCTGAGCGGGTTTACCCTGTAGAATACTGTTTTTCCTGCCATTGGATTGTTAAAATCTACAATAACTCTTCCTCCAGAAACTGAAAGAATTTTTGCTATTCTCCCATCAAAATTAAAAACTGCCCCTGGAACAGGATTTATTTTTTGTTGCATGAATATTTTTATTGGCATTATCTGGATTAATTTAGAATTCCTGTTTCCAAATGCATTTTCAGGTGTTAATTCTAGCTCATATTTCTTTCCAAATTCCTTGCCAATCAGAAAATCCTCAACTCCCTTAAGAAACATTCCCTCTCCTATTCTAAAAATAAAAGGTTTTGCTTTTACATTAATATTTGCTTTCTCCAGATCTTCTTTTATATTAGAGTCAAAAATATCTCCATCTTTAATCTTTCCTGTAAACTCTATTTCAACAAAATCTTTTTGCTGCAATTTTGGTGGTTCCATGATTTTTATGAAGTAAAAACGTTTATAAATGTATTTTTTTTCAGTAAGATATGGTCTTAAAAATAATCAGCGCAACTGAAGCAAAAGTAGGAACAAATATAATGGTTGACGGAGTTGCATGCACTGTTAAAAACATTGATGTAAGCAAGACAGGAAAACATGGTGCTTCCAAGTGCAGGATAGAAGCTATAGGAATAATCAATGGCCAAAAAAAAATTATAGCTGTTCCTGGCCATGAGAGATTTGAGGTGCCAATGGTTGATAAAAGAAAAGGGCAGGTTCTTTCTGTTGGAGAAAATATGAAAGTAAGCATTATGGACCTGGAAAATTTTGAAACTATTGACGTCAATTGCCCTGAAGAGATAAAAGAAGAATTAGAGGAAAACTCAAATGTGGAATATTGGGATATTGAAGGCGAAAAGATAATTAAAAGGAAGGTGTGAAATCTTAATAAAAAATGGCAAAAATACCTGAAGCTCAAAACAGACTTTTCAAGAATGTATTTGTTTGTAAAGATTGCAAAAGCAAGATGAAAGCCAAGCCTATTCAGATACTAGGGGGCAAAGTCAAATGCAGAAAATGTGGAAAAAAGGCATTCAGGCCTTTGAAGAAAAAATGATAGAATTATTTTTTCTATCCCTTCAATTTAAAAGAATCAGAAGTAAATTGAAGCTGAAGAAAAAAATAATCTGATAAAATGGCTTTTATTATCTATGACATTATACTCTTAATTATATTTGCTGTTTTTATGTCCATATTTCTTTATTTAAACAGAAAAAATCTGAGAAAAGAAGGATTATTATTACTGTACAAAGCTGATTGGGGGATAAAGCTCATCAATTATGTTGGGAATAAATACAAAAAAACCCTGAGAGTATTGAGTTATATTTCTATTGCATTAGGGTATGTTTTGATGGTAAGTATGATTTATCTGTTTGGAAAGATTGTTTATCTATACATTACATCTCCACAGATTGTCAAAGCAGTAAAAGTCCCCCCTATAATGCCGTTAATACCTTATCTTCCCCAGGCATTTAATTTAAATTTCCTGCCTCCTTTTTATTTCACATACTGGATAATTATTATTGCACTCATTGCAATAACTCATGAATTTGCCCATGGCATTTTTGCAGCTTACAATAAAATAAAAATAAAATCAACTGGTTTTGGATTTTTCCCATTCTTCCTTCCAATATTCCTGGCTGCCTTTGTTGAGCTAGATGAAAAAAAAATGAGCCACAAGAAAAAACTCCCGCAAATGGCAATCCTCTCTGCAGGAACCTTTGCAAATATCTTGACAGCAATTTTCTTTTTTATAGTATTATGGGCATTCTTCTCATTGGCATTTGTCCCGTCTGGAATAACTTTTGACAGCTATGCTTCTTCAAGCGTAGCTATTGCCAGCATAAGCTCAATAAATGGAATTTCTTTGCAGGATAAGGATTATGAAAATATTTTAAGTTTAGCAAACGAGAGCGGATTAAATGAGATTAAATCTAATGGAAGAGAATATCTGGCAACAAAAGAGATATTAGAAATGCAAAAACAGAATACAGAGAATATAAGTTTGTATGATTCTGCACCTGCAATAAATGCTGGACTTTTGGGGGCAATAATTGAGGTCAATGGAGTTGGTGTTAGCAAGATAACTGATTTTCAAAGGGAGTTGTTAAAAAATTCTCCAGGGGAAAACATTGCAATCAAAACGAAAATAGAAGGGGAAGTTTTAGAATATGAGATTATTCTTGAAGAGCACCCAGAAATAAAAAATACTCCTTGGTTAGGAATTGGGTTTGTCGAACAAAAAAGCTCTGGAGTAATAGGCAAGATGTATATGGCGCTTTCTTCATTTAAAGAGCCGAATGTATATTATGAGCCGAAATATGACGGATTTAGCCTGTTTATTTATAATTTATTGTGGTGGATTATCTTGATCAGCATGAGTGTTGCATTAGTAAACATGCTTCCTGTCGGGATTTTTGATGGAGGAAGATTTTTCTATCTTACAATCTTAGGAATAACTGGGAGTGAAAAAAAAGCTAAAAAAACTTTCTCATTTGCCACATATTTATTTTTGTTTTTACTTTTCTTGATTATGATATTTTGGGTTTTTAGCGTTATATACCCCATTCTATGAAAAAGCAGCATAAATTTAAAACCCTATTCTAATTTTTAATTCTATGATTTCAGAAAAAGTAAAGCAGGTTTTGAAAAAGCAGCATTATGAAATTGCCGGCAATCATTCTGCAGTCCAGATTTGCAGATGGGCGAAAAAATCCATTCGGAATGAAGGAGGGTGTTATAAGGAAAAATTCTACGGAATTAAATCCCACCGATGCTGCCAGATGACTCCTGCTGTTGTATGGTGTCCAAACAAATGCCTGCATTGCTGGAGGGCAGTAGAGTTAACTATGGGAAGTGAATTAAATGGAAAAATTGATTCTCCTAAAGAAATAATTGACAACTGCATTAAAGCTCAAAGAAAACTATTATATGGTTTTAAGATACTTCCGCAAACCGCGCATAAGACTCCAAGCAAAGCAAATATGGAAAAATATAATGAAGCGCAAGAGCCGATGCATTTTGCTATTTCTCTTTCAGGAGAGCCAACAACATATGCTAAAATTGGGGATTTGATTGCAGAACTTAGAAAAAGAGGCAAAACAAGTTTTTTAGTTACAAATGGTTTATACCCTGAAAAAATAAAAGAGCTGAAGAGAAAAAATCAATTGCCCACCCAGCTTTATGTTTCAGTCAATACTCCAAATGAAAAACTCTTTGGGAAATTTCACCGAAGTTCTAAAAAAAATGCCTGGAAAAAACTAAATGAAACACTAGAAATTTTATCAGGGCTTCATGGCAAAACTAGAACTGTCTTTAGGATGAATCTTGTTAAAGATTTGAATATGAAAGAAGGATATATTAAAGAATATGCCGAACTTGTAAAAAAAGCGAATCCTATGTTTGTTGAAATAAAAGGGTTTATGTCTGTTGGATTCTCAAGAGAAAGGATTGGATATGACAAAATGCCGACATACAAAGAAATTGAAGAGTTCTCAAAAAAACTTGCTGAAGAAACTGGCTTTAAGATTTTAGGAAGCCATGAGTTTTCCAGGGTTTTTGTCCTTGGAAAAAATAAAAAAGAGCTGAAAATCAAAAAGAAAGAAATTTAAAATTATTTGTTTTTATTACAATTTAATAATACACTGTTGCAAGCTTAAGATATTCTGCTGCATTTAATGCTTCTATCTGCTCTTTATTTCCAAATTCTAAATTTTCTAAAGATTTTTCTATATCTGAATGAGTTAAAAGTCTATTAGAAGGGGTTTCTACCAAATGAGGAGATAAAAATACCTTATTAAATGGAATGTATTTAAACCCCTGTTTCTCATATCTCTCAATATATTTCTCAATAATATCTTTTAACTCTTCAGGATAATATGGATGAATTCCATAAAACTCATAATCAAATTCCCAATTTAATTTAGCCATATTACAAATCAATAACTCCTTCTTTTGTTAAAGCTGCAAATCTTATTCCTACAGGCAGATTGATTAAAGCAGAAATCAAAGCCATATGCTCTTTTCCGTCGCCAGAAGCTATGCTTAATGCAACTTCTGTCCCATCAAATTTACCTTTGAGATTTTTAGATATTTCATCCCTAAGCTCTTTTATTTTTTTATTCAGGTCAACTTTAACAAACTCAAATTTTTTATCAGCAGTGAATTGCTTTGCGAAATCATTCCCAATGAGAACTATTTTGTCCCATTCACCATATTTAATCAGCCCGGCAACTTGCGCCCACGAGCCTTTTCCTGAAGAGAGCAATGCTATTAATTCCATTTTAATTATGAACTGAATACTGCATAGTTTTCCAAGATAAATAATCTTCTCTAAATTGTAAAGCCTCTTTCTTTGAAATGTCAAAAGAAGAATAACCTTTATTTAATACTAAAACACCTTTTTCATTAATAGAACATATTCGCGATATTCTTGGTTCATCTCCTGCAATTACTTCTAAATGATTATTTTTTATCCTAACAATAAATCCATTTTGTTCAAGGTTATGTTTGTTTTTGATTTGAGAATATTCTTCCATAATTTAAAAATAGTTAATATCTCTTTATAAGGATTATTGTGATTTTTTAAAATTATTTCATGGGGTATATGTCACCTGCGCGTACAATACAGCAATATAAAGTTAAATTTATAAAGCCAGAATTTCTTGAGAAGACACCGCATAACTACATCACCATAAGATATATTCTATGCTTAAGGTGCATCATGTAGGAGGAATAACATGGAATTTAAAGAAGAGTTAAAAAAAGCTTTAGCTGAGTTAAGAAAAGATAAAGAAAGAAAGTTTGACCAGACAGTAGACTTAATTATAAATCTGCAAAAATTTGATGTTAAAAAAACTCCTATAAATTTATTTATTGCGGTCCCTAACAAAATCAAAGACAAAAAAATTGGAGCTTTTTTAGAAGCAAAAAACAAAAATGTTGAGACAATAACGCAAGAAGAATTCAAAAAATATTCTGATAAAAAAGAGATTAAAAAATTAGTTAACAAATTTGATTTTTTTATTGCTCAATCAAGCCTGATGCCAAAAGTAGCTACAACATTTGGGAGAGTTTTAGGGCCTGCTGGAAAAATGCCATCCCCTCAAATTGGGATAATAATAAATGCTGACGACAAATCAATAAATCAGGTAAAAGAAAAAATAAACAATAGCATCAAGATAAAGGTAAAAGAAGCCAGCATAAAACTACCAATTGGAAAACAGAGTATGAAAGATGAGGGAATTATTGAGAATATTATTACAGTATATAATGCAATTATAAAAGTAATGCCAAGGGATAAGGAAAACATAAAAAATATAGAATTAAAATTCACAATGAGTAAACCTCAAAAAATAAATATAAGATGAAACCAAAAATAATAGCCCATATCTCTGAAAAAAAAATAAGTGCAGTAAAAGAGTTTGCTGATTTGATTAAAAACAAGAGGACAATACTAATTGCGTCAATAAAAAATCTTCCAGCATCACAATTTCAAGAGATAGGGAAGAAATTAAGAGGAAAGGCGGTTGTTAAAGTCCCTAAGAAAAACTTAATAATTAAAGCAATAGATAACTCTGGAAATGATTCAGTTAAGCGGCTTAAAGAGTATATTAAGGAAGATGTAGCAGTTTTATTTTCAGATTTAGACAGTTTTGATCTTGCTTCTGAGTTGCTTGCAAATAAAATCCCTGCTAAAGCAAAAGCCGGCCAAGAAGCTCCATCAGATATTGAAGTTCAGGCTGGCCCGACTGATTTAATCCCTGGCCCTGCAATAAGCGAATTAGGTGCTTTAGGAATTCAGATTCAGATAGAAAAAGGAAAAATTAATATTAAACAGCCGAAAATAATTGCCAAAAAAGGGGAGAAAATTCCCCAAGGGGCTGTAGAGATTATGAATAAATTAGACATTAAGCCATTTTCAATTGGATTTACTCCATTATCAGCATTAGACAGTAAGGAAGGAAAATTGTATCTAGAAATAAACATTGATAAAGAAGGGGTCTTAGAAGAATTAAAAACTTCTTTTGGAAAAGCGTTGCCATTTGCTGTTGAAGTTGGATATATTTGTGAAGATACTATCAAATTTATGATTCATAAAGCTGGGATATATGAAAAAGCCTTGGAAAGATTAAAACCAGCTGGAAAAAGTGCTCAGGATACTCAGGAAACTAAATCTGAGGAAGGAAATAAATAAAATGGAATACATATACGCAGCACTTTTGTTGCATAAACTTGGAGAAGAAATTAATGAAAAGAATGTGAAAAGTGTTGTTGCGGCTACTGGCAAAGGTGTTGATGAATCAAAAATCAAATCTCTTATTGCCAGTTTAAAAGGCGTTAATATAGCAAAAGAGCTAGAAAATGCTAGCTTGGTTGCAGCAGCTCCAGTAGGAGGAGCAGGTGCAGCAGCTAAACCAGCTGAGAAGAAAGAAGAAAAGCCTAAAGAAGAGAAGAAAGAAGCTGCAGCAGAAGGACTGTCTGCTCTGTTTGGATAAACTTATTTTTATTTAATCTAGACACCAGATAGTCCCATACTTTTCTAGTTTGAACAGTAGGAAGAATATTCTAATAAATCAAAAAATCTTTGCGTTTTACCACGGCTTGAAAGCTGTGGTTTGTTAAGGATTCATCAAGATGTGAAACATCTTGAGTGTGCTCAAGAACTGAAAGTTCTTGACATTTAGAAAAATTCTGACAATTGCAATGTCTTCATACATTTTGATGTTGAAGAGCCAGAAATTTTAATTTCTGGACAATTGTCCACTGCCTAAAGGCATTGGTTTACAAGAATTTCTGTATAAACACAATCTTTTTAATCTCTTAATTTCTCAAAATAATATTCTAAATTGATTTTTATAAAAAGATGTGGAATTTATACAAAGAAGGCAAATTTCTTGAACCATTAAAATTCTCTAATGGAAAATCTCAGGAAGATGTTGTCAAGGAGGTTTTAGAAGCTATTAAAGAAGGAAATAAAATTATTTTTGTTCATGGAGTTTGTGGGACAGGAAAAAGTGCTATAGCATTGAACATTGCCAGAAAAATTGGAAAAACATCTGTTGTAGTCCCTGGAAAAAATCTTCAAAACCAATACAAAAAAGACTATGAAAAAGAAAAATATCTTTTAAAAGATGGAGAGAAAAAATTAAAAATAAATATTATTACTGGGAGAAACAACCACAAATGTAAATTTTTGGAAGACAACCAGGATGCAATTCCAAAATTAAAAAAAGAAATAAATTCAAAATTAAATGATATCTTTTATGGAAAAAGAGAAGAGATTAAAGAAACAATCGGAAAAGACATCTCTGCAGACAATCAGAATATCCCCTGCAAAATAGAGTTGAAAGAAAAAAATTTTATTAAGATAAAAGAATACTTAAAACAAAATAAGAATGTTGACCTCAAAGATTTTTCTGATATAAAAGATGTGAAAAGAGTATCTGTTGCAACTGTCTGCCCTTACTGGTGTCCTGTTTTACCAGAAAAGTATGACTTGAAAGATATTGGGGAAAAAAGAGCATATACTGGATTGAATAATCTGAAATTTAATTTTTATCAAAGAATGGCAGGATGCAAGTTTTATGAGCAATTTAATTCATTCATTGATTCTGATGTGATTGTATTTAACTCTCAAAAATACAAATTAGAATCTGCAATTAATAGAAAGCCATTGACAGAGGTTGAGATAATAGACGAGTGTGATGAGTTTTTAGACAGCTTCTCAAATCAGAAAACAATAAATCTTGACAGGCTGCAGAATTCTTTAATTCAGGCAAATGGTTTTAATAATTCTGTTGAACGAATGATTAATGAAATTCATGAAATAATTAGCCAGATAAAAAAGAGTAAGATAATTGCAGAAGCAATTCAAACAAAAGAAATATTGCCATTAAAAAAAACTGGAGTATATGATTTGCTACGAATATCCTTAAAATTAAATGAAGTTTTAGTAAATATTGATGATGAAAATTATCTTTTTGAATTGGAAGAAACTGCCAAAATATTTGAGGATTTTTTTGATGAAACTTACTTAACTTTTGATAAATCTGAAAACAATATAATTGTAAATATTGTAACTACAAATCTTGCAAAAAAATTCAAGGAGATGATTGATAAAAATAGAGTGGTTGTCCTAATGTCCGGAACGCTTCACTCTCCTCGCGTGCTGAAAACAGTTTTTGGACTGGACAACTTTAAAATTGTTGATGCTGAAATACAACAGCAAGGGAAAATTGAAATTCAAAAAACTGGAATGGAAATGGATTGCAAATATTCTAATTTTTCTTCAGGAAAATTCAGCAGAGAAAATTACTTAAAAGCTTTGAGCAAATGCATAGAAGTTGCAAAAAGACCTGTATTAGTGCATGTGAATTCATTTCTTGATTTACCATCTGAAGAAGAAGCAATAAAATTGAATATTAAGAATCTATTAAACCAGGATAAATTAAAAGAAATGCAGACGGAAGATAAGACAGGGGATTTAATTGAGAATTTCAAAAAAGGCGGAATAGATATTCTATTTTCTACAAAGTGTGCTAGAGGTATTGATTTTCCTGGGAAAGAATGCAACAGCATTGTCTTTACAAAATACCCTAACCCTAATGTACAGGATTCTTTCTGGAAAATTTTAAACAAGACTAATCCTCAGCAATACTGGGATTTTTACAAGGATAAGGCAAAGAGAGAGTTGCTTCAGAAAATTTACAGAGGACTGCGATTCAAAGAAGACCATGTATATCTATTATCCCCTGACTCCAGAGTTTTAGAGGCTTTTGAAAACAAAAAAATTTTTTAGGTTTATGCTATCTAAAATAGGTGAATTCTGTATAAAAAACTCTTTGTATTTTACTGGTAGTTTTCTTAGAGTTTTTTAGCCAGAGAAAAAGAGACAATTGCAAAGTCTTCATACATATTAATGTTGAAGAAACAGAAATTTCAATTTCTGGACAATTGTCTGCTATCTAAAGGGGGCAGTCTATTCTTTTTCTCTGTATTAGAAAAATCTTTTAGATTTTAACTCAATGAATAACAAACTCTTCTCCCTAATAGTATGCCCAACAATTATTCCTAATCCAACCCCAATAAAAATAAAAGTATAAATAAAAAAAGATAAGATAAAGCAAAAAAACCCAATGCAGCTATGATGAACTCTAAGATTTCTTATATTTAAGTGTATAGATGACTCTTTTAATTTTGATAATTTTCTATATGCCGTTGCGATAGTAAAATCAATTAAATATCCTATAACAAATCCAATAATGATTACCAAAACCCAATGCATCTTATTGGTAGATTATCACTGATTATAAAATTTTTGATTTAATTAAATCAAAAGATATATAAAATAAATTTTTTTGGAGAAATATGCTTGAGCAGTATATTTCAAACCAGTATATAAGAGCTATGGCAATATTCCTAGCATTATTTGTAATTCTGAGGATACTGCTTTTTATTGGTGATAAAATAATTTTAATATTGACGAAAAAAACAAAAACAGATTTTGATGCAATTGATGAGGCAAATACAAGAATTTACAATGCCCTAAACAAAGCTAAAATAGAAATTCCTTTTCCGCAGATGGATATTCATCTAAAAGAAAGTTCTAAAAGAAAGTTCTAAAAGAAAATATTTTCTATAATTGTAAAAGAAGCTAAGCGGAAAAAAGTTTCAAAATCTACTTTTTGGGAAATGAAAGAACGATTGGGGGGAAAAAAACCATGAGAATTTTAATTGGAAAACTAAGGCTGTTAAAAAGTTATTAAATTGATTCCTTACCTTTATTAGTTATCTGATAGTGTCTATACCTATCATCTTCAGGATTTACACATTTTACTAATCCCTTTTTCTCAAGACTTAAAAGAATCCTGCTTATTGAACTTCTATGCTTTCCTATCTCTTTTGAAATCTCAGTTGCGGTTTTAGGTTCTTTAAGTTTTTCAAGAACCTCTCTTCTCACCTTCCCCTTTCTAATAAATATCTGCTCTTTAGTTATACCTCTTGTCATGAAACAATAGCGTGTTATTTATTTTAATACGAGAGTAAATTTAGTGTAACATTTATAATCTTAAGAAATTATTAAAAAATATAAAAGGTAAAATTAAAATGAAGAAACTATACTTTATGTATATGGGTAGTGCAAAAGCAATTAGAAACTTAGCTTGGAAAGTCCACAAAAAAATACAATCTTCATTAAGACCCACATTTATAAATGTAAATGGATATAGTATGTTTCTTGATAAGGGAGATAGCACGGGATACTCAACTAAAGAATACGAAAAAGATACAACCGAATTAATTAAAAATAACATTAAGGAAGGAGATGTTGTTATTGACTTAGGTGCAAATATTGGATATTATACTCTGCTCATGGCAAAATTAGTTGGGAAGAACGGGAGAGTATTTGCATTTGAACCAGAACCAAAGAATCTTGAATTATTAAAAAGAAATATTCAACTTAATACTTTAAAGAATATAACTGTAATAGAAAAAGCAGTATCAAATAAAGTTGGAGAAGATAACTTATACATAGATAAAAAATATATTGGTTCTCATACATTATATAATGAATTTACAGATAAGAAACCAATAAAAGTAGAAGTAACAACCATCGATAAATTTTTTGAAGATTATAAGGGCAAGATTAACTTTATTAAAATGGATATTGAAGGAAGTGAATACCGAGCCTTAGAAGGTATGTCTGATTTAATAATTAAGAATAATGTTAAACTAATAATAGAGTATGCTACAAGTAGGATAATCGAGAATGGTAATACTCCTAATGAATTTATGAGTTTAATTAAAAGTTTAGGATTTAAACACAAATTAATAATTGATAATAATAATCCTATGGTTGGAAATTTGTTTTGTTATAAAAACCAAGGGAAATAATAGCACAAACAACTAATACGCTCATAATAAAAAAGAATTTCTATGATAAAATTTGTTTAGTTAAATAAATAAACTGCTTATTTATAAACGGTTCGGAATTCTGGAGATGTAATCTCCCACACAAAACGCCCCCGCCAGGAATCGAACCTGGACGCCCAAAGGGCCTCGGTCTCAAGCCGAGTGCAATACCACTATGCGACAGGGGCATAATATAAGAATAAACTATTATATTTTAAAGGTTGCTATAACCCAAGAATTCTTCTCCAAAAAGATTTTTGGAATGTAACTGGCTTATCATACTCATCAAGAAGCTGATAGTTTATCTTAGGCTTTTCTTTTAATACAGGAGCTTCTTTAGCCAACTCTTCATTTGTTTGTTTGATTGCTTTTTCAACTATCGCTCTTGAATATCCTTGATTAACTAATGCCCATTTAAGTGACTCAAGAGTATATCCTTTTGTAAGATTTTTTTTTAGATAATTTACGATTCTTTTCCTATATTCTTCTTCTTTCATTATAACAATAATGAATTGGGGTTTAAAAAATTAATGCTTTATCTTGATTGGTTTTCTAGTCGCATAAAACTCAATTGCTTGTTTAAGCCTTGACTTGGATTCTGAATAGATAGTAATAATTTTGTCCCCTTGTTTTATCTTCTCCCCGACATGATGGTAAATATACAATCCTGCTGATTTATCTGCCGGACATCCTGCAACTCTGGCCATGGAATTTATCTGACTGTTGTCTATTTCAATAATCTCCCCTGATTTCCTAGACAAGATATCTTTTTTAAACTCTGCTTGTTTGATATTTTTTAAAGACCCTTGCTGAGCTTCAATTATCTGCTTGAATTTTTTAAATGCTCTTCCTGAATACAAAATCATCTTCGCCAGATGAATTCCCTCTCCTTTCTTTGCTTTTCCAACCATCTCAAATATCTCTCCTGCTAAAAAAAGAGATTTTTCCTCTAAATCTTTTGGGCCTTTTTCTAGCAGATTCAACACCTTGATTACATCAATAAGCTCCAGTGCAGGACCAACCCCATTTCCAATTGGCTGGCTTCCATCAGTCAAAACAACCTTAATGTTTTTATGAAAATGTTTTCCAAGAAATTCAAATTTTACTTTTAGCTCTTTTGCTTTTTGTTTGTTTACTTTTGCAGTTTTTCCATAAGGAATATCAATAAGAATATATTGGCTGTCAGCGGCAAGCTTCTTGGAGATTATTGAAGCCAATAGCTGTGCCTCTGGATCCATTTTCAAAACATTTTCAATCTGGATTATCTTAGAATCTGCAGGAACTAACCCTTGTGCTCCTTCCCAAACCATGCATGCCCCTACTTTTTTCAGAATCTTTTTTATTTCATATGCTGAAAATTCTACTCTTGCAATAGTCTCAATGACATCTGCTGTTCCTGCTGCACTCGTTATAGCTCTTGAAGAATTTTTTGGGAAAGTAAGGCCTGCAGCAGCGCAGATTGATACTACAATCGGAGTGGTTCTATTCCCAGGTATTCCCCCAATAGAATGCTTGTCAACAACAAATTTATTTCGTAATTTAATGACATTTCCTGATCTTAAAATAGATTTTATGAGAAAGATTGTCTCTCTCATATTCATTCCCTGCTCATACATTGCTGAGACAAAAAGAGCTATTTCTGATTCAGAGAGAGAGTTATTAACTATATCAGCAATTATCTCATTGATTTCTTTCTCATTTAGTGGCTGATTGTTTAATTTTTTCTTTATAAGATTTAAACTCCTTGGAACAGGGGCGATATCAACATCTACTTTTTGGCCTTTTTTTAGCCCAAGTAATTGTTTAATCTCTGAAGATACTATAATCTCATCTTTTTCTATAATCTTATTCTCAACAATGTCAGTAATAGCATAAATTTCTTTTGAATATCTTGAAAGAGTTCTTATTACTACTCTCCCTTTTGTGTGGACTCCAATTTGATATGCTGTTTTTTTGTTTAGCATAGCTACAGGGGTTCCAGCAGACCATTTCAAAAATTTTATTTTTAATTCCATTTTTAGATGTATATTTATGTTTGCACTAAAACCCCTTTAACCTTCTTAAAGCGATAGACTTCTAGAATTATTATAATATAAGCTATTGCTAATGGACCAAGGATAAATCCTAATATTCCAAAAAAGAAAAATCCCCCAATCATTCCTATAAGTATTAACAATGGGTGCATATTGGTTCGTTGAGATACAAAGGCTGGACGTAAAATATTATCAATTGATGAGGAGAGTATCCCAAAAATAGTTATTCCTACAGCAGGAACAGTATTTCCTGCAAGGAATAAATAAATAAGTACCGGGAACCAGATGATCGCTGTTCCAACTATAGGAAGAATTCCTCCTAGTGAAGCAAATAAAGTTAGAAGCAGGGCATTAGGAATACCAAAAATAAAAAAGCCAATACCAATTATTAAGCCCTGAATTATCCCAATGATCACCTGTCCATAAATAACAGATTTAGTAATTCCTGCTGATGATTCAAATAATTTCCTTTCAACTTCCTTGGGAAATGGGAGTATGCTCTGGATGTACTCAATAATATAATCTTTATCCCGTATAACAAAGAAGAAAGTTGCAAATACAATAAATGAATGCAACAATAAAGTTGGGAATTTCAATATTAATTGGGCAAATGAATTTACAAGATAATTAGCTGTATTGGTCACAAAAGAATGAATTGTAGAGCCTATTTCTGCTGAGAATTCCTCTGAGGCAAATAGATCCGGGAAAAAAGTCTTAAGAGGAGTTACAAAATCCATTTGCTGGGATGCAAGATAAACTTTGATAGATTGATTCAGAATTATTGGAGTAAGAAACCATGCTGGTAAAAAAATTAATAAAATAAGAACAATACATAATATAGATGCCGTTATATTTTCTGATTTTATGATGCCGTGAATCCAATTATAAACAGGCAATAAAATAAATGCTAAGATTATACCTAATATAATTGAAAGTAAAATTGGCTTTAATAAGAAAAATATGACAATTATTAATACTGATAAGATTATTACAGTCATAATCTGCTTGAAATAATTCTCATCCATTTTCTTTTTGAATATAGTTCATTATGCAATCCAAATTTATAAAGGTTTGTAAATCTCTCGTCAGTTAAAGAAAGTTTTATAAGCTAAGCTATCAGATAAAAATAATGAATTTTATAAAAAAGATTTTTGACGGGAAAATTGATGAGAATGTTCACTTACAATTCCAAAAATTCAGCAAAGGTGAATTCAGGAACAGAGCGATGATCAGAGCCAAACAATCTAAGGGAAAATATACAATAAATACATCTGCTGAGTTTGCAAATGAGATAGTCAGAATTATGGCCGAAAAGATAAGGGATAAAAAAGTAAAGGTTACAGGAGCTATTATCTCAACAAGCGATTTAACTAAAGAGATTGAATTTAAAGAAAAAAAGCAATTTCAGGGAGTTAAAAAATATATAATTGAGAAAGAGATGTCTGGAAAAGAGATAATTGAGCTATTAAATAAATTCCAAAAGAGTTTTTTTGCATTAAGTTTTGGGATTGACGATAGTTCAGTCAGGATAAAGCCAAAAGCCCCTACATCTGGGAAGCCGGCCTTTAAAGGCAGGAATAAGTCAAAACCAGATTTTTGCAAACTTGTAACAACTGATAAAAAAATAGGAGAGTCATTTATTTTTGAAAAGCCAGATTTTAAGGAAGCAGATGTAAACCATCAATTTATAATTGAGGAATTAATCCTTCCAGACTTTTCTGATAAGGAAAAAGATTTTGCAAAAATCAGGGAGATGGCAAAGAGAAAAGGAAAGATTGTAAGAGAAGCTGAAATTGACGGCAAAAAGATGAACCAGGAATTTGAGTTTGAAGTGTAAATAAAAATTACTGAAAATGGGAAAATCATCTGAAAAACCTCGGCTAAAGATTTTTAAACCCATCTTTTCTAAATATTCTATCCAGGGTAAGTATAAAATGATAATTTCCGCAAAAATATTGAGAAATGTCGACAATAAGATCACCAAGGAAAGGAAGTTTGCAGTTTTGGCCGAGGAAAAGGGCCAGTAAGTTTTTACCTAGTGTAAACTGGGAGTCAATTAATCCTGGAAAAAATCTCAAAGGATTTATTGGTTATAAAGCCGGTATGATTTCTGGCTATGTTAAAGATAACACTCCTGATTCTATGACAAAAGGGAAAAATATTGTTATTCCATTAACAATTCTTGAATGCCCTCCATTAAAAATATTCTCTGTAAGATTTTACAAAAATGGAAAAGTTGCTAAAGAAATATTAGCAGAAAATTTAGATAAAAGATTAAAAAAGAAGGTTAAGTTGCCAAAGAAAACTATAGTAAAAATTAATGATTTAAAAAATGAAGGGTATGATAATCTAGATGTTATAACTTATTCTCAGGTAAATAAAACAAATATAAAAAAAACTCCTGATTTAAATGAAATCGGGTTGAAAGGGAATTTTGATGAAAAAATGAATTTTGTCAAGGAAAATTTAAACAAGGAGATATCTATTTCAGATGTTTTTGAAAAAGGGCAATTAGTTGATTTAAGAGGTCTTACAAAAGGTAAAGGCCTTGTAGGTCCTGTAAAAAGATTTGGAATTACATTAAAGCAGCATAAATCTGAAAAAGGCAGAAGAAGGCCTGGTAGCTTGGGGCCATGGCATCCTGCAAGAGTTACTTTTAGGGCTCCAATGGCTGGACAGCTTGGAATGTTTACAAGAGTTGTTTATAATAATAAAATAATTAAAATAGGAAAATCTGACGGGAAACTCAGGAACATAAAAAATTATGGGGACATTAAAACAGATTATATTCTTGTCAGAGGCTCTGTGCAAGGGCCTGCAAAAAGGCAGATAATGATTACTTATCCTCTTAGAGGGACTAAAAAACAATTAAAGAAAGAACTTGAATTAATTGAATTAAGATGAAAGGAAATTTATTGGATATAAATGGGAAGAAATTGAAAGAGATTGAACTGCCTAAATGTTTTTCTCAAGATGTAAGAGAAGATATAATTGCTAAATTTTTAGAAACTAAGAAAAATAAACAGCCATATGCCCCATCGCTTGTTGCAGGAAAACAGCATGCAGCCAAGGGAAAAGTAGTCCACAGAAGGCATGTCTGGAGAAGCGGTTATGGCAGAGGAATATCAAGAGTGCCTAGAAAAATAATGACGAGAAAAGGTTCACAATTCAACTGGGTAGCTGCAGAGGTTCCTTTTGCAAGAGGGGGTATGAGAGCTCACCCGCCTAAAGTAGTCTCAATGATTAACACTCAAAAGATAAATAAAAAAGAAATGAAAATTGCTTTAATGTCTGCATTAAGTGCAACAGCAAGCAAAAAAAAGTTAATTAGTAAATATGAAAGGCTTAAAGACGAAAAAATTGATAATCTCCCTCTTATTGTTGACTCAAAAATACTCTCTCTAAAAACTAAGGATTTAATTTCTAGCTTAAAAAGGATTCTTGGAGAGCAGTTATTTCAGCTGGCTATTAGGAAAAAAACTGTAAGAAGCGGGAAAGGGAAATTAAGAGGAAGAAAATACAAAAGCAATGCTGGGTTGCTTATGGTCACAGGAAGAGATGAAAAATTAAAAACTGGAGCTTTTGAAGTGTCAAATACAAAAACTCTTGGAGTTAATGATCTTGCTAAGGGAGGTCCTGGAAGAATGACATTATACACTGAGCTGGCAGTTAAAGAACTAGGAGAAAGATTAAAATGAAACCAGTGGTAACTGAAAAAGCAGTCATGATGATTGAAGCGCAGAATGTTTTAACATTTAATTTAGATAAAAATATATCAAGAGATCAGATAAAGAAAGAAGTGGAAAGTTTATTTGAAGTTAAAGTTGATAGAGTAAGGACATTAATTAAAGGAAACAAAAAATGTGCCTATGTTAAATTAAAAAAAGAATTTCCAGCTATTGATATAGCTACAAAATTAGGGATAATATAATGGGTAAAAGAATAATTGTTCAGGCGCGTGGAAAAGGAAGCTTAACTTACAGAGTTAAGAAAAGAGCATTCAGATACAGATTGCAGTACCCTCAAAAACTCTCTGGAGAGGGAACAGTTGCCCAACTATTAAATTCCCCGGCTCATAGTTGCCCTTTGGCAAAAATAAAATATGAAAATGGGTTTTTTTATATGCCTGCATTCAAGAGCATGATTGAAGGGCAGAAAATAAATTTTGAAGGGAAAGAGATTAAAGACGGAAATATAATGAAGCTAAAAAATATCCCAATTAAGACAAAAATTTACGGCATTGAATCAAGACCTGGAGATGGAGGGGTATTTATAAAAACAGGAGGAAGTTCTGCAATAATAAATAGAGTTTTGGGGGAGAAGATACTTGTTTTAATGCCTTCAAAAAAAGAAAGAGAATTCAATCCAAACTGCAGAGCTGTTATTGGAGTAGTTGCAGGAACAGGCAGAAATGACAAACCAATTGTTAAAGCTGGAAAACACCATCATATTAAAAAAGCTAGAAATAAATTCTGGCCAAGAACATCAGCAGTAAAGATGAATGTAATTGATCATCCATTTGGAAGTGGAAGAGGAAAAAGAATCAAGAGCAAAATTTCAAAAAGAAATGCCCCTCCTGGAAGAAAAGTTGGATTAATAAGACCAAGAAGGACAGGTAAAAGGAAATAAAGATGGAAATTAGAAAAAAAGAATTTGCATTTAAAGGAAAGTCAATAGATGAATTGAAAAGTCTAGAGGTAAGAGAATTTGCAAAATTCCTAAATTCAAGGCAGAGAAGAACAGTTCTTAGGCAGTTCCAGGAAATTGAAAAATTTATCAACAGGTCAAAAGTCAAAATTGGGAAGAACAAGCCAGTAAAAACTCATGACAGGGCAATTATCATAGTTCCGCAGATGGTTGGAATGAAGATTCATGTCCACAGCGGGAATAAATTTTCCCCTATAGAAGTAACTGGAGAGATGCTAGGACACAGATTAGGGGAATTTGCACTAACAAGATCAAAGGTAACTCATAGCAGTGCGGGAATAGGAGCAACTAAAGGAAGCAAGCACAAATCTAAGAAATAAAATGGCTGAGGAAAAAAATAAAACAAAAAAAGAAGAGAAAAAGGCAGCTGAAGCTCCTAAAATTGAGGAAAAAAAAGAAGAGAAAAAGATAGAATCTCCAAAATTAAAAAGAACAGAGGCTGTGATAAACTCGCATAGCCTTCCAATATCCACAAAAAAAGCAATTGCTGTTTGCAGATTCATTAAAAATAAAAAAATAAATGAAGCAATAAATGACTTAAAACAGGTTATTGTGCAAAAAAAAGTAGTTCCGATGAAAGGAGAAATCCCGCATAGAAAAGGCAAAGGAATAATGTCTGGAAGATACCCTAAAAAAACTGCAGAAAATTTTATCAAATTATTAAACAGCCTATCGGCAAACGCTAATGCAAATGAAATAGAAGACCCTGTAATTGTTGAGGCTGTTGCTAATATTGCCCAAAGGCCTTTTGGAAAATATGGGATTAGAAAAAAAAGAACACATGTTAGGTTAGTAGCCAAAAATAAAGAATCACCATCAAATAAAAAAGTAAAAGAAGATAAAATCAAACATGGAAGAAAAGAAAATTATTAATTTCAAGAAAGAAGAATTTGCTGTGAAAGAAAATATCAAACAATCTCTTGGTAAAGGAAAAATAAGTAAGATTAAAATTGAATATACTCCTGTAGGGGAGAAGATAATTATATCCACAAATAAACCAGGGCTAATAATTGGAAGAAAAGGAGAAAGAATTGAAGAGCTGACAAAAATGCTAAAAAACAAGTTCAAACTTGAAAACCCACACATTGAAATTGATGAGATTAGAGAGCCTGAATTTGACGCTCAGACAATGGCAGATGAGATTGCCCTTGAATTGGAAAGGTTCGGTCCTTTGAAGTTTAAGATGATTGCATATAAAACACTAGATAAAATAATGAAAGCTGGAGCATTGGGAACTGAAATAAGATTAAGCGGAAAGCTTCCTAGTTCAAGAGCAAAATCTTGGAGGTTTGCACAAGGAT
>Ga0209518_1001442_pt1 | contig 25329 bp, 63 predicted proteins | sample RifGroB1_FD_183993 | JGI IMG/M metagenome (GOLD analysis project Ga0209518, IMG submission 183993) | Groundwater microbial communities from Rifle, Colorado, USA - Groundwater B1 (SPAdes) (version 2) | ecosystem: Environmental > Aquatic > Deep subsurface > Groundwater | place: Rifle, Colorado...
AATTGTTTTCAAACATATCTAACATTTGATCTAAACTAGGCAACCAAGTATTTTTCTTAACATTTTCTATTACACATTCAATCTCTTTATCATCTAATCTTAATGTATTAATTGTAAATAAAATAGGGTTAGGCCAATAATCTGCTTTATGCCAATCTCCACGTTTAGGTTGCCACTGCAATCCTAATTCCTTTAATCTTTTTGCTTTATCATAAGAAATCATTATTATTTTTCTCCTTTACTTTCTAACTTAACAATTGCATAATTATTTAAAAATTCTTCAATGCCAAATTCTTTATCAAAATAAATTGTTCCTATAATCTCATCATTATTTTTATCTAATATACCTAAACATTCCATATTATGTTTATTATCATAGTCAAATACTGCACTAATAAATTTAATAGATTTTAACAATTTATTTCCTCCTAATTATATTCTTCTTCCAACCTATCAAACACACCTTTTAAATATTTATACTTTTCTAACAATTCCATATCCTTAATCTTATCAATATGTTTATTTGCAAAATCATTATCCTCAATAGCACAACTATATAAACAAGTTTCATATTTTGCTATTGCTTGAAGCATTTTTTTCTAGTGTTAATGTTTTTAATTTTTCATCCACAATTTTTTCATTCTCTAAAAACCTCTGAGCATCTTCACCTTTTAAAATTGGTTTTTTACGTTGTTTTACTGACATTAAAAACAACCTCCTTAAAAATCGTGTTAAATGATTTGTTTGGTATTAATATCAAGTTCTATAAACCTTTAATTTATAAAGATTTATAATTTTACTTTTACTCTATAATTTCCAATTCCCAACATTTTTTACAACTTTCTTTATCTTTATTATTATCGTAACATCTTTCATCATTGTCATCTTCATCAAAACCTTTTAAATCATAATGACATGGACATTCATTTTCTAAAATATATTTAATATTATCTTCTAATTCTTTTTGCAAGTGTAATCTTATTTTATCAATATTTTTCATATTATATTTTCTCCTTTCAATTTTTGATTAACTCTCAAACCCAATATATAATTTATCAATATCCAATGTATCATCTTTAACCCACCATTCTACACCATCACTATGACCATTCTCTTCCCTTTCTTCATCTGTTTCTCTTCTTACAAAATGGTTTAAATTAATACTTCTGCTCAAATAATCATCACAGTTAACAATTTCTTCTACTGCTTTTAAAATAGTTTTTAATTCAATAAATCCATTATCTTCATTTCCCTCGTCATAGAAATAATCTTCAAACATTAGTTTTCTTAAATAAGGCTCACAATCTTCGCTTACTATATTGCTTGCAGTACGAAGATCATATTCTTTATATAATATATTACCTAATATTTGAAGTGCTTGTTTTCTATTTAAAGTTTCAAGTATTCCTACTATTTGATTGTACTTATCATTCATAATTTTATCTCCTTCATATTACTTATTATTTTTAGAATATTCGTCAACTAGTTTCTTAACTTCTTTCATGTCTGCTTTACCTTTTTATTCCTTAGACAAAACTTTCATTGCCATACCAATATTATTGCCAGCATTACTTACACTCTCAACAACCTTATTAATAACATCCTTCAATTCATCAATACTTAACTTCTCAGGCAAATATGATTCAAGTAATACAATAGCATAATTTAATTCTATAATCTTTACCTCATTTTTTACAAAAGTCAATTCTTCTTTGTATTTCTTCAAAGTTTTCTCAATCACAGTAATCAATATATCTTTGCTAAGTTTATCCTCTGACACTCTTAATTCTTTTGCTTTAACTATAATATCTGCTTTGAGAATCCTTAACACAGATAATTTATTTTTATCTTTCGCTTTCATTGCTTTTTTAATTTGCTCATTTATTTGATTGTACATTTTTAATTTCTCCTTTTTATGTATTATATTTATTATTACTTTAGTAGGAAGTAATGCAAACATACTCCCTACTATTTAAAACTATTTACTAATCATCTTATTCAATTCCTCAATGGACATATTTTCTAACTCTGCATCTTGTTTTCTTGCAATAATTGCCATAATCTTTTGTTCATGTTGTTTAAATTCTTTTTCTTTAAGTTTCATTTCTCTTTCATTTACTTTTTCATCAAAAATATGTTTTACAATTTGAATTTTAACATCTAACTCCTGATCTTCTTGAGATTTAATTTCTAGTAAACTTTCTTCTTGTGTTTGCTTTTGTTGTTTCTTTAAAGTTTGGTAAACAACATTTAAGTCATTCAATGATAAATCGGTCAAATCTTCAGTGTTAATAACACCCTTAAATGGATAGCGGAATTTCATTTTTGTTGCAAATTCAAACATGTTCATTGTAGTTGTCATAATAATCATTTCTCCTTTTTTATTTATAATTAATAACTTTTATATAAAACATCTTTGTTAATAGTATAATTTATATTACCCTTCCATTTTACCACCTCCTTAAAACTTAATTTTCAACATTCTCTCAATCTGTCCTTTAACTTTAACTATTAATTCATTTCTCTTAGTTAATGAGAAACCTAAACCACTAAGTTGATTTTCTGTATCTTTAACTGCCATTTTTGAACTAAGTGCTTCTGTAACTTTTCTATACTGATTTAGTTCTTGATTCAAATATTCATTGAACATTCCATTAGGTTTTTCTAAATTATTACAATTCTTCAGCATAAACATCACATGCTTATGACCAACCTTATTTTCTCCCCAGTAATTGGGACTATAACAAATCACACTCACAGGTACAAATTGATTAGTTTTCAATCCCCATACTTCTTTACTAGATGTATTAGATGGCAACTTCTCCTTAATACTAAATCCATTTTTCTTACTATAAGTAACTTCAGCAATTTGAACATTTTCATTTTGTCTTACTTCTTTATTATATTCAAAATTAAACACTTGTCCATCAAATTCAATTTCTGCACTAAATCCTTCTCTTCCACCTCTATGAGTATAATTATGGACAAAAAATTTATAAACACCTTCTTGCATCTTATTTTTATCAGTCCAAGTTATATTCTCAACAGCAGGTTCATTTATATTAGGATGAATTATATCTACATCTAATTCTCCAGTAGTATATCTATTAACTTTATTTCCATAATAGATTTCAAATCCATTTGGTTCAATACAATGAGCATCTAAATCATTTCCATCATACTTGTCATCATTCCATTGAATACTAAATCTCAATACTCCATCTACTTTCCCACCTGCTGATTTAACTCTTTCTTTCATACTACTATCAGTTATATTTCCTGTGTATGCCCAACTAAAATTATTGTCCCATTTAAACATAGTTTTTGCATCTTTATTTTCTGGAGCAATAAGAGATACCATATTACTAACATGTTTATTTTCTAAAAATACTTCAATTTCTTGTGTAGTAGGTAATACATTTGCAATAAAATCGTCAATTGAAATTTCTGTAACTTTATTAAATTTCTTAGGATTAAGAGGAATACCTTTTTCCATTTGATCAAATACATCTAATCCACCAGACATTTTCTTAGCAGAATCTTTATTTGAGAACAATACATTATTTACAGTAATATCACCTAACTGTGCAAATCTTCTATCTAATGATTCTAAATATCCCAATTCAATAATTTTATTTTTTGCATCATTAAGCATTTTCTGTGTGTATATTGCCTTGGGACGGTGATAATTCTCAGGAGCCACAATCTTTTCATATCTAGTTACCGCTTTATCTAAATCCATTCCTTCACTAATATCTAATAATAATGTCCCAATTGAGTGATTCTTGATCCTACCAATAACACCGCCAACTTTAACTGATTGTTCCCATGTATAATTTTCTTTTTCTTCTATTGTTTCTAATTTATCGTATTCTTTCTTATATTTTAGAAACTCTGTTAATACACCTTTCCATTCTTCACCTTTATACAAGCTGTTCTGAGAAATTAATTCTAACACAGTAAGTAAACTATCTTCCGTAATTTTATCTAATGATCCCTTAAATACATCTCTTGTACTTCTAAATTCACCTTTAATTTCACCTTCTGATTTTCCTGACCGATCTAAAAACTTATTTGGCAACTCAAGATAAAAATGTTCCCATGTATTAATTTGTCCATTTTCTAATTGTTCAAAGTTTTTGTCTGTACCAATTTTATTTAATTTACTAACAAACACATCTGAAACAATATGAGATTTTACATATTTATCCATAGCATCTATTACAGGTTGGAATGTTGTACTTTTTGCATCAAAATCCCAAATAGTTTTAATTTTATTATCTTTGAAGAGAACTACATTGCCGATATTTTTAATAAACTGTCTACAACAACCGCAATCGTACTCTCTTCTTTGTCTAAATATTTGATTATCTTCAGGTTTAAAACTATCGAGGTAAATTTTATCCCATAATTCATCTTTGTTTAATTCTACTTGAAATAAATGACTGGCATCTTTTGTTAACTCCTTAAAATTCTTTTGAAATAATTCTTTGAAATTTTTAAAATTTGACATGTTTATAATCTCCTTTTAATTTATATTTTTATTATATTCATTACTTCGTTAATAATTATTGCTGTATCTGTTTACTATTATATTAGTATTCTGTTTAATTGTCAAGGATTATTTTTCACTATTTTAAATTATTTTTAAATTTTATTATTCCCAATAATCAATAAATAAATCCATTCTCTTCACAATAATCTATATCACTCTCACTCAACCAACAATAACCGCAATCTTTACATGGTATGCAATAATATACATCACAATAAATACAATATTGTTCGTCTAATTGTTTAATTAATTTTAAATATTTCTTTCTTAAATTCATAACCAAATCATCCTTCTATAATATTTTTAAAATATCTTTTATTTAATTCCAACCAATCTTTATATACTTGACATTTTAATCCACATTCACCATTACATACCTTATGAGATTGAGCATAATAACAAAAAATTATATCATCATCGTAATATTGATTTTCAATATTAAATCCTTCCATTAGTTATTTTCTTCCATCTTTTTCTCTAATTCCTTAATTCTCTTTTCTTCATCCTTAATAATCCATTTCGCCATTTCTACTAATTCTTTTCTATATTTAATATCGTCAATTTCATTTGCATAACCAAATGTAGTCATTGTATTTCTACCAACCAAGTACAATCTATAATCATCTGCATGATGAGATTTAGCAACTTCTACTAAATTACCATGATATCCAATACCATGAGTAGTAATAAATTTTCTATTAGAATTTCTATTATGTTTATCAATTCCGTACATACCTAGTTTAATTGCATCAACAAACTGTTTAGGATTTTGCTCAATTTGGTCAAACCCATCATTAAGAAATGTTACTGTAGTCATATGTCCCATTTTTATTTTCCTCCTTTGAATAAATTATAATTTACATATCATCAACTTGTATTAAATATACTTGTGATGGCAAATCAGACATAACTTTTACCGCTAAATAATAATTATTTTCAATAGCATAAACAATAAAATATTCTTCATTTTTATAAGTAACTTTTTTACCAAAAACCATATTTTGAATTAACTGATCAAACATTTTATATTTCCTCCTTACCATTTATAAGTAAAATTTTCAGTTTCATTTACTGTATCAATAGATTCTTTAATAAAATCATTCAGCATAACAATAAGTGTATTAAAAGATAGATCATATTTAACTGCATTATTCCATATTTTGATTAATTCATCATTATGATAAATATAACCTTTTTGAAACTCTAAACTTTTATCTTTAATATCCATTTTTATTTACCCCCTAATTAATATAAAACCAGATTCTATTTAAATATTCAATATCGCAAACCCTTATAAATCAATACTTTCTATTTTGTAATTTCACATTTTAACAAAAATCTTGTACATCTCCATCAATAATATTCTCACTTTTACATGAAGGACAACAAACTACTTTACTACTAGATTTAACAGCAAAATCAGTACCACATTCTTTACAATAATATATCGCATATGTTAATCCCATTAAACTACCATCAAATTTATCTTCCATTATTTATTCCCTCCTTTAATAAAACAATAATCAAACAATGATAATATAAACATCATACCATAAAATATTACAAATGCATCTATCATATATTTTACATTATAGTTAATAGTAAATATTTTAAAATATTGATTCAACCATCCTAATAATAAACTTAACAACATATATAATATAATTCTTTTACCTCTCATATATTAATCTCCTTTTTCTTTTATCAACTTAAAATTACTACTTCTTAAACTACCACAATAACTATTAGGAAATATAACATAATACATATTACTAAAACAAGCACTTGGACTTACTTTAATAATTGTACCTTTAGGATATATCACAGTTTGAATTTTTGGCATATTAATCATAATATCATGTATTTCTTCCATAGACATTTCTAGTGTTACAAATGAAAAGTCTTTATTTTCATTATCTATTTCTAAATCAATCAATAATTCTGCATCTTTGTAGTTTGAATGAATATCTAATAATTCTTGTTTTAATTGTTCGTCTTTAATATTATTTATAATCAATTAAATAAACCTCCATTATTTTATTATTCTCCAACTACTATCCATAATCTTTTATGCCCAATTTTCAATTCAATAAAATCTAAATTATTTAACTCAATAAATAAATCTGGTCTATTCTTTCTTACTTGAGATGTAGATTTAAAGAATCCATGTTTCACTAATATTCTAGGCAAAAATCTTTCTTCTTCAAATACAGTAATTTCATCATTCTCTATTCCTAATAATTTTAAATCTACTAATGGTTTATCTATTACAATATTATTTGGTATTATATTTGCCACCTTTTTAAATTAATCTTCCATCATGTAATCTAATAAATGTTTTATCACAAATCTCACATTTATAAATTGGGTAACAATCTCCTTCTTCCGTAAAACCAATCCATTTTAATTTATGATTTTTGCATTTTCTACGAAATAACCACATTAATATTTCTCTCCTTTTATGTATAATATTTAAAAACACCTCAAACCTAATACTGCTAATCCATAAAACAATCCAAATGTCAATGCCCAAGGCCATGCTTTTGATAATACACAATTTACACAAGATAGTTTTTCACTAAATCTAATTGATAGATTTACTGGTTTGAAATATAATTTCTTATCTATAGTTATTCTCATAATTATTTACTCCTTTTATTATTTATTTTATAATTCTACTTTTTCATAATCCTTACTTTCTCTTCTAGTAAATGGTGCATGTGGACAATTACCTTCAATATCTGTGTTTAACATCTCTTTATAATTTCCACCTTTATTCATATAGTAATCTCTGCTGTACTGACACATATTAACTAAATTACAATTCATACATTGATCATATTTATCTAAGAATATCATATTAACATCTCCTTTATATTTTAATATTTATATTAATTTATCATATTTTCTTGCATGTTTATTTATTAAATAATCTTCCCATCCTTCAATAGAATATTATTCATTGAATAAACCATTCCAGTTACATCTGATTTCATCTTTAATTTCTCAATATATTTTAAAAATTCTTCATCCTTATGCAATTCTTCAGTAAATTTATCCCATTCTTTCTTCCGTTCAATTGCTTGTTTAATATATAATTTCATTACTCTTTTACTTACATTCATATCTTGTGCCATAGGACAATCTGATGCACCTTGACATCTACCGTCACATGTATGAGTATTTTCATTGTAGCAAGTGAACATTTTTATTGTTCCTCTACATATTATTTTTAGGTATTTTCCCTTTACCTTCAATCCAATCTTTTAAATCATTAACGGTATACCATCCAGAATTATTGTTTCTTTGATCATATGGATTCAACCAAAAAACTACTTCTTCCTTATTCTCATCTTTCCATCTTGGAGATAAAGCAAAATATCCTTTGAAATTACCTTTACCTGCTTTATCTAATAATTCATAAATTCCAGTTGCTTTTGCTGTAACTTGAAGTTTAAAATAATCTTTATCTTTTTCATATATATTATCAATAATTTCTTTTGGTAGTTTTGAAATAATAGTAATTGACAACCCACCATTTTTAAAAGCATGACCAAGAGAAATACCTAAAGCAATATCTTTGTTTAAAAATGCTTGATATAATTCTTTAATTTCTTTTTCATATTTTTTAGTTACAAGTATTCCAAAGGATTCTTCATCCCATGCACAAACTAAGTCTTCATTTGAATATGGTTGTAAATCACTTGGTAGCCAATTTTTGTATTTACTCCAATCTGGTTGCTGATAATAATAATTAGTTAACATAAGAACAAAACATTTTTCCTTTTTAATTTTAAACTCTTTAAAATATAAAGATTGAGGGATTGTATTTATTCTTCTTTTTTCTACACCAAAAACATCAGTAGAATCATTCAAATTAAAAATATTTGCCATATCTTTTATACCCCATTCATGTTCAGAACAAAAATCAGCACCTAAATTAATTCCAATCATATTACCATGTTCATCAATATAAAATTCAGAATCTCTACCTCTACGCATATTATTTATCTCCTTTTGTTTTAATTTTTTAAAGTTAATATAAAACCACTCTTTTCTTATAATTACTCAACCACAACTTTGTTTGTTTTAATATTTAATATTTTGCAAATTAAATAATTTATATAACCATCTTGTAAAACATTATCCTTATTAATTACAATACGTTTATCAAATCTATTATATTTTTTATAGTATTCTAATTTTTCTTGAATTTTGTCTAATGAAGGCTGTGTGTTTTTAAAACTATCTTGAATAATAATATTATCAATTGGAATAATAATAGTTTCCTTATTTAATTCATCACATCTTACTTGTGCTTCTTCTTTTGTCAAATATATTTTAAAACCAATAAATTTTATTAAATCTCCAAATTAATTTTAAAGATTTTGAAGAAATTGGCCCAAACTTTTTACCTTTAAAATTAACTATTTTACAATGTCCATTATTTTTTCGCATTGACGTTATTCTACCGATAACAATTTCTTGTTTCTGATTAATATATTTCACCAAATCACCATGTTTAAAATTTGTTTTTGATTCTTGTTCAACCATCGACCTTCTACGTTTAGGTTTAATAATCCATTCTTTAATATTGCAACTATTAGGTTCTAACCCACAAATTACAATAGCGTCATTACTATGAGATTTTTCAATATTCCAATCTATTCTTTTATTTGCAGTTTCACTTCCAATTGTTAATTCTAATAATACTATGTTATTTAATTCACTTCTTAAATAATTCTTTCCTTGCATTACATGTTGTGCATAGTCAAACCTAATACTTTTACCTTTAATTCTATTTTGGTATTTATTAATAAATTTTTCTTCATTATTTTTAGTTTTATCATGACATTTATCACATAAAGTAATAAGATTATTTATAGTGTTAGAACCTTTTAAACGTCTAGGTACTATATGATGAGCTTCTAACTTACAATCTCTTTTACCACATTCTTGGCAAGTATAATTATCTCTCATTAATGTAGCAATTCTAAGGTTTTCATCTAATCTATTAGATTTCTGATATTGCCATTTATATAATTTATGACCTTCTTGTAATGCTCTTATATCTATTTGTACATCTTCAAGTATTATTTTGTCAATTTTACACCATTTATTTAATCTATTAACTACTCTCAATATTGCTTGTTTCTTTTGTTTAATAGTTGGTGGTAATTTACCTTTTCTTTTAGATGAATTACGATTATTAAATCTAGCAGGTCTATATCTTTTGTGTTTTCTGTGATATTTTCTATAACCCCTACGAATATCCATTAATTTCTTTACATCTTTTCTTTGTTCAATTACACCTTTAAATATTACTTTATTTTTTGATTTACACTTCTGTACAATTGCTATACCAACATATTTACTCCCATCATCTATTCCTAATACAAATTCAGATTCATCTTCTACGTCATTTTTTATTTCTTTATTTAGTTGAATAATCATTGGATATTTGGAAATTAATATTGCCCGTCGTTTTCTAATCAAATACCAAGCATTATTAACAGGAGTTGGAGATAATTTATTATTATTACAATCTAACACAAAACAATATTCTTTTTGTTTATTATTTGTCATTTCTGACTAACCATCCTTTCGGAGAATTTTTCTTCTTGTCAATGTACAATAGAGGATATGTATTTTTGGTGTTTGATTTCAGGACATTAGAAATCGGTCTTCCTTAATACTAACAGAGCAGCAAACTGAAGATTACATTTGCAGGTGTTACTTTACCTTACTATTGTACGTAGTTCATCATACAAAATATTTTTTAATATATGTATTCACTTAGACTTGAAACTAATTGATAATTTGCAGATAAATAGATAAATATGTCCACTATTACCCACATTATCTAAATATAGACAATTATTCAATTAATTCTATACATTCAGGACATCTCATGTCTTTATCATTATATTTAATTTTACCTGTCCCTTCGCATATAGAACAAATTTTTTCTAGTTTTGTTTGTTTTATAGTATATACTGTATCATCTTTTTGATATTTAACTGGGATCTGTAGTGTTTTCATATTATTTATCTCCTTTTTTATATCTAATTTTTCTTCGAGGATTTCATAATGAGCGTTATTATTACCTTCATTATGAACTTTCCATATACTATCATCTTTATCTAATTTTATTAAAAATCTTTTTTCATGATTTAGTAATCCGTTTGTAATTATATATTCATTCGGATTAACTACTATACCAGTACAACCATTGCATCCTATCGCTCCCGCACCAGCATTGTGTATGTATAAATGTGTTCCTAATTTAAACATATATTTATTCCTCCTTTATATTTTAATAAACTAATATTTTTAATATTCCATCTCTAAAACACTTCTTATTTCTCTAATCTTATCCCTTCTACCTTTTTCTATTCCTTCTTCAAAACTTTCTTTTATTTGTTCTTCTATATATCCTTTAATCTCAGATATACCCTTATGTTTTAAAACTAAACCAAATATAAATTCTTCAATTATACTTACATGTACCTCTTCATTTAGCATTTTTCTTAACATCATTCCTTCTTCTGAATCATTCGCTATAATAACTTTTAAACCTATTAATTTATCTTCGCATTGTTTATGGCGTTCTCCAAACATAACTAATCCATAAGGATATTTTGATGAATCACAACCACAAGATAAATTAAAATTTAATTCTCCAATATATAATTGTTTTTTCATTATTATAATCTCCTCTCAAATCATATTATAAATTACTTCTTATTTACTATTCAACTAACAATTATTCTATCATACATTTTACCATGTGTCAATATTATTATTTTTGTATTCTTTAAAATCTTTTTTGAATTTATCAACTGCTAAATCTTTTCCTTTTGCCTCAATCATAACATCAAATTCATAATTTTTTGACATTTTCAAAAACTCCTTACAATATTGAACCTCCCACGACTAAAATCGCAGGATTCTTCCTTCATAGATTTCGCAATCTACTTTCTCCAGAAGCTATCCCTGTAGTTCCTACAGTTCATTAATATTATTAACTAACTAACAACCTCAAACCTTCATTCAAAATATTAATTGCTGCATTTACATCTCTGTCATGAATACTGCCACAATTTTTACATTGCCATTCTCTAATATCCAATGTTAAATCATCATATTTAAAACCACAATCTGAACAAAGTTTACTACTTGGAAAATATTGATTTATTATACTTAATATTTTATCATTCCATAATATCTTATATTGTAATTGTCTTTTAAATTCATAAAAACTTGCATCTGATATAGATTTATGTAATTTCTTATTCTTTTTATCATGTAACATTTTATTAACTTTTAAATCTTCAATACAAATAATATCATTTTCCTTAACCAATCTAGTAGATAATTTATGGAGAAAATCTAGTCTAGTATTATATATTTTCTTATGTATTCTTGCTACTTTAATACGTTGTTTATTTTTATTTTTACTTCCTTTTTGTTTACTCGATAATTTTCTTTGATTTTTCTTTAATTTTTGTTCATATTTCTTATAATATTTTGGATTATTTATTTTTTCACCTGTATTAAAAATAGCAAATTCTTTAATTCCTAAATCTATACCTATTGTATTATCTGTTTTATTAAATTTATTATTTTCTACATCAGTACAACACAAACTAACAAAGTATTTTCCTGAAGGTACTTGTGATATTGTAGCAGATAATATTCTACCTTCATATTGTCTTGAATAAGCAATTTTAACCTTTTTAATTTTAGGAAGTTTAATTTTACAATTTTGTTTCTTATATTTACATGTTGATGTATATTGTGTATTTTTTTCTAAAATTTCTATATTATTATGAGTAATATTCATTTTAACTGAATGATGATTATTTTTATAAGATTTAAATTTAGGAAAACCTTTTGCTTTCTTAAAATAATCTTGAAATGCTTTATATAAATTTTTTAATGTATTTTGCAATATAGATTTTTCACATTGTTTTAACCATTCTTGTTCTTTTTTTAATTGAGTAAGAAGTGAGGACATTTGATAAAATGTATAAATTCTTTCATTATTTTTTAATCTTTCTTTATTTAATGCTAAAAAATAATTCCAAATAAATCTTTTACCATTAAACATAATCTTTATTTGTTTTTGTTGTGTTTTAGTTGGATAAATACGATACTTGAAACCTTTATTCATAAAATCTTCACTCCTTTCTTTTATTTTTATTTATATTATAATTTATCAATTTAATACAATTCCCTTTTAATAATAATTTAATATTATATTTACACTTCTTTAATCAATCATCCACTCTGGAAATTCTCTTCTCTTATACTTAAATAGATGTTGTTTTTCACCAATATAATAATCCCTATATGCTTTTACAGCACATTTATTCTTATATTTATCAGGCATTGCTAAAGCAAATTCACTCAATCCAATATCAGGTAAATTAGGTATTTCTAATCCTAAAATAATATCTCCTGATTTATGATTTTTATCACCATATCTATACTTATATTCTTCATATAATGCTATACCTAAATCTCTTAACCATATCCAATTAGATAATGAAGAACGTGTCCATACAGAACATGGATGATTTTTGTGACTGAGTTTATATGGTGCTAAATGTTCTTGATTGGTGTAATAGTATGTAGAACATAATAATTGTGCTGATTCAGTGATCATTTTTACGATGTGACGATCTACATGATATTCAGCATTTTTCTTATGATCATAATCTAAAACAAATATATTCATTTATCATCACTCCTTTTGTTTAATTTGTATTACTTTCATTAACTATATAATATACTATACTAACTTTAATGTCAACAATTATTTTTATATTCTATTGATTATTTAACGATCCAAACCTTGACATTTACCCTTCCAAATTTATTCACCTCCTTACTAACTTTTTCTCCAAAATCACCTAAATAAATATCTAATACATTTCTCCTGAATTTTCCAGTATCATGAACGGTATAAATACCATTATAGCGTTTATGTGATTCAGGAAAAATTAATTTTAATTTAGTTCCCATTGGAAATCTATTTGAAGATACTATCATTGTTTCTTTACGTGATTTATTATTTAAATTATATCCGTCTTTAGTTATACCCCTAGAAGGATTAGAATAAGATTTACCGCAAGATTGAATACTTAAATCATAAGCTGTTGCTTGCATTATCATATAATCATTATTAACTTGCTCTATCTCTTTATTAATACCTATTTCTACTGCATCTTGTTTTAACTCATTCTCTAAATTAACCATATTATTTTCTTGTTGTATATTAATTATATTAATTGGTTGACTATAAGATAATTCCTTTGAAAACGTAAATACAAACAATAAAATAAGTGTTGCAATAATTAATTTCTTCTTCATAGTTAAATTCCTTTCTACATATAATCTACTTATATATCATACTATTTATATTTATAATTTTATTACTTGTCTACTAAATTATACTTACTATAATCACCTAAATATAATAAATCTATCTGAATTCCTATAATATCTTCTATCTCATGTACTCGTTTTCTAACTTTCTCTGCACAATCTTTACATAGTATCTCACTAACTAATCCATCAGATACATTCCAGACATAATTATAACCATTATCTATTATTATCTGCAAATCTATATTCTCAGATGGAATAATTTTAGATTTTCCACAACCAATACATTTTATTTTTGGCATTTTAATTATCTCCTTCTTCTATTCTTTTTACTTCATCAAACAAATTTTCTTCTATTGCATAATTATATTCATTTAAAATAGATTCCATTTTCTTTATATTATCACTCAATGTTTTTGGATTGCTTAATAATATTTGTTCACATGCCATTGCAAGTTTACCTGCTAATTTAAGTAATTCTTTTTCAGTGTACATATTTAATTATTCTCCTTTAAATTATAATATTTTATTGTTTTAATTTTTATTTTTATCAATCTCACAATGCAAAATATTAACAATGTTTCTCAATTCTTTCCTAAATGTATAACTATTTTGTGTTTCCTCTTTATCCAGAAAGAAAAATTCTTCAGTATAAATATTAAGATATTCTAATGCTTTCTTAGCAGAATATAAATCATACGCTTTGACTTCATCATTATTATAATGTTTTAGATTATTACTGAATCTAGTATTAAAATAATTAATGCAAAATTCTATTGCTATAATGTTCGTTATAATATTATTTTCTTCCTCTTTTTCACACTCTTTAAGATGTTCGTTTAGATAATTCATTTGTGATTTTAATTCTTTAATGATTAGGTTGTAGTAGTTCATAGTTTATTCTTCCTCCTTTTATTTATTCTAATCCATATTTAATCATATCTAATAAATCACATATATCATATTCACGATAGTCTCCACAACAATCAATTTCAATCATTGCTTTTCTCAATTTACAATTGCCACATTCTTTAGTATCACAATTTTTAATATCAAACTCTTGTAATAATTTATTTAATTTTTGTATGAATTTATCCATAATTTATATTTATCTCCTTAATATTTTAATGAAAAGTTTATTTGGTGTTAACTTTTAACCCATCCAAGAATAAATTTTTGTGCTGCTAATACGGAAATTCTATATTCTCTATCCATAATATAATCACAATTTTTATTTAATCTTTCACCTTTATCTTTTTGATATTTAATACAATCGTCTATTTCTATTTTTCTAATTCTAATTTCATCATTTATTTCTTCAATTTTTTTATCTATTTCATTAATACTTTTCATAATTTATCTCCTTTATATTTATTATACATTGCTCTTAGATAACTTATCAGCTAATTTATTATCTTTACCTTTTATCCATCTAATTAATATACCATAGTTTTCTTTCAAATTTAAATACCTATTTTTCAATTTTATCTGTTTATCTCTATCTATATCCCTTGGTTTCCTATTTCCTTCTAATATACTAATTACCTCTTTACTATCACCTAATATTAAAATCTTACCATAAGATAATAGACTATCTTTATTGTTCTCAATATAATTTATTAATATTTCTAATGACTTAAATTCTGCTTCATTTGACGAAGAACAATAATCTTGTACTAAATTTTCATGTATGTAGTTATCATTTTTGTCTGTAATAACAAATGATAAACCAGAACTTTTTGTTTCTATATTTAAACTTGCATCAAAGTAAGCATAGATATCATAATTATCAATATCAGGCATTTTAAATCTAACAAGTTTTAAAGGTTGTAAATTATTATATAATTCAGGATAATCTCTTGTTAATAATTTACATGTCTTATTATTCAAAAAAGTATTTTTATTATTAGGATTAAAATGCTCACAAAATATATTATTTTTACTAATACATTTATCCTTCTTTATTTGTGGTAATGTTTTTGATATATTATATTTTAAACAATATCCTGCTATTCTTGATTCCTTTATATATTGATTAGATTTAGTATGTTGACACATAATTTACACCTCCTTTACTTATATCTTGCTCCCTTGGTTCACAATCTTCAACATTACATTCAGTACAATCATTATCACAAAAAATACAAATACAATCTATGCAACGAATATTACCTTCCTCTGGACAATTTTTAGTCATAGTTTAATCCTCCCAATCAGATTTTTTAATTCTTTCCTTACCTTCACCATACCATTCAATCACTAAATTAGCAAGTTCAATTATTGCTAATTCAAATGTATCTGCTCCACAATCTAATTCAATATCATGGATTCTAAATTTTTTATTATACTTACCACATTCTAACCATATTTGCACCTTTGTATTTTTAGTTTCATCGTCATCTATACTATTTGTTTCTGGATTAATTTTAACAATATCAATATCTAAACATTCCTTAAAATGACTTTCATTCCAAGTATCATTATTATAATTTACTTCTTCCTGAAATATTGGATGATTATAAAGAAATTGATATGCTGTGTAGAAGTCTGTAAACATAATTTATTACCTCCTATTTACTTTATTTGATCAAATAAAATTTATACACGTTCTATTAACTTACCATATTTTAATAAACTTTTCACTCTTAAACTCGTATATCTACCCTTTGGTAATCTCTTCCACTCCACAAAAGGTTTTCTAACTAATGATCCATTTTTTCTTTCACACCATATCCATGAAACACGATGTATAGTTTTAATTTTCTTACGTTTATTTGGAAGTTTATATTCCCACACATCACCTATTCTTGGAATAATCAATTATATACCTTCTTTCATTATCAATTGAAAAATTTATTTAGTCTGATTTAATTGTTTTATTAATTTTTGATTATCCTCATTATGCATTAATGCACTCCATAATTTATCAGTTACACATACAAAACCACTTTCAGCAATTACATAATTATGATCTATAAGATGATTAATTTCACAATCTCTTATTATAATTCCATTTATACCTGCTCTATTAATCACTGTTCTATTTATCATAATGCTCCTCTGTAAAATCTAATTTTATTAAGCATAATATTGATATTTGTAACCGCACCATTCACATTCTTTGTTATGTAGTTCAACCATTCTTACTGCACCAAACATACCCTCATTCATTATTCTACAATACAATTCAGGATGCCACATCTTATTACAATTTGGACAGTATATAGGTACTCTGAAATTACTTAATTTCTGTGCGTTAGAATATTTAATTAGTTTCTTCACTTTAAAATGAATCCTCCAATTTATTTAATCTTAACTCTATATTTTTTAATATTATCAATAATTTCATAATCAAGTATTAATAATACATAGTCATCATAAACAATTCTATCGCCAGTTTTCCAATTTTCATCATTTATAGAATCAGCTATAATTTTACTATCAAGAGAATCTAATATAAACATACATTTTTCCATTAAAATTTACCTCCTATTTTTAACAAAATCAAAGATTTGTATTATCCTATCACAAACATTTCTTGTATACTCATAAAATCACCATCACAATAACATATTGTTAATCCTTTACTTTTTAAATCAATTCCTACTTGCAATAATCCTTGATTAATAAATTCATGCATATCTTGTTCTTTAACAGGACAATTGTTAACATCTTTAAAATCAAGACTTATAAAGTCACCATAATATTTACACTGTTTTAAATTAGTATTACCTTTGAAAAGTTTTCTTACTTCTTTTGCTATTAAATTTAATTCTTTCATTATTAATTTCCTCCTAATTATAATAAAATTTCTTTTAATTCTTCAACAGTTTTAGTAGAAAAGATTGATAATATTTTAAATTGCCATTCTTTATTAGGTTTTTCAGGTATAAAATTCCACAATGTTTCATGTACTTCATTCCACCACATATTTATTAATTCTGGTGCTGTACATGAAACACTACTTAGGTTATCTTTTAAATTATTTGTAAATTCCTGCTCCGTAATAGGTATTTCATTGATTATTTGCTGTAATATATTTGATAAATCTCTCATTTTTAATTTCTCCTAATATTATATTTATTCTAATTCTTTATTACGTCTTTCGCACTCTGCTTCCGCTTCACCTACTGTTTTAAATAAATCATTCTCATCCCATAATGTACCAGAATAAGATTTACTATATTTTCTACCTAGTAAATATCTGATCTTTGTTTCTTCTTTAGTTATATCTATGTCAATTTTAACAACATTAACATTATTATCATAACAAGAAAATAATCCTTCGGTAACAATATACCATGCTTCAGGTTGATATTCATTATGTCCACCTTCTCCATAACAATCAGGGCATTCAAATTTTTTATCTTTAATTGTAATTTCTCCTGTACTATCACATGTTGAACAAGGAATAATAATTTCCTTTGTACAATGTGATATTCCTAAAACTTTATCTCCTAGATTAAATTTTGTTTTGATTTCCATTTTGAATTCCTCCTAAATTTATTTAACATTAAATTTCTTTGTCACACCAATTAATTGTACAATACAAATATCTATAGCATTATATGACTTAATATAATCTAAATGTTCAATTACACTCTTCTTCAGCCATATACCTTAATTTTTTCATATACTTTTGCAAACTTATTTTTGTTTCAACTAATGCTTCCATTCTTGCTTTTCTTTCATATACAGCTACCTTATATGATTCTCCACAATCTTCAAACATACCATAAGAATTCCAAATGTTTTCATCATATTTTAATTGTTCTTTTTCATCTTTTAATTTCTTTTCTATCCACTTAACGCAATCTTTAACACCATCAGACTTCATTAGCAATTGTTCTTTTGTTAAACTTGTTTCTTCCATGATAAAATTCCTCCATTTTTTAATTATTTCACTTATCTACAAAAATTACCTCTCTCATACTCCTTCATGCTTCCATTTACTACATTTTACTACCCTATCCATTTTCAAAATCATGATAAAATATCCGTTTTGTGTTAACTTTTTTCCTCTTAAATAATTTTAATAATATTTAAATTTAAACTGATTCTATTTCTAAATAACTATTACACTTTTTACATTCAATACCAAAACTTGCTCCTATGGCTTCATCACATCTATTGTATATTATTTCAACTCCAATATTTAATTTATTTTCTTCTAATATACGTGCTAAGTCAAATTTATCTAAATCTTTATCTATTGTTATTATGTTTCCACAATCGCATTTTATAATTAATTGCATAATATTTTATTCCTCCTTATAAATATTAATACTATCTTTATAATACCTTTCATTTATATTATTGTAATACTTTAAGATATATTCTTCACATTGATAATCAGGTATTGCTTCGCCTGATTCCGTATAATATATTCTTAACATATTAATTTTTCCTCCCTAAAAATATTCATTACAGATTTCACCTTTCATTCTTTCCATAAATTCTTTAATCTTTATCCTAGCTTCATTTTCATCTTTTGCCATTACATAACCAGTTTTACAACCACCAATCCATGTTACTACACCTTTACAATTATATGAGAATGAATATTTTTTATCTTCTTTTAAATATTTCTCTAAAATATCCATAGCAGGATATAATTTAGTACATATACCGTCATAAAATATCTGCATATCATTCTTATCTGATTTATCAAATATTCTAACAATAGCATCATGCAATTGCTCAATCTCTAACTGTCCTTCTTCTGTCCATATATCTTTATTGATTATATCCCATACTTTATTTTTCATCACTTACAACCTCCAATTCTAATATATCTTCTCCCTCGTCATTACCAAGCAACTTCAATTCATTTTGAAGTCCCTCTAAACCTGCTGAAATAATTTTATGCATTACAAATCCCTCTACTTCACCTTTTGCCTCAAGTACAGTCTTATCCATTTGCTCATTAAAACTTTGTTGCATAAATGGTATATTATTCTCAATTTCTTGTCTCAAAGACTTAATGCCATTAAGAATTATTTCTTTTTCTGCTTTGGTAGGTGCTTTCTTGCTATTTAATAATGCTTCGGTATTTTCAGTTAATCTTCTTAAACTCTGACCAATACCCAACATTTCATTTTCAAACTCTTTTTCAAATTCTTGTCTTTTATCAAACTGAGGACATTCTTCTATTTGTTTTCCGTTTAAATATCTAAGAGTTACCGGAATCCCATCACCACAATTTAAAGATGTTATTGCTTCTGCAAATTGAGAGTATGACATTTCTACTTCAATATATGGTAAACTTTTTGCATGATACCAATCTCTATTTAAATATCTATCAACCTTTGCTGGTTTAATCCTTAAACTTATTGTATTATTATGTTTAATTGAACTACCAAAAAGATTCTGACCTTTATTACAAGTAGTTCTTGATATCCCTAACATTGCAAAACTTTCATGTTCGTATGTTTTTGTGTTATCCATAGTATAATCTCCTTTGTATAATATAAGTTTCTATTCAATCTCAACATAATCAGAAAATATTCTCAATGCTTCATCATAACTTTTACAATTAAAAACTTTTTCAGTCATTTCCTTTTCTTGTTTATATAAATTGTTTTGCTTTAATACTTTTGATACTTTAGAGAGTAAATTAAAAACATTTCCGTCTTGACCAATGAGTTTGCATGTTGGTTTTTTCATATTAATCATCCTCTCCAGTAAGTTTTTCAGAAATATAATTAAAACATATTGGTCTATTATACCCATAATTCCTACAACTACACCATATGTAATTCATACATGATTTAATTATACTTAATCTCCTTTCATCAATCCCAAACAAATTCCTCATGCAAAGCAAATCCTTCTTCACCAAATATTCTATCACTTGGGAAGCATTCTGTAAATATTATACTTATGCTATTTAATAATCCATCAGACAATTTACCAAACATAGCATTGGTATTCCTCTGACCACTTCTCTCACCTACAAAATAGATAAATTTATCACCTTTGTTATATTTATATTCACCTTTAATATCTTTGTTCAATGTGATAATAGATACTGGCTCTGCCATAGTATATTCAAAATGATTCTTGCCTAATTTCTTAATAATAGAAATTAATTCTTTTACATTACCGTTAATTGTCACGTATGATTCTTGGTATCCCATGATAAATTCCTCCTTTTTAGTCAAGATAATTTTTACATTGAATGTTTAATAATTTACCTATTTCACAATATTCATGTCGTACATTTTCATAATCAATACAATCTTTGTTATACTCTTTCATATCATATTTATTACCATTTATTTTCATCATCATTTTATAACAAATACTCATTAAACTTTCAATTGCAATTAATAATTCTTTCATATAAACTTTTGAAGTATTTAATAAAACAATTTCATCTGCATTGCAAATTTTATTATTTAATAATATATCAGCACGACCAATTATATTATTTAATCTATCTATAATATTATTTAAACTATAATAATGTTTATCATAATTTATCTTTTTAAATATAAAAGGAATTGGGATTATCTTTCTAATAGAAAAATTAAATATATCATTATGAATACTTAAATAACTAGATAATACATTTCCAGAATCTATTAAAATATGATATATATTATGTTTGATACTATTCTCTATGTTATTATTCATAACTTAATTTATTCCTCCTTAATATTCATTTTACACTGATATTACTTATAATTCTTCTACATTATAATCAGAACTATTACCATATTGAGTTCTCAATGCTTTATCTGCTAGTTCTTTTGTAGTATAAATTGTAGTACCTACCATACAGTGACATAAGAAATCTTGTTCGTCAATATATTCATTAAATATTCCGTACACTTTATTCACCTCCTTTTCATTATATCACGAATTTATAATGATAAATAATCAATAGTATCGTTTTCCATCATATCTTCATCAAATTCAAAATTAAATTTTTCTTTCAATTCTTTTATAAGTCTAAGTTTTAATTGAAATAAATCTTCCGATAAACTACCACAACTATGTAAAGTATGTCTTAATAATACACAAGATTGCTTTAATGCTATTACTTGATTCAACATTTGACACATAACATATTTTTCTTCATATAATTTTTCAATTTCTTCTTCTGTATATCCTTTTTCTTCAAAATAAACTGTATCATTAAAAATTCTATAAGGAATCATTCTACCATCAATACTTAAAGGTTTATTAATATACTCTCTTTTCATTTTATAATTTCTCCTTTATAATTAAATTTAAATTAAACTTCCTGTGCAAACTTCAACGTATCCATAACCATTTGAAAAACCCAACCTTTCTTCTTAGTAGATATTGTATCACTATTCATAACTTTTTCAAACTCTTTAATTAAATCTTTTTTCATTTCTTCCCTACATGCATTTTTATAATCTATGTTTAATTGTTCTTTTGTCATAATCATTCTCCTCTCTATTATATATGCTTATCAAACCTACAAATGTTCTTTCTCAGACAATTTAAACTTCAACAGTACCTCGTCCCCTGTTAGATATAATCTATTTCCATAATTATCAATAACATAATATTTAGTTTTATAATTATAACTTTCTTTCCCTATTCTATACTTCTTACCTTTGGTTATTAATATCTTATTATTATCAGATATTGATTCTAGTGCTAACATATTTCAATCTCCTTTCTATATTATACATCTAATATGGATTTACTATCAACTAATTTATAATCATTAATTTTATATTCGATATTAATTTTACCATCTGGCATTATTATAACACTTCCATTTCCTTCTGTAATTTCAATCCCGTAGAATTCTGCAAGTTTTAGTAAATCTTTATCTATAGTCATTTATGTATCATCTCTCCTTTTTATTATTTCTTTTAATTCTCTGTAAATACTAATTTACCATATTCTCTTTTCACAATATATGCCTTATTATTCATATAAATTTTTATACTTGATGAATTTAAATAATTATTATCTATTTTAAAATCTTTATATCCTGTGTTATTAAGTTGTTCTATTGTAGATTTTTTAAATACTATTGCATTTTGTTTATCTTGTATTGGTAATATAATAAAAGAACATGATAGAAACAATATAAGAAATGGTATTGCAATATTCATTTTTTCTTTTATAAGAAAGTACATAAATATTACCGCAAATATAATTGCAAGAATTATAAAATATGTATCTAATCTCAACTAATTTATCTCCTTTCATTATAGTATTGTCTATTAGTATAAATTTTTCCCCTTTATTTATTTTATCTGCCCTAGCAGAAATTTACCAGAGCAGAATATATTAACCTTACGCTAATTCAACTTGACAGCCATAATATTTTGCATCCCTTAAAGCAATTTCATTTGCAAAATCTTTTTCTAGATATGTGCCTAGATGATATTTACAACCATTTGCAGTTAGAATATAACCTCTTTCTGCTTCAACAACTTTGATTTTAATATTTTTCATATATTGCTCACCTCCTTTTATTAGTATTATTATATTGGTATTCTGTTGTAATGTCAAGATAAATTTTTGATTATTTGCAAAAGAAAATACCTATTAATATTATGCTAATTATAAATGCACCCATTTTAATCAACTCCTTTTTTATATAAAATAATACCCTACAACCCACTTAAAACCAATAACCTACCGAGAGCATATTACATGTTCTACCGCATATCAAAAATTACTTGATAGGTTTTCTCGCATACAAGATGATATATTATGCATTCTCCGTATTTTAAAAAGCTCTGTTTAGTTGTTCTAACTAGGCACAATATATAGATACTTATATACATATATAAAATTATAAATAAAAATATAATTATTAATAAATATATAATTAATATTTTAAAAAATAAAAACACATAAATAAAATTAAATATAATATATAAATTTACTTTTTAAAATCAATATGATATTTATTATCTATTAATTTATTCTTCACAATATAATGATTAGGTATATATTGAAATACTTCTTCACCGTCCTTATTGTAACATAATAATATTTTAGGTTGTGGTTCTATTTTAATTAATTTCTGCTTCTGTAATAAATATAAATATACTCTTACAGTATTTACATCACGTTTAATTATATTGCTTAAATATTTCTCTGATGGATTAGCAAATCCTTCTGAATATTCTCCACCATAATCTCTATTAAATAAATTAGTTAATATGTATAATAAACTAAATCCTACATGACCTATCTTATGTATATAATCTAATATTAAATCATTTGCAATAGCAGTGAATCCTTTAGTATATTCTGATTCTAATATATCTACAATTAGATAATCATTTATTCCTAAATCATCTATACTATCTTCTACCTCAATTAATTTCTCTCTTTCTAATACATTAAGATATTTTTTGATCGTTCTTATCCCTTTAGTTACATTAATACAATTTACCTTATTGGCTGAATATTTTATCTCTGGTCTTTTTTCATAATCTCTACTTAATATTTGTTGCACCTGTTTAATGTTCATTTGAAATTTATTACTACTTCCTCTTATATGTAATAATACACAATATATAGAAAATCCTTCTGTACCTATCCTCTCAAATATATTCCCTTGATTTGCATTAGTCAACCATTCATTATCTATTCGTATAAAATTTTTCAATAAATATTCTTCTCCTCTATAAATTTTAATTATTATTTTATTTGTTTATTCTTATTATTTGTCCATATTTCTAATTCTCTGCTTAACGCATTTGTCATTCTATAAAACCAATAAGGTTTCTTTGTTTCATTATTAAAACCATCATCCAAACATAAAAATCCCTCCCTTTTTAAATGATTATGTAAAACAGGAGAATAACATTTAAAATTATCTCCTATTTTAATACCTTTATTATTTTGCTGTTTATTAATCATACATAATACCACCTTTATAAGTTAATTAATCTACAAAAACAAAATAAGGGTATATTTCAACCCTATATGTATTATATATTTATTTTATTATTTTGTCAAGATATATTTTACACTACTCATTCTTTTTATATTTATATCTTTCTTCATCAAAATATAATCCCTTATATTTCTTAGCAAATTCCAAACTCACAATCTCCATCTTACCTTCACCATATATTTTAGTTGACTTCATAATTCTCATTCCATGTTCTTTAGATTTAATTTCATAATAATATTCCATATCGCCAACATAATATATTCTTCTTTGTATATAAAATTTAATTACTTCCCATTCAACACCAAAAGCAATAAATTTATAACCTTCAGAATATGGATTTAATTCATATTTTAATTCTTCTTTAGGATAACCATCTGCTTCTCTACATGTTTTTTCATAAAGCAATCTTCTTCCTAATCCATCTTCTATATTATTTAAATCCATAATATTAATTGTTTCTATTTCATCATTT
>Ga0209518_1001444_pt1 | contig 25248 bp, 39 predicted proteins | sample RifGroB1_FD_183993 | JGI IMG/M metagenome (GOLD analysis project Ga0209518, IMG submission 183993) | Groundwater microbial communities from Rifle, Colorado, USA - Groundwater B1 (SPAdes) (version 2) | ecosystem: Environmental > Aquatic > Deep subsurface > Groundwater | place: Rifle, Colorado...
CGCCTCAAGTTTGCAGTTCTCGTAGAGGATAGTTTGACGGTTGGCGCGGATGGTCTGGATCAGGTCCTCCTTTAGTTTCAGTTTTGCCTTGAGACAAGCAATCTCCCCCGACTGAGGGAAGAACCAGTAGAGTACGGCGTTGATGTAGCGTTTCATTTCTCCCCCTTCGCTCTATCGGGGCAGAGCGGTTCGCAGTAATCCAACGGGCAATCGTCGGCATGATCACACGGCTGCTTGACGCAGGACATATGCAGGTTGCTCCCCGGCCCGGCGCTGTCCTCGTCGGATACGGGGAGGTTGCAGCGCTCGCAGGTGGGGAAGAGGTCTTCGGCGAACAGTTCTTTATACCCCCGAATCACCCGCTCCATCATGTCCCGCTTCGACCTGTACAGAATGGCCATGTTTCGAGCGTGAGCAATCTCGAAGTTGGTGATAGAACTGAGTTGCGCGGTGGCGCGGTGTCTATCGTGTTCTTCGGTGACAAAGGCTAGTTCGTCCTCCATCTCCTTGAGGAAGGATCGGAGGAATTTCTTTTCGGCGTCGGTCATGACTGTACCTCCTTCATCGACGTAAGCAGCGCAACGCAACCGCTGTTGACCAGCACGCAAAGCAGCGCCATAGCAGCCAGCCCGAGCCTCCCCGTCTGTCCCAGCCTGTATGCAAAAGTCAGAAGGTTCATGAAAACCGCAAGGTAGTTAATGCCTATCGAAAGCCTCAGTATCATCTCTCCCCTCCATGTCCCGCAGTGCGGGTGGTTATGTCGCCTTTATCAAATTATCGGGCCTGAAATAACGAATAAACCCGCAATTGTCACCCTTGTCTACGGTGTGTTCGCATTTAACTACAATGTATGCACGGGTGTTTTCTGCTTGTTTTGGCTTTAACACAGCCAACGCCTTAACGTAACTGTAATGCGGAGTGTCTTTCAGCCGGTAGCTTTCTCCTATTATTATATCTTGAGCACGCATTGCCGCCTCCCTGTCTGACTAGTCCTTAAGGTAATCTTCCGTCATGTAGGCCGCGACACCCTCGCTCAGTTCTGCTGTTGTGGTGCTTATCACAACGGTGACGTGCGGGTGGCAGTTGTCGTTAAGAAACTGAATCACGGGGCGGGTGACGGCTTCGAACTCTGCCGTTTGTCCTTCGGTGAAAATCATTTGTGCCTCCTGTTATTGGCTGTGAAGTGGTTAACTGCCTAAAACCTTTTCGCTTTTCCCTTCAGCGCAGCCGCCAGCACCTCGGATGGGGTGCAAGTGGCAATGGTAGTGTCTCCCATCTGCGGGTCACTGATAGGCACTAGAAAGGCTACCAGAGCCACATCTGGCAGTCTGGTTCGTCCGTGTCGTTGACGTTTTCTTCCTCCATCCACCATTGCCACAACTCATCGCCGGAGGCGAACATACCTAGTTTACGCCTTTCTCCATCCTTACGTGGTATGTCCTTCCATTTTGCCCATAATTCGTTTATGGCTTTCCGCCACATGGCCTCATATTGGGGGAACCGTTCAAACTCCAACTTGCGGCGGCTCGACATGGGGCACCCAATACAACCAAGACGTGGAAACAGTTTCTTTCCTGCCCCGTCTACTTCATCATAAAGTGAGGGGTATTCCAAGTTGTTCCTACGTATGTACGTCCAGACATCATCGTCTGTCCAATAAAGTATAGGGCACAAAGCCTTGGACCGTGACCTTTGATGAACCGTTACCTCTCTCCATAAACCTTTGCGCCTTGGGCTTTCCGGCCCTCTCACTCCCATTACCTTGAACTGCTTGTTGCCACCTTGCTCCTTATAGACATCGCAGCACCACCTGACCATGCGCGTCGGGGGCAGTTTCCCACGCTCCACCATGTATCTCAGCAAATGGGTTCCGACGTTGTTCCATTTCGCATGAGGGTAGTGGTCTAGTATGAACCTTACCAGCACGGGGGGGTCAATGGTGACATTGTTGTACCAAAGCTCATGTTTCACGCCCGCCTTTTTCATCAGGTGTGCGATTACAATACTGTCCTTACCCCCGCTGAAACAGCCGTAGTATCCTGTTGGGGATAACTCAAGCGCGGCGGCTTCAAAGGTCTTTAGCAACATAAGCGAAGCCAATTCCTTTTCTTCCAGCGGTCGGCCGACTGCAATCTGGTAAAGATCCTCTTCGCTGTAATTGCCCCACAAATCACCTAACATTATCGACCCTCCTTAACTGTTGTGTTCAACTTGTCGGCACAATCAGAGCAGATTTCATCCGCCGCTATAGCATGTATCCCCCTAGTGTCGCAACGCCTACCACACGACGAACAGAAGAACACTAATTGAATGTCTACAAGTTGCATGGCTGCCTCCTACTTCGCCTTGCTGCACTCATCCGCTGCCTCTTGCGGCGGGGCAGGAAGGGTAAGATATTCCTGGTATATCTCCGCCCTTTCACCGCCTGTTACCATACAAGCGTAAAGCGGATTGACAATGTACGCACCGCCGCTCTTGGCCCTCGGTCTCATGATATCTTTCGCTAAGAGAGTGGCCTTGATCTTCTTGCAGTTCGCCAGCGATACCTCCAACTCCCGCAAGATTTCTTCGGGGTCGAAGAAAACCAAGTTATCTTTCCGCATGTTGAGGATAAGAAACTGTATAACCTCATGCGTTGCTCCTGACATTCCTTTAGGGAACATTCTCCCCCTCCCGTTCTGGAACACCTTGTAAAAGATGTCCTGAAGATATGGCGCAAACTCGGTAGCCACAAGGCTTTCACCTGTTTGCTCGTTGAATACTTCCTTCCTGCCCTTGTATCGCCATTTAACGCGCTGATTGTGCATGAGCGATAGTATCAAATACAATCGTATCTGTCAAGGCTACAATAGTAACCGAAACAGGTATATTATTGTATCTTCGCCGTCTAACAATTTCAGACACTTATGAGTGTACTTTCTCAGTCTTGCTTATACCGCCAAAGGTGATCTTCAGCCGACAATCAAAAGCGGCCTTGAAGGGTGTTGAGTGTCTGTCAGTTCCACGAAGCACCGTAAACACCGCGCCCCGTTCCAGCGCGACCCATGCAGGCTGGTGGCGCAGGGCTGCTCTTTCACCCCAAACACCTTTGATTATGTCCCGTAAGTCCCGTAATCCCCTTCTGTAAGGGTTTTGGCAACCGTCATCACCGGGTAAGGCGCGGAAGTGTCCAGTATGCGAGCAGCAGGGTACCTATCGCGGTAGAGTATCCCCCTACCCGTTCTCTTGTTCCATGTGCGAGGGCCATCTCCGTACCAGCACCATTCGCTGAATATCTCTATGTCGAGCATGTCACCCCCTAGATGTAGTCCCGGCAATCGTGGGGAAGGAACACTAGCGGCAGGAACTGGACCTTTACGCCGGGGTGATGGTCGCCGGCAATGATCCGCTGCACTATCGCCTCGTTGCTGTTGCACTGTCTGCTATGCCCTTTATAGGTCAAAATGCAATCGTCCTCGGACACTGCCCAGTAGTGGTTGCGAAGGATCTCGCAGAACTGGCCCGTTGCTGGAACCCGTGTTGCAACCGCTATCGGCGTCTTAGTAAAATCTTCCGGTTTCATCCCCTTCCCTCCGTGGCCCCTAGTAGGGCGAGTAGTTAGGCTACTGTGCCGCTTCTTTGGCTGCTCTCAGCCGCCGTTTAGCTTCGTCTGCACGACATTTTCGATGGAAATATGAACGGTTAGCAGGGTTCCTGTAAAGATTGGCCTGGTCGTCCCACAACCCGCACAATCCGCACTTACGATAATCCTTGTTGCCGCTCGCTTTTAGCGCCTTGATTTCCAAGTGGAGTAATATGTGATGCGCCCTGTCTTTGCAAATGACAATATTGTCCGGGCTATTATTGGTTTTGTCCTCGTCTTTATGATGAACAATTGCCCCTTTGTGCAACGGGCCACCATTAACAGTTTCCGCAACCAATATATGGTCGGCAACATAGCCATTGTGCCTTGACCTAGGGTGGTCCCTGTCGAAGGTCACATGGTAACCTAAAGAGTCAAATATTTTACGGCTCACCAATCACCCCCTTCTTCACCTCAGCCACCCAAGCCAGCACCTCGTCAAACTGCGCGGCGGGAATGTCCTTGGAAGATTCAACGCCGAACTTGGTCTTGAGCGCTTCGGGGTCCACATCCTTGCCCATGTCGGCGAAAAGTTTCTTGCGCTGCTGGTCGTTGATTTTCTGCACAGGCGGTTCATCGCCGCTCTCAAGCCACTCTTTCAACCGCTCTCCGCTCTCCCGGCTGATCTTCTCGCAGGTGCCGTCAAAGAGGCTTGTACGGTCTTTGCTGGCCGTGGCGAAGTGGCGGCTCTGCTCCACGTCGAAAACCAATGTAAATTCGAAGTCCATCCCCTCCCTCTGCACCGGGGCCATGCCGATCTTGCGCGGGACTTTCTTGCCCTTGTCGTTTTCCTCGATGACGTATTCCGTCTTGCTCCGCATGGTGGCGATGATGTGCGCGGGGCTTTGCAGGATGGCGTCTATAAGGGAGTTGTGCATGGGGGTAACATCCCGCCAGGCCGCAAACTTGTTGCCGCTGCCGGCGCGTTTGTCAACCTCTTCCAGTAAGCCGCCAGTGCCGGCCCAAGCGTGGGAAAGGGAATCGATGATGATGATATCGTATTCCTTCTCAGCCTCTTTGATAAGGTTGAGGTATTTCTGAACGGTGAACGGCGGGGTAATCGGCGCAACGTCATACTCCCCCAACGTGGCGTACAGGTCGGCGCTGCCGTGCTCGGTATCAATGACGGCGATCTTGCCGCCCATGCCAAAGGCCATCTGTAGGGCGCTGTAGGTCTTGCCAGCGCCAGCGGGACCAACTATCCCCACCCTCGCCTTAGCCCTGGTCCGTGTTGCTTTCTTGAATGAACTCATCTCCCCTCCCCCTCTCTCTGCGGTCTTTTTTTAGTAATCCAGATAGAAATCGTCCCAATCGTAGAAGCTAGTGTCGTCATAATCGCTGCAATATGCGGCCTCTTCATCCCTGCAAGTCTGGTCACAGTGGCTTTTAAGCGCACCGTCTAGCCCGTTCAGAATGGAGCCGCACCACTGGCAGTATCTGACCAACTCGTTCATGTGGCTGATCCCCCTCTCTCTGTGAGTTACTTAACTGCTTAAAATCGTTTCGCTTTTCCCTTCTGCGCAGCCGCCGACCGCGTTGCATGGGTCGCGCTGAAAGCTCTTTCAGTGTCTTACTCGCTACGTGGTAGGAGATAGGCACGGGAAAGCCTACTTCTTAAGGCTCCCACGGCTTGCAATGCCCGCACTCACTCTGTACCCGTTTGCCCCTGCTACGTTGGTCTTGAAGATAGCCCCGCAATCAACAAGCTTCTTGAGAGCCGCCGACACTTGGGGTTGAGGCATTTCCAGTTGTTTCGCCATGTATGCCTGAGTCATAATGGCGGTATTGTCGTAGTCGATACGACTGAGAATGAATAGCAGCACCTTATACTCGGTGCCGTGCAGGTTCTTTTCTTTGGCTACCGTAGCAGCATCGGTCTGGTTCATCATAAAGAAGGACTCCGATCTTTTGACTTTTTTAGTGCGAACTTCAAGGATTTCGCCCGTTTCGTCGTTGAATAACTTGTATGCCACGAGCGCCCCTTTTGCTTAACCACGGGATACACTGTAGCATATACGGTTTTCCTTTGCAAGCTATATTTACCCGGCGTAAGAACTTATTTCTGGCTCATAGGCTTATATGCTCTGTGTTTATCGTCGCTAGACTAATGTGTAAAATTGCCCCGCAAGTTGGCCTTTTCATTAGGCTTTCCGGCGGGGCTTCTCTTCTTTCTATTCAAATACACAAGTGGGGGTTATTCCCCAACCAATCCCTTCGGCACTTCGTCCTTTTCCAGAGTTTTCTTCATGCCGAAATTCCCCGCCGTGTGGAACACTATCACCCCTTCCGGCTTCATGAACCCCGGAGCGGCACAGCTTCCATCAGCGGCAAGCCGTCTCAGCGAGTGTTCCACTTCGTCCGTGTTGAAAATGCCTCGATACAGCACCGGGACCACATGGCAGCAATCGGGCTGCGCGCCGTTCCAGCGCCCCACGTTGAAAAGGCTGAAACGCTTCTCCTTGAGGTCATAGCCGCGCTGGATGCCCTGGCCCCACCACTCCCCAAAGTGGCGACCGGGGCCAAGGTGCAACAGTTCCTCGGCGTGTTCCTGGCACCAACGAGCGAAGCCGTAGTTGTCATCTTGCGGGGTGATCCAGCGGGTTCGGCTCCCGGCGAACAGGGCGAGGCCGTCTGTCTGGAAGATACAAGCAGGATGGGGGCTATTCCACCCATCCAGCTCCTGGATGCACACTTGGGCGTTGGTGCCGTCCAACTTCTCGGTGATTACCATTTCCCGCGACAAGCGCGGCATCTTCGGGAATCCTGCAAACTCCATTGTTACCCTCCTTTGTTGTTGAGTGCTTGTCAGTTCCACATGCAAGTAAACGTTGCCGCCCCTATCGGAGCACCCCATCTGGTGCAGAACAATCTACGGTGGAGGTTCTCACCATAAGCTTTTGACTGTACAGCCCATGATCTAGTAGACGGTGCGGCCAGTTCCATCGTGCTAGGTGCCCTTCCCTCCTGTTTATTGGTGTTGAGTGTTTACAGCCAGTCCAGTTCTTTAACTACTGACTGAATCCGCGTTGCCCCGATCTTGCGCGGGAGGTTTTTTGCTTCCATTTGCAAAGTCAGCCGACCGTGCTCCACCGCTTTCCCGAAGTAGTGCACGCGGGTGCTTTCGGCCCATCCTTTCATCAGTTCGCGCAGTTCATCCATGTTGGTTGTTTGCTCGTACTCCACGCAAATCTCGCGGTCGTAAGCGTCTTCATCGCCGAGGACGATAACGTCCATCAGCGTCTCTTTGCCTTCCCGTGTTTCATACACTTCCAAAGCCAAAACCTTTATTTTCATGATGCCCTCCTGTGGTTTTATAGTGCCTATCCGTGCTACGTTAGTGAGTAAAGCGGGTGAAGGTGGGGCGAAGCAAACCGTGCTAGGTAGTGGCGCGGCGGGTGCTCTTTCTCCCCTAAAGTCTTACCAATGCCTTGTGAGAGCTTCAAAGTAATCTGATGCCGTTATAGGCGGTAACGTTTTCCCTTCTGCCAATGCTTGCCTGTCCAGTTCGCGCAGCAGCTTCAAAGTTTCATCCCTGGATCTGCGGCAAGTGGCTCTAGGCTCATCGGTGCTTGGGCGTTTCAGCACTGCCAAGGTGGCAGCTATCCCTAAGCCGAAAGAAGCAGGAACAGCCCAAATCAAGAAAAGAAATTCCATAATCCCTCCGAATTCAGAAATGAGTCACATAGAATTTCTCTACCAATTCTGCAACGTTATCCTTACTCCCCAACTCCTCCCAAGGGCATACTTCAGCCTCAAAGGTGTCAATACCGGCACCAAAGCCTTCCCCGCTCACATGCCGAAGGTAAACACCGTCAAAAATGCGCGTGAGGGAAAAGTCCCCGGTACAAAAGCGGTCGCTACGAGTTTTCTCCACCCTACACTGCACATGGTCAGTAAGCGGCTCTTTCATTTTTCCCATGGGGTAGGCTCCTTTATATGGTATCGACCTTGACTGCATCGATAGCTTCTTTTAGCCCACATCCCTTGGCTTCACGATACAGTTTGACGCCCGCTACCAGGTCGCCGTTAGCATAGAGATTCCGGCACGCTTGGAGCACATCCGTACCGGCTGCGAGGGCTGTGGCGATATCTTCAGCCTGGCGGATACCCGCTTTTATGCCAAGACCGTAGGCTATTTCTGCTGACTGCCGGCAGGCATCGTTATAAACGCCCACAATCTTTTCGTGCTGCGCGTCACAAGGCGAATCCCATCCAGCGGCATACAGCCTATCAATAAACTCCTTAAATTCCATCCTCTCCCCCTCCTGTATCTGTGTTGTGGTTGAAACAAGTCAAGGCGCACTGTCACTGCGCCCATCCTTGGAGCAACTACTTTAGCCGTCGCCGTCGCCGTCGCCGTCGCCGTAGCCGTAGCCGTCGCCGTAGCCGTAGCCGTAGCCGTAGCCGTAGCCGTTGCCGTCGCCGTATGAGGATTGTGAATCCTCCCCTATGCCAGCTTGGATTTCCATGCATCCTCCTTGCAAGAGATGTGCATAATGGCGGTCAGCGGGTGGTACTCGATGGGAGGGCATTTGTCCAGGATGGTTTTGGAAGTCGGGCCACCCTCCGCGATCTCGCCCAGCCCCTTAGTGGTGCCCCATACGCGAATGTGGGCGGCGTCGGTGAGGACGTAGTTTCCTGCGTCGTTCTGGCTGCGCCTACCGACCGCGACGAACCCGCGTTGAAGTACGGCTATGACCACATCCCCGGATGCCTCGTTGCGGGTGGTGATGCTGTCGGCTCTGATGTACTTCACGTCGTCGATGGTAATCGTTTCCGGCTTGCTCATGTGTTGCCTCCTATGGTTGGTGTATCTGTGTTGTGAGTAGGGGTAGTAAATCATAGGCGAGGGGTAGAGTCAACATTTTTGTTATCGCTTTCAATATTATTTCTGTTGACAGTTTTACCGAATGCTGATATTTTCTGCGTACCGAATTGGAGGTGACAACATGATACTAAAGCGGCTTGGAGAAGTTATGAAGGCAAAGGGCATGAGGCTTGAAGAGGTGGCCGTTGCTGCCAGGGTGTCCATTGGCACAGTGCAAAGCGCCCGGAAGGGGAATAACGTGAACACCAGCACGGCCCATTGCATAGCTGAAGCACTGGGTGTTCCGGTCGAAGGATTGACGGAGGAAACCAACTGATGTGCGACTGCCACAAGGAACTGGAAAAGGACGAGAACGGGGCTATTGCTCAACACATCTCCCGCAAGTACAAGGGTGCGCCCGTGGGGAAGATTGACTTCGACGAGGTCGCTTTCCCTATGTCGCGGGATAAAGCCGGGGCTGTGCACATGCGCTGTGTCACCTACTCCAATATCAAGGTTGCCGTAGAAGGAAGAAAGAAGCCCGTTGCTGTCACCGTGCTGCACGGCTTTTGCCCCTTCTGCGGCGTCAAGTACGAGTAAAGTAGATCACCCTTTATTGGAGGAAGAGATGTCCCGGAGAAAGAAAATATGCAAGGTCTGCGGGGTGAAAGAGGCGACAGTTCCCGACCGCAACTATCAAAACATAGGGCGCAGAATCAACGAGGTTTGCGGAGACTGCCACGGGGCAAGGTTGCGCGGTGACATGGCGCATATTATGGAAGTCACTAAAAAGCGGCGGGAAGAGGCCGCAAAGATTGGCGTCAAATGACCACCCTTCCCTCTAAATACTGCCTCTACTGCGGTGCAGAGATAACAAGGAATCAGCACTGTGTTGAGATGCCGGAACAGTTTGCCAGGCGCTACAATGAGTCGTACTGCCGCGCAAAATGCAAAAGACAGCACACCCCCGCCCGTTCCGAGCGGACCAAGCCCGCCCTAGAACTCATTTCTCACAACGTGGGGAGGGTGGAGACAGTGGCGCAGGAGAAGGAAGTCACACCGAGGGATGCCGCCTATCTGGACTGGATAAGGGCGCATGACTGTGTAGGCTGCGGCTGGCCGGCCCACATGGGGTGCATCGAAAGTCACCACGTTCGTACCGGAGGGATGGCAATTAAGGGGAGCGACTACGAGTCGGTTCCTTTGTGCTCTCCAGAAGCGCGAGGTTGCCACGCCAAAGCAGACAAAACGCCAGTATCGGTTGAGAGGTATCTACCCATAGCCTTGATGTTCCAGACGCTTTATATCAAGGCAGGGCACAAAATCAAAAGGGGGAAGTGAGATGATAAAGTACATGACGGGAAGAACGAACTACGAGGTAAAGGCGCGTATAACACCCGTCAAGATAGACCGCGAAACCGAGTCATCGGTGTGGGTCAATGGCAACCGCAGGGCCAAAGAATCGGAATCCGATATTTTCCACGACACATGGGATGCCGCGCACGCGCACCTATTGGCTGCGGCAGAGGAAAATGCAGCATCAGCACGGCGGCAGTTAGAGCGGGCGAACGGCGCACTCGGCAACGTCAAGGGCATGAAGAAACCGGAGGGTGTGAAATGTACGTTTACGGGTATGGAGTACCGGAACAGGTGATCGACGCCTGTGTCAAGCGGATGAAAGAGAAGCCGTTCCAAGCTTACGAGATAGCTGGCATCGCTCACGAACTCGGCAGCAAAATAAATGCCGCCGTCCTTCCCAACCACATCGCTCCCCGCATAGCCGACAGGCTGATTCAGAAGATGCGCCGGGAGAAGAAGATCAAGATGGTGGCGTTCCCCAAATGGCAGTGGGTTAACCGGTAGTGAAACCTAGTGCCTGTCAGGGCCACCACCACGGAGACAGTGAAGCCAGTCACAGCGTGTCCCATCCTGTGCAGTAGGTGACTGCGCGGAGGGGAGAAACGAATGATTTTAAGGGGGGATATATGGATTTAGCAGATGTGAAAGAGAGATGTTCCACGCTGGAGCGGTGTCTACCTGTTGGGGGTTACAGGGTGATAATAGCAAAGCTGCACAATGAGATGATAGACGAGATATCGCGGCTGCAAGGCGGGGAGGGCGGGGGCCACTGTGAAGACTGTTGCTGCGCCCGAAGCTGGACCGCGCTTGGGATAAACGAGTACACCGGGAAGAGCATCCCGGAGCATATCACCGCCCTCCGCTCTCAGCTCTCTATCGTAGAGGGGACACGCGACACACTGTACAATCTGGTAGGTGTAGAAATGGACCTCAAGAAGAAAGCCGAATCCGAGCGCGATACCTGGCTATCTGCCCATGACGCCGTCTATGTGGATCTGCAGGGGGTGAAAGGGGAACTAGCCGAAGCCACCAGACTCCAGAAGAAGTCCGAGATGCTGCTGGAATCGTCCGAGCGCTGCCGGGCTGGCCTGGGAGAAGAACTTCAGCGGGTGAAGGGGGAGAGGGACCGGTATTGGGAGGCGGTGGCATGGGTGGCTATTGAGGAGAAGTTGCCCGAGGCTGATGTACCGGTGCTTGCCTACTTCATCAACGAGTATGGCAAGACGCGCCGTATCCGCGCTTTTTACGCCCCGCGCTTCACCGTTACGACCGGCGTTGACAACGATTGGTATGAGTTTAAAGACGGCGACGATGAGGCGTATCTTCCTGAAGGTTGGTATGAGTCCAACGAGTTTGAGGATACTCACTGGCACGTAACGGATAAGGTCACTCATTGGATGCCACTTCCCGAACTGCCGTCTACCTCCCCTCCCAACATAGGAGAGGGGGAACAGGTGTGCGAGTGGGTGGCTGGAGATAAGAGAGGGTGTTATGTCACCAAGTGCGGCGACTATCTGTACGGGCCAGAATACAAGTTCTGCCCACATTGCGGCAAGCCCATCAAGGTCAAGGAGTAGCACTATCACGGCGTAAGCCATTACAGAGGGGGAAAGCGAATGACAAACATTGACCGCAAGTTTCAGATTCAGGCAGTGAACCCGGTAAACGGCAAGAGGTACACCGAAGCCGACGCGCTTCTGTTCTGCGCTAAAGATGCCGCTGTGCCTGCTGCCTTGTTGGCCTATGCCAACGAGTGCGTGAAGCTTGGGGCAAACAAAGAGCACATCCAGAGCATACACCTTCTCCGCGCTCGCGTGATGGAGTTCCAGCGGGACGCAGGAGGTGGCAGGGTACCGGATACCATTGGCGAGGAAATCCCCCGCTGTCTTTACGAGGATGATGTGGACCACTAACCATTCACCCGCGCCCCTGCTACGGTAGGGGCGCACAACAGGAAGTAATAGGAGAGAACGAATGAACATTGTAGCAATTGCCAGGGTGTGCCACGAAGCAAACCGCGCCCTATGCGCTGGCCTTGGAGATTTCAGTCAGCCAGCATGGGAGGACGCACCCGAATGGCAGGTTCAAAGCGCCAAGACCGGTGTTGAGTTCAACCTTGCCAATCCCGACGCCCCGGCTAGTGCGAGTCATGATTCATGGCTTGCCGAGAAGGAAAGGGACGGGTGGAAGTTCGGCCCCGTGAAAGACGCCGAGAAGAAAGAGCACCCGTGCTTTGTCCCTTACGAGGATCTGCCCAAGGAGCAGCAAGCGAAAGACCATCTCTTCAAGGCTATCGTTGCAGCGCTCGCCCCGATCCATAAAGAGGTCGAACCGGTCAACCTCTGCGGCTGCGCCTACTGCGGCTAACGCCCCACCCGGCCCCTCGCTCACACAGGATGGGCTTGACAATCGGAAATGTTGTGGTAGTATTTAGCTTTCTTTGAGCAGGTAGGCCAACCGATGACAAGGAGAACGAACATGAGACGACCCAAAGGCGAGGGCAGAGCGAGAGAACCGGCCAAGGCAATCAGCGTGCGTATGGATATGCGAAGCTAGATCGCGGGCGACGGGCGCACAGCCCACGAGATTCAAAGAACCCCCTTCCTCACAGGTTGGGGGTTTTCTTTTGCGGCAGCATCCGGCGCACTCGCTGCGCAACGTTGACGCCAAACAGCCCGCCAATAGCCCCGAGAGCTGCCGCCCCCGCCAACACCTTTGGATTCAGCACCCCCATCCCTGCCGGTATCGCTGCTGTAGCTATCGCCCCGCCGAGAGCGGAGCCTATGCGCCGTTTCATTTCGCACCCTCCACGCTGAACAGTCCGTTATCTCGCGCCTTGCCCCCGCCAAGGGCAAGGGTGAACCAGAACCAGTACCGCGCCCTTGCCCATCGCCCCTCTGCCTTGAGAATATCCTGGAGCACTTGGGAACACTGCCAGTTGGACAGCGGTGTACCGTCATCCCATTTCCCGGTGTTACAGAGCTGGTCATGGACCCACCAACCGGCGCTGTTGATGTCAGTCGCCCCGGTCGCCCCGTCGTAGATGCCAGACTTAACCGTCACGGTTTTGCCATACCGTGGGGAAGTGTAGGCAAAGTCCTCATGCAGCCGATACTTCCCGTCCTTAAGCACTTCCTGATTGATGCGCATGACCATTGGCTTTCTCCTTCTCTATTTCATCGATGCGTGCCGCCGCCTTTTCCAGGCTCTCTATCACATCCTCTGCCATGCGCCGGAATTCTGTGCTCATGGTTTTAGCCCTCACGGTACAGGCCAGCATTCCAGCGTTTACGATTGCATCGGCAATGACTCGCATAAAGCCCCCTATTCCCGGCGACAGCCGTAACAGTGCTTCGATTGATTGCAATGGCCGTTCACGCTCAGAACGGGGCAATGCACCCTTGGCTCCGTGGCACACTGGCACCCGGACGATGTACGTTCTATGCATGGGGCTGAGCCCTCTTCAAATGGACAACGGGCCTTGATCTGTTCGCAGTATGGAGCCATGGCACCCTCCGCATTTGTTCGCTTCAAACCTCATCTCAGCCCCCACGTTCCACGTTGTAGCCGCATCCCGTTGCATAAACTCCGTGACCTGGCGGCCAACTGAAGCCCGGTAGGTGGTCCCGGCGAGGTGCTGGCCGCAAGCGGGGAGGGTGAGCAGGGCAAGGAAGAGGGCAAGGTATTTCATGCGCCTGCCCTCAAAGCTGCTTCGATCTTCTCGGCATATCCAGCTATCTTCTCGGCAACGTCCGTGCCGTTGATAATTCGCCTGGCGTTCAGATAGTCGCAAATCTCACCGTGGATGTACCGGGATAGCCCCACCCCGGTGAAGGTGCCGTGCCTCATGCCATAGGACATAATGCGGTAGGCAGTGTGGGGGTTTAGAGCGAGGTCGGGCTGGTTGACTAAGTCGATGTTAAACACCCTGCCCATTGCCTTATAGTTCCCCTTCCACGTAAGCTGAACATACCCCCGCCCGTAGTACACTTTCCCCGTTACGGGGTCAGGCTTACCGTACTCCAAACCCTTTCCTCTGCCGTACTCCTTGACCGGTCTCCATTCGTCGCCACATTCGCGCTTCACAGTGGCTAAAGCGTAGGCGCACCAACGTAAATCGGTCATGTGATGGTCGGTCTCCAACTCTGCAAGAATCGTCTCTAAACCGTCAACCTGCCCCTGTAACAGCGGCCCAAAGCTATCCCGGTAGGAGTCGAAAAACTTCTCTCTGTCAATCTTCTGCATCCGCTATTCTCCTATTCCACCACCTGCACCGGTTCAATCACCTGAGGCGCGGGTGGTCGGTTTCTCCATGCCAATTCATCGTCCCTGATCCGCCGGGCTGCATCCATAGGGCAGCAACCGGGTGCCTCGGGAAGGGTGCGCCAGACAACACCAGGGGTGCAGTCTGCTATTTGCCACCCAGGGCCACCGCAAACTATCACAGAGCGCTCCTGCACCGCATACAGCCCATCAGTGCAGGCCACTATGCGGAGTTCCCCGGCGTGAGCGGAGAGGGGAATCAGCAGGGCGAGGATGATAAGCAGTCTGGTCATGTTCTGAAACGCTGCCATAGTTCTTTCCTCCCTTCCAACATCACCCGCTTGTCTGCCAACTTAACCGTGAGTGTGATAATCATCCATGCCTTTGTCGGTGGACAAGGGATGCCGAAGTGCAGTCTAGTCACAGTATGTCGCCGCAAACAAAGTTATCAACAGCTACGGCAGATTGATTGGCAAAATAAAGCCCAGGATATCCGGTTGTTATTTCAGTATTTACCACAGTTCGGATCAAATTTCCATTCACATATCCGTTAAGAGTTCCATCTTCTATTGTTAGTTTTACAGTGTCCCCGTTAACCACAGTACAAGCTCCGGTTGAGGTTATACTAGTACTACTATCATTTATTACTTTATAGATACCACAAGAAGAAGCGGACGCAGTGAAACGGTAGTAAGTCTTTTCTGTTTTTGACAGATAAACTACAGGAGAAGCAACACCATTAACGGCATCTGCTTGAGCATATTGATCATTAGAGAAAGTCCCGTCATAGCCATGAGCGGCCCGTAAAATAGCGTCGGCATTCTTGGCTTGGTTAGACACAATGGTTAGTTGGCCTGAAGTATTGAACCAAGGTGCCGTAGCTGCTCCATCGGCCCTATCGAAATTATCTGCATAGTAAGCCCCAGATGAGGTAGGTATTCTAATGTCATCGACGTGCGCAAACGGCGTGCCGGTTGACGAATCCACGTGGAAGGTGATCGTGGTTGACCCTGCCGATACCGGGATGTTAGTCGAATGAACCCATCCAGCGTTGTCCGTCAATTCGTAGTCAGTACCGTTGACAATCACCTTAAACGTCCCAAGCCCCAGTTCGCCACAGTCATGCCAGAAATCGAGATAGCCCGCCCTGGTGGTGAGCGTCATGCTGGTAGTTTTTGGAGTCACCCCGGCCTGCGCTGCCAGGGAGTATGACCCTGTGTGCGCGTAGCCGTTGGGTAGCCACGTGGTGCCGGTCCAGCCTTCGTCAGTGTTGCCCTCAAAGGTGTAGGTTTCAAACTGGCCAGACGCTGCCAAGAACAGCATCCGAGCATCAGCCCACGTGAGCGAGGGAGCCAGAAGCATTAGAAAAATGATTAGCGCCCTCATCAGTAATTCTCCTTGATGGCCACGCAGTCGGCGGTGTTTGTCCCAGTCCCTTTGCAAGCGAACCACGATTTAGTTGCCAGGGTTGCCGGTGTTCCCGTTACCCATGTTGGCGTGAGGGTGCTGACAGTCACAGTACCGGTGCCGGTCAGTTTGAAATCGAAGTACCTCCCGGCTACCACGTTGGTGATTGTGATGCTGTTGCTTGCAACAGATGCCCCGGCATTCGCCGCCGTGTCGAATGTGGCGCTGGTGGTCTGAGGCAACGCCTGCGCTACAGTCGCCAGCGTCCCGCTAGTAGGCAGAGTGGCCCCGTTAAGTGTACCTGTAATGCTCACGTTGTTGGCGATGGTCAGCAATCCTTTGGTTGCATGGCTGGTGCTTTGCAATGTAGCCGTTCCGCCAGACAGGTCACCAAGCGAAAAAATTGTATTTGATGCACTATCCCGCCTAAACTCAGCTACCTGTTGCAACGATGTGGACACTATGCCATAAGGCACAGTCATTAACCGAATGCTTGCGCCGTGAGCCGATGCAGAGAAATTATCAAGCGTTAGGCTTTGAATCAGTGCGCCTATGGCGTATGTGCTTCCATCATATCCTTTAAAATTTATAACCCCAGTTTCTTCTCCTGCTACTAATACAGAGGTTCCCGTACCTCCAGATTTACCGGATTTTTTTAGATTTACTTGTGCCCCATTATTGTCTGCATACGAATATTGGAATGATGGCCCTTGTACATATTGCGTCTGAGATACTGTGTCTACAATTTTGAACTGTGGGGAATCCGCGTTTGTCAGCCCTGCAACAGCAGACTGGTTGAGAGTAGCCAATGATTTGTCACCCCGGAGATACTGCGACGTAGTCCCTGATGTGATAACAGGTTCGTAATTGAGTGAGGGGATATCAGCGGCTACCAGAGAGCGGGCCGACAGCGGCCCGGATGCCCCGTTAGGTGCAGCTAAAACTGTGTTAGCTGGTTTTTCTGTCGCCAAAATGGCGTCGTTGACATCTCCTTCGTTGTCTCTTGGTGTAAATTTATAGCCATACCGAAATACTAACACCTCATCCTTGTCCACTGCGGAGCTGATACCGTTGGACGTGTATTTGCCTATATTAAAGCTATTAATATAAATTTTTGACGATGATGCATGTGTAAAACTTCTCGAAGTAAAATCCACACCTGAACTGTTTAACGAGTCGACACCTGAAGTGGCCAAACCACCTACATCCATCCATCCAGTAACCTCATTAGACGTATCTCTTATGCGATACGATGCCACTCCGGGGTAGCCTGACACCACACCGCTTTGACGGTTGGACGCGAGCGTTTGATAGCCATCCATCTGACCTTTTGGCCAATACACTTCGCTCCCCCATGATGCGCCAAAATACATCACCGCTGCATAGTTGGTAAAAATGTTGATTTCCTCTAAAGCTCTTACACTATTATTTATTTCAACACCTTTCGACGTAACCGTATAATTGAGTGTCTCCTCAATGAGCGGTCGCTGTGTCTCGTCGGTGTTTGATGATGTCTGTGCGCCCCCTATTGCCTCTGTATTCTCTCCCTGGACAAGATTTTGGACCACCAAATCAAATCTAACTCCGCATAATGTCTGACCGTCAGAAATAGAAATCCCGTCAATTTTTGCGGTTAGTACTGTTGATGTTGCATTCGGCGATCCCGAACCAGTGTTGGCAGTACTATGGTTCCCCCCCGTAAAATAGCCGGTTAGCGAATTAGGCGAACACGTGCCGGTTTTATTCCCTGTGCAACAGGCGAGCGCCACGTCCTCGACTCCATTCACCGTACCGACTCCTGGGGCGGTACAAAACTGGTTACCGATGCTTCCTGACGACGCTGTTCCAGCTCCAGAGCAAGCGGCAAACGGTTCACCCGGCCCAGTGCATACAGCATTATAAGCTGCTGCGACTACATAGGGGCTGTTCGATGTGTCAGTGCTTGCCGTATAGATGATCGTGTCTGCTGCCGAAGCAAGGTTGCCCGTTGACACTGGCCCAATATTATTTTTCAACGCCCATCGCTGAAACATAGTGATACTGTTTGGGCCTACAGGAGCAAAATCTAACCAGAAGTCACGGACAGAGTCGTATTTCCATGCGGTGCGATACGTGGAACTGGTACGACTTACACAGATAGTTGCGCTGGCCGATGGCAATGCCCCCGCCTGTGATGCCGTGATCCCCGTCAGCCCACTCCCATCTCCATCCGGCTGCAACGCGCTATCAGCCGTGGCTTTGACTGCGGCTATTTGCGCGGCTCGGGCGGTGGAGTAGGAGGTGAAGGAGATAGTGGAGACAATGCCGGTATGACCGCTGCCTTCAAGGTCAAGGTTGGACAGTGCGGCGTGGTCTGTGGTCCCTGATGGCCCAGTGTCACCCTGCGGCCCCTGCGCCCCAGTCGCACCGTCTGACCCTCTCTGCGCCTGCATCTGCCATGTATCATTCTGCTGTGTGGTCGGGCTGGCTGGAGGTATCCACGGAGGGAGGTTGAGGGAGGGTAACTTAGCTGCAAAGCTGGACCCGTTGTAGGTCACAGAATCTAGGGTGGAGTAGTTGGTGAATGCAGACCAAGCGCCCTTGAATACGAGCGTGCCACCGTCCAAACCTGCAGGCCCCTGTGCGCCTGTTGCTCCCGTTTCCCCTTGCGGCCCTTGCGGCCCTGTTGCTCCGGAGTACCCTTGGAAGCCTTGCGGCCCCTGCGGCCCTTCCGGTCCTGTTGCGCCAGTGGCACCGGTCGCCCCATGCTCCGCGCTGAGGCTCCAATATGCGGGGCTGGAGTCCGGAGCCGCACCGGTAGATGTGCCAATGGCGATGTAGGTAGATGCCGGGGTGCCGTAAGAAACGGCGTCGTTGGCGTAGTATTCGACCAACTCCTCCCACACTCCGCGCCAAGCCATGGAGCCGCCAGCCACACCCTGTGGCCCTGTGGCTCCGGTCGGGCCTTGCGGACCAGTCGGCCCGGTTGCCCCTGTTGCCCCCCTCGGGATGGAGAAATCAAACACAGCCGCGCTACTGGTCCCGGTGTTGTTGACCGTTGCGGAGCTTCCTGCCGCGCCTGTGGTGACGGTGCCGACTGCGATAGTTGCCGCCTGCCCCGCTGGTCCTACCGCGCTAGAAAGCTGCGCTTGGGTAACGCGCCCCCCGCCAAACGAGGTGTAGGCGGCAAAAGTCTCGGGCGATATCCCCGCCGTGGTTTCCCCCGTGGCGTTGATGGTGCCGTCTGACTCAATCTCAATGCCTACCCCGCCGCCCTTGACGATGCCTGCGCGGGTGTCGGTGGCGATAGGCACTACAGGGGTTGCCGCTCCGTAGATGATCTGAGCGGTGACGAATGCGACAAACAGGGCGAGGAATAGGGTGGAACGTTTCATGTGACCTCCGTGGCCGGTGTTCTCCGACAAACGGTTAAGGGGTTAGTTGAGCAAGGTCCAGCAGGCGCTAGATGTGGTGCATGTCGCCTTGTACCACTTCCCGGTGGAGCTGTTCAGGTATTCGTAACCTACCTGCGCGGGGGTCGAAGTAGGCACGCCAACTGCCACATCCCGGCTGGTGATGTATCCGGTGGTGTAGGTGGTCGCCCCGAGCCGCACTCTGCCGCTTGGCTGGTCAATGATGGTGTTGGCAATACTGGTGGCGTCGTTCACCCGGATTTCATAGGTTCCCCCGGTGATGACGCGGAACGTATTGTTTCTGATCTCCGTCGCCAAGGTTTCGGACGCGTAAATGGCGTTTGTGACGTTGGACAGTTCAAACACGTTGTTACGGATTTTGGTGCCATAGGTAATCCGGTGGTTTGGGTGGGACCCCGTCACGGCAAGACCACTCAACCGGATCTGATACGGATTGGTGTTGGTGTAATCAGCGTAGAACTGGTTACTGTGAATGTCAGTGTTGATGCCATTGTAATTCAGGATGCCGCCGCGTCCCAAGATGTTGTTGACTATTACAGTACCTTTAGCACTATAAATTTCAATGTTGTACCGCGCAGTATCTGTCGCTGGCTGCGTGGTGTAATACAGGTGGTTGCCGGTGATAACCGTTCTGTTGTCAACTGCAGATTCACTAAGACCTACAGCGTCCCATTCTGCTTGGCTTGGATTGGGATTCGTCCCGGCATAAAACCCGGAAGGTGCATCCCAAAACCGCGCGACGAAAACGTTGTTAATGGCATTGTCGTAAACTTTGCACCCGGAAATGGTGATGTTGCCGATGTTCGCACCGGGGATATCAAACGACTCCCCGGTGTGGATGCCGTAGGTGGCGTTATTGTAGGCAATAGCCCCGGTGACGGTGGTATTGTATGCCCCTTGGTGCAGACCTATGCCGCTGTCATGCTCGTTGTCATAGTACCTGCCACCGATGATGCGGGTTCCGACAACAGCGGCAGAGTGCATACCTTTTTTCCCGTTGCCGTGGGAGGTGACATTCTGCCACGTGCTGTAGTCGCCCCCAGTCACCGGGCCGCACCCGTTGCCGGTCACGCCATAGATTTCCACGTCTTTGACGATGGTGTTTTTCCCGCTGGTGGATACCCCGTAGTTGGCAACAGATGACCACTCCCACGACTGATTAGCCATGTTGCCATCAACCTTGCCCCCGGAAAAGGTCACGTTGTCGGCGCTGATTTCAACCATGGTATGGGCGGTGTCTATTCCGGCTGCGGAGTTGTCCTTTATTTTGATCGTGCCGTAATGCTCGATGATGATGCTCCGGTTCACGGATATTTCGTCATCGATGATGTATTCTTTCGTCCGGGAACGCAGCACCCCGCCGATGTTCAGCGCGGCGACAGCGGCCTCCCACTGTATCTGGTCCTGCACTCCGTCTACATCCCACCAGTCAGGCTCCGCATAGGATATTCCTGAAGTGGCTCCCCCGTGTCTGAACTTGGGTTCTCCGTTCACTGCGCCGTTGAGGACCAGGGCACCGGCCCCCGCTGTTTTCAGGTTGGTGACAGGCCCGTCAATGGTGAGGGTGCCACTGAAGCTGATCGCGGCGTCGTTGACCCCGATAAGGTGGATGTTGTCAGTGACGGTGAGAGTGGTAACGCTCTGGTCCGTGGCATACTTCAGCGTGGTAGGCGTCACCGAGCCGATAGCCGCAACCGCTGCGGAAAGAGTGCCGTAGGTGGCAACGTCTGCCTCTAAGGGGTCGATGGCGTCTTTAATGCTGATGTTGTCCCGGTCGTATACCGTCACCCCTGCGGAGGTCTTGATGACGAAGCGATAGAGCCCTTCACCGAACAGCGCGGCCGTACCGTTGGCATCCAAGGTGTAGGGGTTTGCCGCAACGGTGCTCTTGCTGCGATTCAGCCACATGGTTTTCGGGGTGCTGGTCCCTGCGGCGTAGGCGTAGACCTTCCCCCCCGCCAACGGTCCCGAGCTGTTGCGCACCTGGGAGAGCAGAAAGGTGATGCTCTGCGCGTTCGTCGCCGCCTGCGCCGGTTCAGGGCATCCGCACCCTACTAAAGCTAGAGTGATTAGTAGATAAGCGATAAAGCGTTTCATGGGCGCTCCTATGACGGGTGAAGGGATTTGCAGGGGGATGGTTCCTCCCCATGAATTATCTTGCAACGGGCCTCTATTCGCTCCTGCCGGAGTTCCAGCTTTGCCCGTTCTGAGTTCTCGGTTTTTATGTCCAGCCGCAACCCCTGAATCTCTGCCAATATCCGGTCTAGCCCAAATTTCATGAGGAAGGCTATCAGGGCTATCATCATCACTATCAGTCCGGATATCGCGGTCCAGATGATTATTTCGGCGCTCGGCATCTCTGCCCCCTTGAGGTGTTGGAGGTAGGGGGCAAGAGATGCCCCCTTGGGTTAGCACTTCTTGCCGCCGCCTTTGGTTCCCTTCTTGCCGCCGCTCATGTTGCCGAAACGCGGCGGACGAGGCGCCATAGCTGTTTTAACTGGTGCTTTGGGCATGTGTTGCTCCTTTCTTGGGTTGGTTTAGTCTTCCACTACGTTCTTGCCTGTAATCAGCCCCATGGTAACAAGGTGGCTGTTGATCCGCTTCTCCACTACCTGCGCAGGTCGCTTCCTTGCTGCCATCATAAGCGTTTGGGCCAATACAGGGTCATACAGCGCCTTGGCAATCACCTTGTTGATCTCTTGGGCGGTCAGGTCGTTGAGTTTGCCAAGCCCCGCCCTTGCAAGCCCCTTCACTAAGCCGCTGCCGGGAACGATGTCAACCACACGGGCTAGCATTGACCGGACCGCTTCATTCTCTGAGGTATCGGACCCGCCGCCGATGGGGGAGCGTGCCGAGCGGCCTTGGATCTCTACCGCCTTACTGACCCTTTGGAGCGCGGCAATCTTCCCCGGCTCTTTGGCGTATAGCCTCCGCATGGCGGGGGCGTACTTCGCCATTTCCTTTTGTATCGCTGCGGGGGAAATGATGGCGTTGCCCTCTATGGTCTTGGCTGTGGTCTCCACCTTTGACACAAGGAAATCCTTGAAAGCGTTCTGTAGCCCCTTGATACCCTGCGCGTCGTTGCCTATCTGCTTCATCAGCCCGTCAACCACGGCTGCGGTATTGGAGGGGTTGGAAGAGAAAGCCGAGCCTATCGCCTTGTCAACGTCTGCGTTGAGGATTCGGGATGCTGCCGACTTGGAAAACTCAACCTCGCTCGCCCTTGCGATTTCAAGCCGCGCCTGCGCCTTGGCAACGGTGCCGTACTTCTCGGAGATGCCGTACTTGCGGAGTATCGGCATGTTCTTTTTGAGCCACCCGGCAGCGGCCTTGGCGTCGATTTCCCCGGTCAATGGGTTAGCCTTGGAGAGCAGGTCCTGCGCGGCATACTGGTCAGCATGAACAGCGGCCTTAGGTTGGCCTACGGCGCGGATAAAGTCGTCTGCACCGTCAAGAGTGAACACCCGCTTTGCAATCTGTGCGTCTGGAATGTTCAGGCCGCTTGCCTGCCCTCCCCTGCGGGTGATCTGCTCGACTTGGCCGGTGCGGTACTTCGTGGCATACTCGCTAAAAGCCTCCCTTGCCGCCTTGTAAGCGTTATCTGCCCCCATCCCTGCCTCTATGTCGGCGTCAACCGCTGCTTTAAGCTGCTTTAGCTTCATGGCAAGCTCGCGGTTGGGGGTGGCCCCGCTGGATGCATCCTGAATCTGCCGCCCGAGGTCTTTACGCAGGCTGTGCAGGTCTTGAAAACCTACCTCGGCCTTTGTCGGGTCAACTTGGGCGCGGAGCGGTCTACCATCTGCACCCAAGATAACGGGGTCTGCCGGTTTCCCATGCCCCCCCGTTGACGGCTTCGGTCCCTGCAATGCCTCTTCCACTCTAGATACGGCGCGAGAGGGGAAAACGTCCTCATCGCCAGGGCGGAAGTTTGCTTTCAACTCCTTCACGGCTGCGGCTGTGTTTTTGGTAGGCAACACCTCGTTGGGAAGGTTGTTGTATGCCTCGCTCACTGCCTTTTTAGCGGGGATTTGCGCTTCATCGATGGTGTCCACGACGCCACGCCCCACGGTCTGGGTATCAGCGGGATTAAGCGCGTTCCTCGCCCCTGCTGCGCCTTGTTCCATCTGCTTTGTGGCTGCTTCAACCTCTGCCTTCTTGCGCGTGAGCGCGTTGACCACATCGTCTATGGACTCGTTGCCCCTGAATTCGTTTTCCAGGTAATCCTTAACCGCTGCCTGGTTGGCTGACTTTTGCTCAAGGATGGCATTGCCTGCCGTGCCTGGCTGGCGCTCGATGCCCCTTTGCAGTTTGATAAGCCCCGGATCGTTCCGAGCTTCACCAATGGACGGCTTGTAACCGGGTATCTTAAGCTTTGCCGCTTCGGATGCGTTCTTCTCGTATGCCGCCCCTTGGCCGCTATTCTCCGCTATAATTTGCCCCGCCTTGCGGTCAATGCCTGCCTTGGTCACTGCGGGGGTTGCGCGCTTCGCGGCTTCTTTGGCTTGAGATAGCTTGGAGAGGGTGTATCCTGCTCCCTTGGCAAGTACCTGCCCACCCATTTCATAGGTTGCCCCGGTGCCAAGGTCTTTGAGCGTCTGCCCTGCGCTTTGTGGCGCTCCTTCCAAAGCGTCCGCAAGGTACTTGCCTGTTGCAAAGCCTGTTGCTGCGCCAGCCACGCCGCCCGCGATGCCGCCGGGGATGGCTCCTACAACAGGGATAGTTACGCCGCCTGTCCCTGCACCAAGGGTTGCCCCTACACTTCCCCCCAAGGCCGCTCCCCCTGCTTCCAGCGTAGGTCTTGCAATGTTGGCAAGCGTCTTGCGCGAAGGAAGATACTCTTTTGCGCGGGTCAGCAAGGAGCCTTCGTCGGCTACAAACTGCTTGCGTGCGGCCTCACTCTCCGATGCGGTGGGATTCATGTTGCCGGTGACGGTCTTATGTCGGCTGTCGCGCTTGTTCAGTTCCATCAGCACACTGTCAGCGTCATGCCCGTCATCAAGCGCCTGTTTGTAGTTCATGCCCGTGCGCTTGCCTAGTTCGGCCATCACTTCATCTTTGCTGTAACCGTCTCGGAGCGCGGCCTGTATATCCATGTCGTTCTCCTAGTAGGCGGAAAGGGGTTTCTTGGTGCCACCGCCGCCCTTGCTTGCGCCAATCTTGCCGAACCCCTTGACTACCTTGGGCGCAACGGTAGCCGCTGAATCAACAGCATCGTTGTAATTGCTGATGGTCCTGTCGGCTTCCTGCTCGTAGTATTTGAGCAACTGGCGAATGGCTGTTCTCGCCCCACTACCGCCGCCGCTGACAGACTGAAGCAAGGTCTGTTCGTAGTTGGAAACCTGGCCGGGACCGATGACGGATGCGCGGAGCTGCCCCGCACCCGCTGATGCCAGTTTCTTGAACAGTTCCGCCTCTGAGGTTGCGGGTATGTCAAAGATGCCAGACACGGAAGCAAGCGCGTTGCCCTTTAATCCCCCAGCGTTGCCAGCGTCAAGGAGCTGCACCATCTGAGTAATGCGCGGCTTGGTCGCTTCTGCCGTCCTCGCCTCTCTGCGGAGTTTGGGAAGGTCTTTGACAGCTTCCCGTGCAACAATGGGGTCCGTCTTGTCGGTGGCCGGTGCGGCAGGCTTATACCGTGGGGCCTTCTTGGTGCCAGTTAGTTTGCCGCTTGCGTCGTAAAGCTCCGTCACTTCCGTATCGCCATCGTTGTACTTGCGATCAAAGGGTTTGCCAGCAGGTTCGGCTTTGGCTACCTCAAACTTGGTATTTTCATCCATCTCAAAAATGGGCTTGCCGGTCGCTTCGTCTCTACCAACCACCCGCGCCTTTTCTATGGTGCCGTTCCCGCCGTATGGCGTGGGCTTACCGTTCACCATGAACAAAGCGTCAGGCGTGATGGGCCCGGAAAAATAGCCCCCCTGTTTTTTGAAGGACATCTTCACCCCAGCCTTGTCCAAGTCAATGCCCGACATGCGGAGTCCTGCGTGGTAAAAGGAGCTTGCCTCATCTTCAGATATGAGGCCGTCTTTCACTGCCTTGGATACTTTGGTAAACTCGTCAAAAGCGTACTTTTGCTTCTCCATCATTTGCTTTTGCTGGTCCTGCATCTTTTTCTCTTGGGCCTGGAAGGTCATGGCGCTGCCCAAGGGGTCAGTATGCGTTGCCGTGCCGTACTCGCCTACAAGGGCGTCCTGCTGCCCCTTGAGGCTGGCAAGGGTGAGCTTTCCTTGGTCAACGCTCTGCTGCGCCTGTTGAGTCTGCAACGCGCGAAGCGGTTTTTCTTCGGCATACTGCTGGTCTTGCCGCTTCAGTTGCGCCAGAGTGCCGAGCGTGTTGGTGAGGTTGGATAGCCCCTGGTTTGTCTGCGCCCACGGATC
>Ga0209518_1001445_pt1 | contig 25246 bp, 34 predicted proteins | sample RifGroB1_FD_183993 | JGI IMG/M metagenome (GOLD analysis project Ga0209518, IMG submission 183993) | Groundwater microbial communities from Rifle, Colorado, USA - Groundwater B1 (SPAdes) (version 2) | ecosystem: Environmental > Aquatic > Deep subsurface > Groundwater | place: Rifle, Colorado...
GAGCAACGGCCCAGTCCCATTTACCCACAAAAGGCAGTCCGTTGTGGCGCATTATAGTTTCAGATTGCGCGCCATATAGCCCGCAACCCGGTATTTTCTTGGAAACTATCTGGTAAGGGATCTGGTAGCGGTGTCCGTAGCTTCCGTTATCCCTGACTATGCAGTAAATGGAGCGCGCGGGAACGCCGCCTACGGTGCCGCTGGTGTCGTTTTCAACTACCATGGCGTCCGCGGCCTGATAGGTGACTCCCATCTGCGTATAAGGCGCCAGCAAGGCAGCCTGAACCGCGTCGGCGGGTCCGGTGGACGCCAGCAAGAACATCTTGGCGCGGCGTATCTTTAAAGCCACGTCGGTTTCCTCGTCTACGCCTACAACGGTTGTTGAAACGGACGGGTTATTTATTACCGTCACGCCAAGGATAGGGGTAGCCTGTTCGGTAATAGTATTGGGAAGAACCTCAACTGCGCCAGGAGTTTCGGCCTGGAAGCTGAGGCTGGTGGTCCCCGCGGCGCCAAAGGCATACGTGGTTATGAGCTGGAATATGTTTTTGTTGGCGTCCTGTACCGAGAACACCTGCGCGTTAGGGTTGGTGAGAAGAGCGTCCCGGCCGGTAAGCGTAAGCGCCTTGTTCGTGGTAACAGAAACCGGCGTAGTAGTGAACGTGGAAGGATCCCGGGTAAGTCCGTTGAGCGCGACAACTTTATTCAGATTGACTCCAAAAGACAGCTCGGGGTCCATGGCATTATAAACGTCCACCAAGACTTCCAGATTGTCTATTATAGCCTGCGCGAAAATATTGATAAGCTGTCCGTCCGGGGAATTGCTTTCCACGTTGATATCCGCGCCGTAAATAGCTTGCATAGCGGAAGTAAGGTCAGCGGTTACTTCTGCCAAGGTTTTTATTGTCAGTCCGGTTGAATCAAGGGTATTCGGCATACGTTATCTCCCCACTTCTCCGGCAGCTATAGCTACCTGGTTAGTAAAAGATTCGCTATAAATGGTATCAACATTATACGTTATTATTAAAGCTCTGGTAACAGGATTATCGCTTACCGTGACTGAATTTATTTTAACCACGCCATAAGACTGAATGAGCAATTTTTTAATGTCATTTATAAGGTTATCTTTCTGGCCTTTGTCTAAACGAGAAACCCAGTCTATACCTGCGTCAAAATCGAAAAAGCAATCATTTCTCCAAGACCTTAAACGGGTTGCTATGTCCAATTCTATAGCATGTTCCTCAGTAGCGTAATTGGCTTTCCCGCTTCCGAAAATCCAATCTCCTGTTAAATTTAAAGCCCTATGTTTCATATTAATAAAAAAGTGCGTCTATGCTTATCTTCAATGCTGCAGCCTGGGCTGGAAGATTATCTGCTGTAAGTCCTGTTAAAAAAGTATCCAAAGCGGTAAGTAAACTTTGGGTATCATTGCTAATATTTATTTTACCACTTTTTACTGATACTTTAGCTTTGGAATCAGCAACCCCGGCTTCATCATCAGCCAAAGCTACGTCTAAAGGTTTTCCTAAAGAATTAAGTCCTACTAAAGCAATTCCGTCACTTAAATCGTGACGGCGGCCATCTAAAGGCAATGCCATTAAAGGTTTACCTGTTGAATCTGAGGCGCCTTGTTCATACCAAGCGTCTATATTTGCGTCAGAGAAAAGGACCAAACACTCGTCGCCAGCAGTTATGGGGAAACCTATTGCGCTACCTCCGCCTTGCATGGTAACAACAGGACAATCATAAAGTAGAGGATAGTCTAAAACTTTGGTTCCATCTTTCAAAGGAATAGAGAGAGAACGTTTGAAATGAATCTGAACAACAGCCGTCCTTACAACGCTATCGAATGAAACTATGGACCCCACTTTTAGACAGTTTAATTCCTGAAATATCTTCGTCCTTGAATCATCAATCAGATTCTTTAACGTGGGCTTATTTACGGGTCCTCCGTTGATCATTTTATTTCAACCTTTTGCATTACACCATCAACTCCCGTCCATAATTGAAGTGTTGTTATAGCTTCTCCGCAAATTCCCTCACTTATAACTCCCCTGTGTCTAATGCCCCTGAGCTGATAAGTGTTATTAAAAATGGTTTGTTTGCTTTCTATTGTAACTGCTTGCGCGACAAAAACAGAGGGATTAAAAATAATATCCAGTTCCAAAACTCCACCTTCTTTCCGTGGGGTCCCCAGTATATCCCTAGGACCTATAACAAGTTCCTCTTGGCCTGGTCTAGCAATGTATTCATTTTCGTTTATAAAATATGCGGTGTTCATGTCCACGTAAGCCAGAGAATCCCCTACCAATCTTTTACAAACTTCCCAGGCAGGCCCCACCATAGAGATACTTCTTTTTCTTTGTATCTTTATGTCCCCTTTGGCCCCATACTGAGTAAAGGGCATTTTACCGACTAGGGTTTTTAAAATCTGTTCTTCTGTCCATGTCGCCGGGATTGAAATTGAAATTTGTCCGCAAATCATTCCTATATCGCCATCGTAAGCGTCTATTTCGGTAATCCAATCTACCCCGGATCTTTGCGTCCCACAAACACGCACGTTGCCTAAGAATATGACCGGGATTTCTTTGCTATTGGCATAGCCAGCAGAAAAGACTATTTTTTGATATTCTTTTTCCTCTGAGTCATACCTTACATGAAATAGGTCATTCCGGGTATTGGCTGCTAGATTATAAATTCTAAACTTACCTGTGTTTGCTCCACCCCAAAGATTCCTTACTATATCGAATTCCACGGTAAGAGGGGGAACGACAGAATAGGTAATGCTTTTATCGTTTCTCCCCTGAATTGATAATAAATAAGTCCTTTGGAATTTAGGCGCTTCTGGCATAATTAATCCTGGTAGATATCGGTTTCTACCGTGACAACATCTGTTTCAGAATTGGTGTTATCCAAAACGTATAACTGTACCCGGCCATTGTTTAAATCGTCAATATCAAAAGGGTCTACATCGTCCTCGGCAATACAACAAATTCCGAAAGGGATTACCTGCCGATAAGACCTAAGCAAATTAGGGTGTACGCAAAGCGGGATACTCTTTAAAGAAAATGTATCTCTGGAAACCGCCATAACCCATCTTTGGGTCGTAGGGTGGAAATCCAGATCAATAACAACAGAGGTCCTATCAGCCAATAAGACCGTTGTCCTCTGGTGTGAATCGCTTGATACGTTGTTTATTAAAATCATCTTACAGGCCAATTTATCGGAGTTATTGCGAATCCACCACCGCTTACCTTCTTCTCTATCTTTGCTGCCACTTTTTTTGACCCATCAGGGCCATTGTTCTTTTTAGGAGCTTTTGCCTGGGCGTTTGCTTTAGCGGATTTTTTAGGTTTGTTTTCCGGGTTTGTTCTGGATATAAAAACTTCCGCCATTCTTATCTGTTTCAAAGTGACAATAAATTCTGATATATACTTGGAATCTTCTGGCTGAGTAGCTTTTAAGGATTCAATAACCATATCGTCGTAAATTCTGTACGGAGTCCTTATTGTGAAAGGGACTCTTAATTCCCACATGGCTTCCAGCTTCTTATAAGCTTCTGATTGCTTAGTTGAGGATAACGCCCCATATCCTATATATTTTTGAAGGCTGTTAAACTTTGACGCGGCGCTGCTGATCTGCGTAGTTACTTTCTGGACCTGAGTAATGGCCTTGCTGGCCTTGCTTATGGCTTGGGGAGTCTTTCCCCCTATGTAGGCATTAACTACCGTTAAACCTGATTGCAGGCCTCCCAGGAGTCCTTCTATACCCCCGGCAGTAGGCCCGGCTGCCAGTTCTCCGACAAAACCGCGCATGGTCACGCGGATAGGAGTCAGCGCGATATGGTCCTGAATTACCGTGTTGTCCTCGGTGTAGTGGTCCGTTATGTCCGCGCGCAGCTCCGAAGAAACTTCGCCGGCATAATCAAAGACGAAACCGCCTATGCTAAATTTGTCAGAGATAAGCCCCGAGTTTAAACTGGCAATATAATTAAAGCCATTACGCACATTTAGATTGCTCGGGATTGCGGAAGATGACGGAATTAAAGAGTTGAAAGCCATTTTATTTTCTCGGAGTCTGAGATTCGTAAATAGGAGATTGCTGTGCGGTATCTTCAATTATCGAAGCTACGTCTTTTGCGAATTGACCGTCGCTAGTATCTCCATATACGGTTATTGAGGTATGGTTAGTTGTGCCTCCGCCTTTACCAGATCCTTTTGAGAACATGTCGTAAATAAGTCCTAACGGAGTAAATTTATGCAGGAGCATGTTAAATCCAGGAATAGGATTTAAAAGCATATTAGCGCCAGAAAGAATACCGCTTCCTAATGTCTTGGTATTCCAGTTTTTGTTTATATAGGATATTTCATTTTTAAAGAAACCGGAAGTCCCTCCGCCCAGGTTATACCTGAATTCTTTTATCTTTAAAATAAGCTGGTTAAAAGCTAAAGTCATTTCAAGCGTATCGTTTTTAACCTGCTCAGACATACCCATTGAGGTTCTTTTAAAAGCCTCGAATTCCGCGTCGCCTAGTTTAAATATATTGGCAAAAGAAGAAGGCAAACCCATTCTGGATATTGCTGCCGTGAACTGGGTAGGATCTGTGGTTTTAGCTTTTCTGCGTAAGGCGTCAAGGATACTCTCAAAGTTTCCCTGTGGAGATATTCTTAAATATTGAAATGGCTCAATATTCCCGGCGCCTCTTTCCAGCGCAGCTAAAGCCATCTGTAAATTGAATACTCCGCCGGCGGCTTCTTCGGCAGAAACATTGGCTTGTTTCGCTATTATCTGGAAACTTTGCAATCTTTCCGCGGATATGCCGGTGGCGTTGCTAAAAGTTTGGAATGATACCGCGGCATTAGAGGACATTACCGCGCTATTTTTTATAAAAGCTGCTGTTTCGTACAATGCCTTGCCTACTGTCAGAGTAGACATTTTCAAGCCAAGAAGGCCCAATGAAAATTCTTTAACTGTTGACGATCCTTTTGAGGCGTCTATTCCTAATTCTACGAAAAATTCACCGACTTTCATTGGGAGCCTCTTTATTAATATCTATGAAGGCGCGCTCATAATCATCAATGAAAGCCTCGTATTGCAACGCAGCAATTACGATATCAGCTCTCATGCTTAATACGCGCTCAGGGTCCCCTCCTGCATACCCCGCTTTGGCTAAGCGCAGGGCTACCATCATTTTTTCTGAGGCCCTTATTTCTGTTCCAGGGACGCGGTTCCTTTCGCGTGGGACGCCTGTAACACGGAAAAGAGGGCCTGCATAAAAGGCTGCAAGTTTACCTGAGCTACTTTGAAAAATAAAGGGTAATAATCCTTGCGCGCCTTTTCCCCGATTACGGGGGTATCGAATAAGGCTTTCGAAACGCCTATGGACGAAGCTTCCGTTCCGTCATGCCGGTACACGGCGCGCTCCCCGCATTTAAACAGGCAGCGTTCTACTTCCTTGGAGGATCCGGCCGTAAGGATAAAAGGCGCCATGTCCATTTCGTTTAAAGTAGGTTCTTTCAAACCTGCTTGCAGAAAAGACTTCAATACGGCGTCGTGAAGGTCCTTGCTGTCCTCAAAGGGCGCCATAGTCACCAAGAGGACGGCGCCCGAGTCAAGTTTGAATTCGTTGTTTTCTGACATGGTGCCTCTTACTGTATGGCCCGGCTCTGGTTGCGGAACATGAGTTCGTAGACGGCTACGCTCTGTTCGGTGTCGCCCTCAGCGTTGTTTTTCACGTTGACGTTCTTCTTGAAGATACCGTTGGCGAGGTTATAGACCACGTTCTTCACGTTGCCGGCACCGTCGCCCACGCGCTTCGTGAAAGAGCCCACTAGGAGGGTAAACCCGGAAAAGTCGTTTTTGAGCTGCTGTAGGCGGCTGTTCAGGACAACATCATCAGCCGATCCGAGAAGAACGCGCAGGGTGGCTTTGACCACGTTCCCGGTTTCGTTGAGGGCGAATATCGAGTTCCCGTCCTTGGAAACTTTCATGTTCGCTATGTCGTTCTCGAATTCGAGAATAGCAAAGTCGCCGTCGGCTACGTCATGGAACACGCGGCCGTCTATAACGATTACGTCTTTACCGGTTAAAGAAACTGAGGGCATAATTTTGTTCTCCTGTCCTTATTTGTTGACGTTCACTATCACGTTGCTGGAATGAACGGCGCCGGCCAGCTTGGCGGCGATCTGCACTACCGGGGCTTTGCGCAGCTCACGGTCCGCGGGGACCTGCTGGACTACCGGCTGAGAATAGACGTAGTAGCCTATGTCCAGGACGTTGCGGCGCAGGCTTTCCGGGTCCCCGAAGGTGTCCGGGGAAGTCCAGCTTCCGCCGGCCAGTACGCCCGAGGACTTGGCCTGTTCGCAGATCTTCCTGTAAGCGTCTTTCAGGCCCGTCATGCCCTCTTCGGTCTGAGGGATCTTGGTGTTGGTGCCGGCCAGGTAATTAAAGCCGGCGGTCTGCAAGGCGAAGGAGAACCAGAGCAGGTTATACACGTTGTCGAAGTAATCGTTGCTGCCGCTGGTGAACAGCTCCGGGACCCCGGAAATGCTCACGTAAACGTCCACGCCGGCGGTCTGAGCCAGGGTAAGCTGCGTCTGGCCTACGGTCACGTCCGGGGTTATGCCGGAGAGCTGCTTAAGGTGCATGGTGGCCGCGGTAAGGCTGCCGGAGAAGTCGGTCGAGAGCGCGCGTCCGGCATAGGCGGCGGCGAAGATCTGCGTCTGCTGGACGCTGGCTCCGTTCAGAAGCGCGTTGCCGTGGTACAGACAGCGGGTATAGGACTGGCTGGCCTGCCTTATGAGGTCCAGCGCGGATCCGGGCTGTAGGTCAGAAACCGCCGAAGAGCAGTAGAAGAACATCTTTTTCAGCGTCTTGACGTAGGTTGAAAGCGCGGCGAACGCGGAAGCGTCGCTGGTAGCCAGTTCTTCGTCCATGAGGACGGCGAAGAAGTAAACCACGTCTTTCATGCGCAGGATAGCCGCCTGGACGGTTTCGAGGGACGGCGCGGTAAGACGCGGGATTATGACCAGATACCCGTTCGTGGTAAGCGGGTTCGGGGTCTGCGCGAAGAAAGACGCGGCGATCGCGTAGGCGCTGGAATTCAGCCCGAAGTCGGTGGCAACCGCGGAGGGGGTCTTGTAAATGGCATAGGCCTGGTCAACAGCCCACCCGGAAGGCGCTTCCTGGGTAAAGAGCGCGGCCGTGTTGACGTTGGGAACGCCGAGGGCGGTAGCCGTGGGTAACACGGACACCGAAATTACGTTGGTTAAGTCGAGAACAGGGGCGTCACTCATTTAAATGTACCTCCGGGATTTGGAACGTTTCATAATATGCCGCGTCTTTTCTTTTCGTGTAAAGCGCGGTTACTGAAATTGTAGTCGTGAACCTCTTTAACATGCCTGTTCCCTCTAAACCTGATATATCCATGGGTGGCGCCGGCATACGCGCAATCTGACATTGATACCTTTCCTGCGCCTGCTGAGAATAAATTGAGCCAAGGGCCATTCCTATTTCGTGCTTGCGGGACCTGGCGGATCCGTCGTAGCTCATAAAATCTATCTGTATCGTGTCCAGCGCCGTAACCTCTTGGACTTCTTGCGGAGGATTTACGGTAAAGTCCACCTTATTTTTATTTGCTATAAGCTTATTCGGGCCGATATAAGAAAGAGCTATAAAAAGAGTTTTGTCTTTTGGTATATTCCATTTCTCGTCGTTTAAAGTAATATGGCTGATATCCAGAGGTAATTCATTAGCCAAGATATCGGCTATGATCTTTATCGGTTCCCTAAAAGTTGTAGCAGTCATACGGCCTGTTCCTGCATTTCATACTTGAAATGTCCAGATTCGCTCCAATCCGAAATCTCCACTATGCGGTATTGCCGGCAAGTATTGTCTTTTATCACGTCGTCCACTTTGAGCCGCTTCGTTGTCCAGAGCGTCCACCACTTCCAGGACCGCTGTCCCTCGGGTTTTATCCTAAGCTGCTGCGGCGTTATAGGCTGCGCTACTCCGGTGAAAGTGTCAAGATCCGCGCTTGTTTCCGAAACCTCGTAGTCAACAACCGTCTTGCTTATTATAGAAAATTGTAAGGTCTTTCCAAAGCCTGAAAGTACGTCGGACATGTCGGGGAACATTATTTTTTATCCACCCTTGAACTTATGGAACGTCTTAAAGAGCCAGTATCTATAAGAGGCTTATCTGAACCTTTTCTTTCTATTACCAATGGGTGATTAGGAGCCCATTCACCCCACCCGCTTGTTTGAAACGCCTGGTCAATTATTTTCCTACAGGCGATACCTAATCTCTTAAAAAGCAAATCCACTTTATTTTTTGCAAAAAGAGCCATTACGTCTTTTTGTACCAGCTTTTGTATATCCGAGATATGCGTCCGAATAGGCATACGCAAAAAAGATCTTGCTGGAATTCCTATTCTATGTCTGCCAGTAACAGTATACCACCACGGCCAGTTGAATTCTCCGCCGAATTCCATTCTAGCGGCTATATCTGCATTGCCTAAACCCTCAAAATTCTTTTTTCTCGAATCTTTGTTTTCAAAAATACCTACCTGCGTTTTAAACTTGTTTAATTCTCCCAAGGATTTCTTGATATTATCAAGCATTTCCGTATTGTAAACAAGTTTGTTAAGCGCCATATTAAGGTCCGGCGTCCGGGATAGTAGCCTGGCTATACATGGGGTCTATCGGTCCGCTTACCACGCCCACGTTGCCGGCCAGCTTCGGCATAAGGAAAGTCAGATAGCGCTTGCCGTATTCGGTTTCCCAAAATGGCAGCAGCGCGGCTATGCGCTTTACGCGGTCCGGGGGAGGCTCGTAAGACACCGACACCTGGCCCACGGTCTTGCTGTTGACCACGCCATTCGAACGGTTGTTTATCCCCTGATCCGTGGGGTTTATCATCAACCCGCCTACGGACTGGATATTCACTACCAGGAAATGCGCGGAGGCATACAGGAAGGCCTGTTTCCCCGAGGCCGTATCGAAGAGGCTCCCGTTGAATATCAGCAGGGCTTCATTGAAAGCGTCGGTGATATCCTTGTCGCGTACAGACTCCTTGCCCGTACCGTATTTGAAATTACGGTCGAATTTAGTTTTAAATTCAGCTACGGTAACGGGCGAAGTAGCCATGTCCTATTTCTTCTTTTTCAGCTCTTCTTTGAGTTCCGCGTTCTCTTTCCTGAGTTCGAGGACTTCTTTGCGCAGGGCTTCGGACTCCGAAGAGGGCTTCACGTACTTAGAAGCGTCCACGAAGCCGGTGACTTTCCTGAGCTGTTCGGCTACTTTCGCGTCCACTTCGACGGATTCGCCTATGGAAACCCTGACCACTTTCCCCTCGAAATCTTTGACTATCTGCGGGTTCTTGGTGTGGTTCAGGAAAACTACGTTCTTGTCAGCCATGGGGATTCTCCTTGAAATTTAATACCCAGGGGAGCGCCCTATTAAGAGCGCTCCCCGGGTTTCGGGCTAGGCAGCCCAGTTGAAGTACAGCACTTCGGGAACGCGGTAGATGATGGTACCGCTGAACTGACCGAGGCCGACGCCGTTCCAGTTGTAGTTGTCGGCGGTCGCCGCGGGGTTGAGAATGAAATCCACCGGGATATCCATTTTCAGGGTTTCCGCGTCGCGGCGGTACAGCACGTACCGGTTGGAGCCGTTGGCAGCCCAGTAACCGGAGTTGTTCGCCTGGTCGCAGTAGGCGATACCCACGATCTTGAAGTTCGGGTTCTGCGTAGCGGCCTTGAACGCCTTATTCAGGTAGTCCAGCATGGACACCATGGGGAACTGCGGCGACACCGGGGTTTCGAGGCCGAGGTAGTCCACCATGGGGATCGCGAACGTGTCCGGGAGGACGGTGCTGTTGCTGTTCGCGAAGTAAGCGGCCATGAGGTTCTTCACGAACGTAGCGAAGTCCGTGTAGCTCAGAGCGCTTATGTACCCGGTGATGGTCGTGGTGTCCACGGTCACTTCCGAGTTCGACAGCAGGCCCGGGACGGCCGAGTTCGATTTCAGGCCCAAGAAAGAGGTTTCCTGCAGACCTAGGTCCCAGTTCCTTTTCAGCGCCTTCATCTTGCTCTCGACGATATCCCAGTTGTTCGACGCCAGGGCCTTTTTCAGCTCAACCAGGTTGTACTGGTAGCCCTTGGCCCAGGTGACGATTGCGGCGGTCTTGGGGGACGTGCCGACCGTGACCTGCGCTACCTGCGTAGGACCGGACGAGGTACCCTGTATGCCGGACTCGAATGAGCCCGCGGAGTCGTAGGTCAGGTTCGTCTTGATCTCTTCCAGGAACGCGCCGGTGCCGACTTCGACCGGTATGTATTCCGCGAACGGGACCTTGTAGAACTTCTGCTCGATGACCTTGGCCCTGATCAGGGTCGTGGTCTGTATCGCGTACTGGTAGCCGAGGGCGGTGTCGCTCACGGCGCCATTGGCGTTTTCCAGCGTCATGCCGGGCTGCCAGGGGAGTTTGTTTTCGGGTATCATAGTGTTATCATTTCTCCTTATCTTGAATTAAGCCTGCAGCGGCATGAGGGTAGCCACGCGCACGAAGCCGTTAAGCACCCCGGGATCAAGGGCGATACCGTAGGTAGAGCCCGCCGCTTTGGTCTGCACGAAGCCGGAAGCCATTTCCACTTTGGCGCCCGGGGCTATGGTAGCCGCGGCAACCTGGTAGACAATCGGGCCGACGGAGGTCAGCGCTTCGATGATGGCGCCCGCGACGAAGGTGGACTGCTTCGCGGTGTAGCTGATGGTGGCGAAGGCCGCCTCGTTGTCCGCGGCCGCTATGACCTGGGGAAAGGGCATGGGCGCGGTGATGGCCGGGTCCAGCTTCACGCGGTAGCCCGCGTAAAGGGTGCCGGACTCATTGGCGCTGATCTGCATGGCGATACAGCCGGAGCCGGAAACGATCCCGAGATCGCGCTGGCCCCTGACCGGCGTCTGCCGGAAGAGGTTGCTATTCTGAGAGGGTACAGTAGGCATATTTGTATGTTTTCTCCTTGGTTATTTTTTCTCGGCGGTCATTTCGCCGTACTTCGTCTTGCCGCGGGCCATTTTGTCGTTAGCGGACTCATAGGCCGGCAGCTTCTTGACTTCCCCGCCTTTTTCAGCGGCGTTCTTAAGATCCAGGAAGTTCTTTTCGTCGGCGTTGCGCTTTTCTTCGAGGGCCTTCTTGTCAGCCTCGGCTTTATCGGCGGCGGCCTTTTCATCGGCGTTCCGCTTTTCGTCCTCAGCCTTCTTCTTTTCAGACTCTTCTTCGGAGTTCTTGCGCTCGGCCTCTTCCTTTTCTTTCTTGGACTTCTCTTCGGCTTCGTCCATGGCGTTCTTGCGCAGGGTGAAGGCCGCATGGGCCGATTTGAGGTCCTTTATTGAAACCTCGTCCCCGTCTATGGATATGATGGAATCGTCCTTCATTTCCTTAACGGAGTTCTCCAAGGCCAGTTTTTCTTTCTCAGCCTTTTCAGCCTTGAAAGAGTTTACCAGCTCTTCGAGAGAAATCTTTTTACCGTCCATGTCTACCTCGATCTTGTTGTCGAGTTCCTTGGCTTCGGGTTTGCCCGTCACCTTGTTCAAGAATTTGGTCCAGAGTCCTTTCATTTTTCCTCCTAAAGAATTCGCCATTATCAGAGAACGTTCGTAGCGCGGGTTGTCCACAATCGCCATGTGGGTATAGACTCCGCTTATCACTTCCCCGTCATATGGTATATTATGCCATATTCCGGGCTCGATTTTAATATCCGTCGGGACATACGCGCAAGAAAGGCGAAAACCTTTGTCGCAGTTTTCTTTGGTGGCGGAGTCCCATACCAGGAATTCTACCCAGTCCCACCCGTCCTCGGAGTTGTAAGAGGCGCCGGTTATTACGCCGTCAGCGTTCCCCTTTTTGAAATCGTCAGGCTTCACGGATTTATGATACCAATTCACTACCGGCTTGCCTTTAAAACTGGGCCTCATTCTGTCTATGGCCTCTTTCGTCAGTAGCAGCGTCATTCCCTTGGGGTTTCCGGTTACAGGATCTTTCTCTCCTATGTCGGCATAATGCACCAACCCGGGTTCCAGGTGGCGCGCCTTATAAGATTTCGGCCAGGCGTTGTCGCCCTCGTTCTTAAATTCGCCTTTGGAATAGTACGCGGGGTTTTCCGCAAGATGGTGAAGAACGATGACGCCGGCGGTGGCTTCATCTTCGGTATGCTCTTTCTCAATCTTCATGCCTATTTCCATTTCAGACATGAGGGCTTCCAGAGAAACCCCGAATTTCTTGGAAATGGATTCCAGGGTTTCCGGGTCTTTGAGAACGCCGACGAAATTATTTATGGTATCAGGCATTTTAAGTTCCTACCGCTACCGGGTCAAGTATAGGTTCATCTATGCAGCGACAATTCCATATTCCACCGGGGTTTGCCCGAGTCCCTGTTGCTATGTCGGCAATAGGCGGTTGAGAGTAAAAGAAAATTTTACCGTTCAAATGCTTATGAACATCACGAACGCGCTGATCGCCGGAAGTGCGCCATATATATCGGGTAATGCCGGCCTCGGAAAATTCACGTTCCCTGAATTTGGACATAAATATTGAGGTTTCGGTACGCGCTAAGAATTCCGCTTTTGTTGCAGACACCTTATACTTATCCTCAATTATTTTGGCTAAGCGGTCAAATCGGTATCCGGCTATAGCGTTATCTTCAGTCTGAGTCCGTAAATCATTTATAGATTCTTCCGTAAATTTTTTAATATACAGTTTCAAATTCTCCGTATATTCCTCAGCAAGAATCTTTAAAGATTCTTCGGTAAGTGTAGGCATTATTGCCAGAGATCTTGCTGATTTTTCAAAGCCTTCCTGTATTGCGGTAATAGCCGGCTCAGCCCTAAGTTCAAAATCTTCAATAGTCGGGTTTAAGTTTTCCTGAATCTCGTTGAGCTTCCTGACTATGGTTTCGTGAATTGACTTGGCGTTGACCTCGTAGGTCATGGCCTCGGACTTAATACCGGAAGGGACTTCGATATCCTTTATGCGGTAGGTCCCGGTCCTGGCGTCAAAGGTGGCGCCGATATGGCGCAGGCCCGCGGAGATAGCGCGTGAAAATTTACCTGTGAATACGCCGGCCTTGTACTGGACCATGCCGGTACGCAGGGCGTACATGAGGGGGGTAACGGAATCGTTTTTTAATTCCGTGGGAATTTTGGTGGCCGCGGTTTTGGTGAACTGGGAATTATACTCTGCCGCCAGGTCCAGGAGTGGCTTAAACAGGATTTGCTGGAAAGCCTTAAAGACGATTATAACCGTAGGCATGTAATCTTTTCTCGCAAGGATTTGTGGCGGCAGAGTTTTCATTCAGGAATATCTTAATGGATTTTCCAATGCGTGTCAAGCCCCTACGCTTTTTTGCTGAACATGCCGGCCGCGGCTTTCAGCAGCGTTGACTCCTTGGGCTTGGCTACTAGGGCCGTAGCCATGGCAAGCATACCGAGCTGCGTGATCTGGCTCGGCACGTTCGAGCTTACCCCGAGCTGGCCGTTCTTGGTGTTGAAGTTTACCTTTATGAAAACCTCAGTGGGATTTTCGTCGGTCTTGGGTGTTTCTTTGTCCGCCATTTTGTTATTCTCCTTTTTTCTTGTACTCAAACCTGCCGGATTTTAATTTCCGGCGCAAATTTCCGCTTTTCGGGGACCGCTGCCAGGATCCGGCGCCTGTTTCTCCGTCCGCGCCGTCCTCTTCCGCGGCGCCGCCGGCGCCGAGCATGGGGACCAGGGGGTGATCTTCTAGTTCCCCGCGCTGAGCCTTGGTTTCTATGGCTATCAGATCTTCCTTGTGGAGGACTTCGCCTACTTCCTGGCTGTCCAGCAGGCCGCGGTCGTAAAGCTCTACCGCGCGGCTTTGTTTCGAAGCCTTTATATTCTCTTCGTCGGTGCTGGTCATCATGCGCAGCGGCTTGTATTTATATTTCAGGTTGTAGTCGTCCCCGAAGAAAGCATGAGCGCAGAGCTTGATAAGCTTGTTGAGTTCGGGCCGCGCGGGCTCCCGGACCTCAGACTCGACCATGGCGTTGTAATTCTCAATGTCGTCCTCTCCGCTGTTGAAGCCGGACGCGCTCAGGCCGAAAAGCTTGGTGATAGGCATACGCAGCGCCGAAGCTATGCCTATGCGGTTTTCCTTCATAATATCGGACAGGCCCGAGAATGAGAGCTGCTTCTGCTCATATTCGTCGTTCTTGTCTAGGATAAGCGCTTTTTGGAAATTCTTAAGCTGGTTCGTGAGCTGGACGCGCTCATTGACCAAAGCGGTTCCGTCCGGGGTCGCCAGAGCCGCGGAGTAGCCGTCCAGGTGGAAGATATCGAGCTTGGCTTCGTCCAGGATTTCGTAGAGTACGTTCTTCGTCTGCAGGTAAAGGTTGAAGTCCGCGATCATGCGCTCCACTTCCGACATACCCCACCCGGCAAGCTGGTTGCGGATAAGGAACGGCGCGCGCTTGCCGGACATAGTGAGGACGCGGCTATGGTCCATCGGGACCCCGTAGACCGTGTACACCTTGGCCCGCATGGACTGGGAGCCCATAGACGGGTTACTGGGGTCCTCGGCCATCATTTCCCACCGGCAGGCGTCGTAGAATTCCAGCATGTCCGGGCGCAGACGTTTCATGTCCAGCGGGCTTTTCGGGTCCTGGCCGGCATTTATAATGAGCGCGCTTCCGCCGAATAGGCGTTTCCAGATAACGGCGTTACCGAAAGATTGCAGTACGCCTTTCTCTTCCAGCCAGTCGCAGAAATCTTCGAGGTCGCTGGCGTCAAGCTCCATGCTGGAAAATTCGAGGCCGCCGCGGAAGGCGTCGAGGACCGGCATATCTATTGCGGTCTGGATAATGCCGTGGGTCTTGTACATGTACATCAACATCGTGTAATTCAACGTTATCGGGTAATAAACGTTGTTCTCGATGATCGGGCTGATAGAGCCCAGGCGGGATTGCATGACCGCGCTCTGTACAAGGGTCGTAAGTGAGTTATTGAGGCTGAGGGGGGAGGCTGTCTTTGCCGTTGAAAGCTGGTTGTTTAAGGTTTCGACCGACGCCCGGAGGTTCCGTATAATTTCGTTTTTATTGCTCATACCCAATCCCTCCAATCTTTTTCGTCGTCGAGTGTAAGGAATAAAGCGTCGCGCATGTCGTCTTTGTTAGGGTGATTGCAGGTAAGCTGGTAGACGAGAATATCCTTCATGGCTTGTGGAATATTTTTATTGAGCTTGACCTGACCGAATTCAAAATACTTGCTCTTGGTTTCCAGAACTGAAATTTTATCGGGGACCCAGTTGACTTCTTTGACCGGTATATTGGTCCTGCGCTTTACCTCAGAAACGTAATCCTGGAAACCGGATATGCCTTCTATCCGCGCTTGGCGGATCTTTTTTGTGCCTTGGTATTGCGCCACAATATATTGCAACTTTTTTATACGCTCGTCAAGTGAAAATTTATCCTGGGTGATAAAATCAATGTAGTAATTGAGCTTTGTTCCGTCCGCGGGTTTCCATTTCAGGGTAACTGCGAACGCGCAGAAGTCGTTTTCGTGTTTCTTGCCGATACTGGGGTCGTTACCCAGGATAACGGATATCAGGACCTTGAAGCGGTCGAACATTAATCCGTCGGGGTCGTACTCCCAGTCCGCCAGCCAAGACCGCTTAATTTTGCTGGTGCTGTCATCGAGGCGGTCGTTCTGGTACTCGCGGAAGAAAATGAGGGAGCCCATGTCCTCGCGGTCGTTCATCAGATCTTCGAACGTGTTATGCTCTTTCCAGAGGACAACCTTGCCGTCCCAGTCGGTGATCGCCTTAAACGTGCGCGTCTTTATGCGCTTAGAGGTCTTGGCTTTGTTCATCAAGTCCTCTTCGTTGATCGCGGTGCCCTGGACCTTGATACAGTTCCGCTTGCCTTTGGCGCGCGCCGGATAGAGGGCGCCCCAAAACCAGTTGTTTTTCTTTATCGTGGAGTCGGTATTGTGAATGTCGTCATCGTTGTAGAGGTCGTCCACCATAATGTAGTCCGGGCGGATCTGCCGGTAGTTGATACCGCGGATGGACTGGCCGGCGCCGATCGCGGAAAAAACGACGCCATTTTTTAGGGCAAACTGCCCGGTCGTCCATTTCTGTTTTGTAACCTGGTCCCCGTACATGGCGCGCAAAATCTGGTTTTCTTCCAGCTCGACCATGATGGACGAATTTATGGACAGGGCCTTGTCCTCGGTGCTTTGGACGTTCAGGTAGTGCTGGTACTTCCAAGGCTCTTCCAGGGCTGTAAAGAGGGGGATAAGAAAACACTTGATAGTTGTTTTGGCATGACCCCGGGGGGCCTCGTCCGCGGTGAACGCCGTGTCCCTTTCTTCGCAAAAGTAGTCGTGCATTTCATGGCAGAAAGGCAGGAAGAACTTTTCGGGGAACAGGACCTTTCCCCATTCGAGAATAAATTTCTGGTTTTCTTTTAGCCCGGTTTTTACCAGCGCCGCGTAGTGCCGGGCAAGCTGGACGCTGGCTTGCAGGAGCAGCGCTTCCCGTTCTTCGCTTTTGAGGTCTTGAATCCTCATTCCGTGTCGGCTTCCTGGATATTGGATTTCGGCTGCCGGAGCGCGTCTATGAGCGTTCGGAGGTCGTCGGCGGTCAATCCAACCAGGGAGATCCCCGGGGGCAGGGCGCCGCCAGGCGCCTCCGCGGGGGTTTTTTCGAGGCCTTTAAGCTTCAAGGCCCGGTCAATGAACTTTCCGCGCTGCTCATGGTCAGGACGCTCTTCGCCCGTAATTATGTCCCCGTCTTTCGTGCAAAATTCCTTTTGAGTCGTGGCGTCCATGCCCTCAGCTATCCGAAGCGCGATTTTTTCGTCAGTTACCCCTGCCTGCCAGAGGATTTTCCTCATGTACTGCTGAACAGCCGGCAGCTTTAACGTGAATTCGGCGGTTTCATAGCTGATCTTCGCGTGTTCTGCTGCCTTGACCGTCCCCATTTCAGGGACATGGCGTAAAAACGTGCATTGCTTCTTCGTCAAATCAACCGCGGAACCGGTTATCTCGTCTATCATCAGTCGCGGGATTTTTTTGTACTTCTTCTTCGCCACTACCAGGTCATCTGAGGGCTCAGGAAGAGGCTTCACAGGGCTTTCGTCGCTCATGCCTCTATTCTACCCTACCGAAATTGCCTTGTCAAGATAACGTCTTTATTGCTTACCCTTTTTTTTGTAAAAAAATTTTTAAAATTGCCATAGAAAACATGCTACTCGTTAGCTTAGGGCTTAACCGGGGGGTGCGCGCATGGGACCCGTTTTTCAAGGGGGGGAAACAGCGGCCGGTAATGCCGCGGCCGTGGCTGCTGCCTGCCTGCTGGCTGCGCTTGTAAGGCAATGCCGCCATGAGGGGACGCTCCCAAAGAAGCGCGCCTATAAGGGCAGCGGGGGGCCTTGCTGCGCTTGCTGCTGTCTGTTGATAACGTGGCTTTGTGTTGCTGCTGCTATGGGCTCATAGGCAGCATGGGCGGGCTATTCTCAAATAGTGCTTGTATTATATAGCTTTATTCGTATAAGTAACGATAACATATATTATGTTAACATATCGTGTTAATAAGTCAAAAAGCGCTTGTATTATAAGGGTTTATTGCGTGATATGGCACTATACGCGCGCGCGAGGATAGGGGGGCTTCCGCGGGCCTTGGGCTTAGCCCTATTGAGCGCCCAAAGATATCTATATTAGGGAACAAGGAAACGCGCTAGAATGAAAGCGGCGCGCGTCTAAATCCAAAGCGGCAGGCCTTGGAAGTAGTCAAATATAGCTTGTTCGTGGTTGTCTATCTTCTGCGGCTTGGGCTTAGCTCTTTTCTTTTTCTTAACTGTCATAATTAATCATAGGGGATTTTTAATCCCCCCTATATCCCCCCGGCCGCGGGCGGGGGAAGCGCTGGACCTATTAAGCCGGTGCGCGCGGCCCAATGCCAAACGCCCAAAAAGTCCGCGGGGTCAATAATCAAGAATACGGGCAGCGGCCAAGAAAGGTATATTTTCCCTTGTCGGCTCTTCGGCCATGACTGGCGGCGCTTGGCGGGCTGGCCGCTGCGCTTTATTTCGAGTATGGCGCGGATCTTCCCCGCTTTATGTATAACGGCGTCAAAGCGCGCGCCGGGGCTCTCATTCCAGCGGGAAGGATATTCAAGGAAAACGGACAAGCCGCGGGCCTTTGCCTGCGCGTAGAATTCGGCTTGAAGGTTTGCTTCTGTCTGGCGGCGCGGTAGAAAGTCAACGGGGCGAACGCTGGCGGGCTCAATTATCATGTTTTAATTTTGCCTTTTTCCTGGCATTTTGTCAAACCATGCGCCGCGCGCGCGTTGCGTATTAAGCATTAATATTTAATCTATAAAGACAAAAAGAGATTACCAGAATAAGAAAAGAAATAAACAAACAAAGAGGACGCATAGATTAAGCATTGCTAAACCAATGCGGACGCAATGCGAACGCATAGCGGACGCATGAATAATATTATTTCACGTCGGAGAAACGACGGAGCGTAAATATTATATTAGCTGCGCTTATATTGCTATTAGAATTATTAATACCCGTTTTCCTGGTATAGGTCCTTTTTGGGCCTTGCGCTTCTTACATAATAGGTATATAATATATATGTAGGATAGATTAAACAAAAGGCGGTTAACATTATGGAAAAGATTATAAAAAAGATACTCAGCGCCAAAGGCTACCGGCTCAGCCACGACGGGCAGGACTTTATTATACGGCCTTGTGAATACCCGTTATGCCGGCCGAATAATTACCGCGTTACGGCGTTATTCTGCGGCGTCAATCTGGAAGGTATAAATAAATCCGCGGCCGATTGTCAAAAGGTTGTCCGCGGCGTTTTCAAGCCGTCGGAATATATGGTTTTCTTTGGCGCGGCTTTCCTCAAAACTTATCAGGCCGTCCACGTTGAATTAACTTTCAATATAGAGCCCTTGACGCTGGACCAGCGCCGGGACTATCTGCGCGGCCAGATTAAGAGCGCGGACCTTAACGGCTTTTTGACCCTTGACGGGTCCGAAACTATCGAAGAGCTGAGCGCGGCCCTTGCCGCCATTAATGAGGGTAACTAATTAAAGGACTGGTAACTATTATGAAAAAGACATTTAAACCGTTTACCGCGTATTTCGTGGACAAGTCCGGCAAGCGCGGCAGCTTTAAAGCCTTGGCCCGCGGAACTAATTTTGATTACCGCCTAAGCCCGGAAGAGGCCGCGCGGCTGGTCCGGGAACATGGGGAAGGCAAACTTCCCTTTGCGGTAATGTGCAAAGAATACGGCGACGACGGCAGCGGGGACTGGTCCGGCATGACTGAGGACGACATAAACGAAGCCGGGGAAGAGCGCGCCGGGCTCTTTGACGAAGATTACAAAACCTTTGAAACATGGGCGGACGACTTGGGCGCGGCATATTTCACGCCCTGCGCTGAGCCCAAAGACGAAGAGCCGCCCGCGGACCCCGTAGCCCTTGCCGGAGTCCTTGCTGACTATTTAGAGGACTGCCACAAGGACAACCAGCAAAGCGATTATAGCAGCCTTCATAATAACCCGGCTATGACTGAGGCGGAAGCAATGGAACACCACAAAAAAGAGCCGGAAGGCTGCCTATACTGCGACGCAATAGCCGCGGCGCGCGCAATGCAGGCAAAGGCGGCCGCGCTGGACTGTAAGACATGCGAAAAGCGGGACAACCTGCGCGCCTGCGCCAATTGCGGGAACGATAACAAAGCGACAAAATAAACCAATAAAGGACGGTATACTAAAATGATATTCAAGACTAAAAGCACAATGTACACAATGGAAGCCGGCGGCATGGTTGAAATTGACCAAAGCCAGAATAATAATTTACCCGTTGGGACGCTCTTACAATGGGAGGGCTACGGCAACAACAAAGCCGTAATTACCGGGCGCAATGTCAGCACGTTTGACGGCTCAGTTTTTTATGACGCCGTAAACCTGGAAAATAGCAGCGCGGCCCGCTTTGAGGCTTGGAACTTAAAGCCCATAGCAGAAAAAAAAGACGGCCGGATTGCGGTTTATATCCTGCCGGAAGTCATGCAGCCGGCGGAAGTGCTGGCCGTATATGAAAAAGCCAAAGCAATTAAAGAGCTGGAAGCAACCAAAGCGGCAGCCCATACAGCGGCGCGCAATGCAGCTATTGAAATAGGCCGGAAGATAGCGGCCGAAAAGATACCGGCGGACGCTCAGGCGCTTATAGTTGCGGCGCACGATCTGGACCAGTCAGACAGCCAAAGCGATTATTTCGCCCATACAACAACGCAAATTATTATCCTTGCAACCAGCAAGCACAAGCGGGATATATTTTCAGAAATGCGCAAAGCCGCGGCGCTGCTGCCGCAAACCGCGCACTTAGGACCGGGAAAGGACGTTTTCCGGCCGCGCGTTGTTTTCGATATACAAAGCGCGGACAAGCAGGCGCATATACAAGTATCAAACGGCGCGGGCTATGCTTACAATGGCACTACTTCGCACTGGCATAATGAGCTAATCCGCGACGAAAAGGGAAACGACGTAGAATTTACCACAAGGGAAGAGGCGCAAAAATGGATAGATTCCAAAGGCGCGCCGGAGCCCGTAACGGATAGCGGGACGGTTTGCGCTTTCCGTTGGGAAATTTCAATAGAAAGCATAGAACACCGCGAAAAATACAGCATGGGCGCGGGCTATTATCTTAAAGACGGCTGGAAAAATTCGACCGGCTGGAAGGTTTACAAGTATTGCAAGTATGGGGAAACCTGGGGGGATGAAGTTTATTTGAGCTTGGGCCAAGTTTGCAAGCTCTAAGCTATTCGGACTACAAAACCAAAAAAGGAAAGGAAAATAATATCATGGAAAACAACATAAACGCGGAAGCCGTACAGATTACAGTAAAGCGCGCGGATCTGGCGGACGCGCTGAAAGCCTTAAAGTTTAAACAGGGAAAGCACGTTATCCCGATATTAAACAATGCAGCCGCGGAAGTGCAGGCCGGCGCGGTTGTCCTGAAAGCAACGGACCTGGAAAGCGCCGTTTCTTATAATCTGGCGGCCGTAACAAGCGCGGCCGGCGCGCGCTTCTGCCTTAACATTGCGGCGCTGGAAGCTGCCATAAAAGGCGCACCCAAAAAGGGGGAAATACAGTTAAATTATACGCCGGCTATGCAGACAGATATACATACGGCCAGCGCGCGCGCGTCCGTTTCCTGGCCTGAGCTGGCCGGCGGATCCTTTCCCGTCCCGGTGCAGCCTGCCGAGGATTTCCCGGTTATCCCGGAAGTATCAACCGAAAAGCCGGAAGAGCTGCGCGCCTTCCTGGATTACAAGGATATGCCGGCGCTTGTGTCCGCGCTGGCTTTCAGCGCGTCCGCTGAGGATGACCGGCATTTTCTCAATGGCATATACTTTGACGGCAAAGAAGCGGCCACAACGGACGGCCGGCGCCTGGCGGTCCTGCCCTTCCCGTTTACCTTAAAGCCGCGGGCTGAAAAGGAAAAGCAGACTTCAGACGGCTTTATACTTCCTACAAAGTCAATGCAGCGCGCCGCTAAGCATTGCCCGGCCGGGGATCTGGCCGTATACGGGGACCGCGCGTATTTTATTAGCCCTAAAATTACCATTACAACGCGCCAGATACAAGGAAATTTCCCGGCCTTTCATCAGATAATCCCGAAAACCTGGGACCGCATAGCAACGGTGGACGGCGCGGCGCTGCTTCCGGTCCTGCTGTCTATCCCGGACGTGAACAAAGGCCGCGCGGCCGTTACGTTTTTGTTTACGGGCTCAGGCTATGAGCTTTACAACAAAAGCGAAAAGATAGCCGGCTTTCCCTTGATTGAAGGGGACGCGGATTTTAAAGGAAAGGCGCTTAAAATATCCTTTAATCCGCGCTTTGTCTTGGACATTCTGGAAGCCGCGCCCGGCAATCTGCAAATGAGGCTTAACAATGACGCGCAGCCCGCCGGCTTTTTTAACGGCAACGGGACCGAATACCTAATAATGGCGCTGAGGACTGAAAGCGCAGCCGGCGGACTGGCCGCGCGCCTGGAAGAGCTGGCCGCGGCTGCAAAGCCTGCGGAAAGCGCCCTGGAAGCGTCCGCGGTCCCGGAAGCGCCGGAAGTCCCGGCCGAAGCGCCCGCGGCCGTCCTGGACACGCCAGCGCCCGCGGCTGAGCCCGTACAGGAAGCGCCGGCAGCCGTTGCGCCCGCGCCGCGCTGTACTAAATGCAAATGGGTACATGAGGCCGATTCCGTAGCCGGGACTTCCTTTCAAGGTGTAGAGCTATGCCCGGAACACGCGGCCACGCCGGATCTGCTGGCCGCTTTGGCGGCTTTGCTGGAAGTATCCGGCCGCAACCTTCCGCAAGGTGCAGACAAAGACGGCCTGGACAATTGCGACGCGCTGGCGCAGGCCCGGCGCGCCATAAGCAAGGCCGGCGGACACGTCCTGGAAGCGCTGGATACTTCAAAGTATCCGGCCATTTGAAATTAAAAAAGGAAGGTACAAAACTATGAAAGAAATATATTGCGACAAATGCGGTAAGGAATTAAAACCCGGCAGCCAAGCTATTGCAATAACCGCCGGCAGCATTTCGAAGTATGACGAGGGCTTCAGTCCTGACGAGGACCCGTATATAAAGACGCTTTGCGGGGACTGCTGCGACGTATCAAAAGCCATAGAGGACGCGCCTCGGACTGACAAAAAAGAAAAGGAAAATATATCCCCGGCGCTTCAATTTGCCTATAACGTGGCCGGCGCTTCTTACTCTATGGAAAATGAAGAGCTTAGGGAATCCCGCGCAAAGATGATAAAGGCCGCGCGGAAAGTTATTAAATACCATAAGGCGGCCAAATGAATACCATGTATTACAGCACCCGCAACACGCGCCGCCGGGACCGCCTGGCGCGCGTCCTGGGCTATTCTGCGGGCATTGCAGCCGCGGCCGCTTACTACGTTATAATTTGCCTGGCTTTTGCCTAAAGGACTATATGAAAGATAATCAATTCTATCCGACACCCTGGGAAGTAGCCGAGCGCGCCGCGGGCCTATTGCAGGGATCCGCGGGTCTGCTGCTGGAACCGTCCGCCGGGCATGGGGACCTATTAAAGCAATTGCAATACAGGCATAACGGTATTGATCGAAATTTTAAAATAAAATGCGTTGAAATAGATCCGGACAACGTAGCAGTATTGCGCGCCGCCGGCTATGAAACACTACAGGCGGACTTCTTGGCCGTACAGCTTCCGCGGATCTTCGACGCCGTTTTAATGAATCCGCCCTTCAATGCAGGCGCAAAGCATATATTAAAGGCCTGGCAGCTCTTAAAGCAAGGCGGCGAGCTTGTCGCCGTTATTAACCGGTCCGCCCTGGATAACGATTTTTCCGCGGATCGCCAGCTCTTGAATACCCTGATAGAGAAGAATGGGGAAATTATAGACATTGGCCGCGCGTTCGAAGGCAGCTCCGCCGAGCGAAAAGCCGCGGTAGAATGTTCCATTATCTACATGCGCCGGCATGAATACGAGGATGACAACATAGACACAACGGAAGGCCTGAGCAAAGGCCCGGAAATGCGCATAGAGCCGGACCAAGTGCAGGAATACGGGCTTATAAAGGCGGACTTCATAAGCGCCGCTGAAGAGGATTACCAGCGCGGGATCGCGGAAGTATTCAAGGGCATGGAAAGCATAGAAAAGGGCTGGAAGATATTAAATGCGCGCTTTGGCTCAGCCTATGACCAGAATGTAAAGCGCCTGGACGACGTTTTTAATTCTACCATGGAAAATATCGCCAGCAGGTCCGAAGAGGGAAAGGCGCTGGCTACAATAAAGGAAGAATTTGTCGCCGGCGTCCGTACCTTGTCCTGGCTTACCGTCCTGGATAAAACGGAAGTAGAAAAGTTGCTATACAGCAACGATCGGGACGCATTTATAAGCCAGATAATGACGGATAGCCGCGGGATCAGCTTCACAAAGAAAAATATTGTAGGATTTGTACACAATATCTTTATGAAGCGCAACGAGATTTTCACCGGCGCAGTCAAAAAATTGTTTATAGAGCTGCGCCGCTACCATGATAATAATTCCTGCCATACTGAGGGCTGGAAAACTAATAAGTCCTGGAAGGTCCCGGAAAAGATAATCCTGCCTTACGGCGTCCGCTTTGAATATGGGCGATTTAGCACCAATTACCGGCAGGACTATCTTGACGACCTGGACCGTATTGTAAGGGTCCTGGACGCCAAGCCCGCGGACTTTGGCAAGACAATAAAGCAGCACCTACAGGACGCCATTTTCGCGGCCTGCGAGGGAAAGCGCGTCTATTCGGACGAGATCGAAACGCCGTATTTTGTCCTGAAATACTTTAAGAAAGGGACGCTGCATATCACCTTTAAGAAAGAGGCGGAAGAGATCCGCAACCGGATAAACATTATCGGCGCCGACGGCTGCAACGATATCCCGGACATGAACCAATAAGGCGGACTTATGACCACAAAAGAAATAGACTCAGCCGCGCAGATCTTCCAGCACCAAAGCCGGGGGATACCAGTTACAGCCCAGGAAAGAAAATTCCTTCAGGGCCTTCTGGACCGCATGGAAACTCCGGAGCGCGCCGGCTCGATTGCTGCAATAATCAAAATACTGTTACAGGAGAACTAATAAAATGAAAAAGAAAGACAACGGTTATACAATGTATTCGGTGCTTATGCCGAAGGAACTACACGAACTCAGCCAGGCGCTTGCTTTGTCAAAGGACATGAGCTTTAGCGGGCTGGTGCGCAGCGCTTTAAAAGCTGCCCTTAGGTCCGAAGCCTTGAAGGTGGCTAAATCATGCACGAAGAAGATATAGAAAAATTCGCCTACATGACGATAATCGGGCTATGCCTTGCCGCGGTTGTAAGCATGAAAATAATAATAGACCAGCGCGAGATCATAGCGCAGCAGCAAACCCGGATAGAGAACTTTCAGAACATGGTTAACTCTATCCCCGCGGACTACAGGACGCCGAAAGGCAAGAGGTTAAGGCCATGAAAAATACAAAGGTCTGCAATTTGTGCGACCATCTCGATAAATATTATCGCGGGAAGAATCAAAAGCCTGGTTGCTTAATGATGGCTTTTTGTGTTCATCCCTCTATTCCCAAAGAATCCCGCGGAAGAAATGGGAAGTTTATAGTAACATACCGGACAAGTTTAAGTCTTAAATTGAG
>Ga0209518_1001446_pt1 | contig 25234 bp, 23 predicted proteins | sample RifGroB1_FD_183993 | JGI IMG/M metagenome (GOLD analysis project Ga0209518, IMG submission 183993) | Groundwater microbial communities from Rifle, Colorado, USA - Groundwater B1 (SPAdes) (version 2) | ecosystem: Environmental > Aquatic > Deep subsurface > Groundwater | place: Rifle, Colorado...
AAACGCGTCGGCGGCTGCGGCAATTCCTTTTCCCCAGACCCCTTTTCCTCGCCGCAGCCGCCTCCGCTTTGTGCTTTCAGCAGAACCGCCGCCTTTCGGCGGCGGGAAAATTTTGGAATTAAGACAAAATTTCGGTTAATTAAATTTTTTAGAAATTGCCCAGAAGTAAATCAGGACCGCAACCAAGACAATCGTCTCTATCAACAAAGTGGTGCCTATCGTGTGAGAAATAATAAAAGTATAAATTGCACCAATCACATTTAATAGGGCTATAACAGTATATCCGTAAAGAGCCCATTTCTTCATTTTCCGGAGACCGAAAGAGGTCGCAATAAGTCCTACGGCAATTATCAATTGGATTACTCCCAAGAAAGTGCTGATTATCAAATACGGCAATACTAAAATCAAGGAGCCAATTCCCCCGATCAGCAAAAAAATTGATATGTTTTTAACTGGCGACAAAAAAGATGATTTTTCTAAATCTGTTCCTATTTCCATAATTTTAATTTTTTACTTAATAAATCGACCTTTTATCGAATATCGATAAACTTAAAAGTGGAAACCATTAGACTTAAAATTTTATCCCATTGTTGGGTATTTAGGTCATCTTTCCAGTAGTCTTTAGATACCGAAACAGTTTGCTCATTATTTTTAAGGATTTTTGTGTCGGTTATAAAAATAAGATTTGATTCTTCGCCGCCAGTTTTAAATTCTTGGCGTCCTTCGGAAATTATCTCTGGAGATGGATTAATTTCAATAGCAGCTTCATTTGCTATTGCAGGATATCCCGCCCCGCCTGGCTGTTCACTTCCGATTACAATTCTTCCTATATCTCCACGAAAATTAGTTGTTACTATCCAGTTTTTTGGATATTTTATTTCAAACCCGTATTGATTATTAGTATAAGTCTGCCAGTTGGCGGTTTCTGGCAGATTTAAAACAGAGGGTTCTTTTTGGAGTATTTCATCAATGCTTTCTTCAAGATACTTATTTTGTGTAATTCCCGCTTCGCTTTTTATATATTTTTCTCCATCCCAAGTGTAAATCGCGAATTGCAACCTATGCGCGCAACCGGCACAGTAATCCGAGTAGTCCGGAGCCCAACTGGCTTCTGCAGCAATTATTTTCCTTCCAAGACCGCTCTCTCCAGCAAGCTTATACATATAACCTTGGCCCCTGATTTCCGGCCCCTCGACTATTTGATATTGTCCTTGGCGATACGCAAGAAAGAAAAGGTTTAATCTCGAACCGGAACCGCAGGCATAACTTATTCCTTCCCACATAACTGTATTTACCCCATCGCCCCAAAAATTCGAAAATGCTCCCGCTTTCCCGATTAAGTTTCCGGTGCCAGAGTAGCTGAAAACCTCTTTTGGACAGTTTCCAGTATTGGAAAACACTTTCATCATAACTGGTTTGACTTTTTCACAAAAATTATCTGCAGAATTTGTGGCATCCCAATAAAATCTCACTAATTCTTTCTGCCCATCATTATTTAAATCAACGTTAAACTCGTAACTATCGCTTGCTTCAGTATTAAAATAATAATTGGAGGGAAGCTTAACTAATCCGTATCCATCAAAATTAATCGGCGAACATTCTGCAGTTTCATCCTTGATTAAATATCGCCAAGCGAAAAATCCTCCAGCGATTAAAATAATTAAAATAACTGCTGCGATTATGACTTTGGTAATTTTTGTCATATTTTTGATTAATATTTTAATTTAAAAATTTAATGAAAAGTGAAAAAATCTGCGTAAAATTTCAAAAACAACTATTAAAATATAAGCCAAAATTGTTCCTACGCCAGCAAATTTATAAGCCCCGGACTTTTGTTTCAAAAATAACCAGGCCAAGCTCGCAAAAACAAAACCGAACAGAAAGAGAAAAATGAAGTTTCCGAGATCTGAATTTCCATCAATATTAAATAGAGTAAAGATACCGATTATGAGAAATAAGACGATGTAAAAGGAAGATTTTCCAAAACGACGGATTAAGAAAACGAATGGATTTTTGGTTTTGGGAAATTCAAAACGAGGAGGTTCTCCCAAAAGTCCTTCGCTCCCTATTTTTGGCTTATTTTCTTCCTGATTCATTGGCTTTCTTTATTCTACCACTTTCGGATAGAATAGGAAACGGTTCTGCTGAAAGCACAAAGCGGAGGCGGCTGCGGCGAGGAAAAGGGGTCTGGGGAAAAGGAATTGCCGCAGCCGCCGACGCGTTTCCGCGAGCGAAGCGAGCGACACTTCCCAAAATCAGGAATTTCTGATAAAATGAGTTCGAGCAGAGTCATAAATATACTCCACAATTTGACTTTCAGGAATTTTTCCGACTTTTTCGTGGGCGGCGCCGAGCGCCGCCCATTCATTTTGTGGCTCGCCGCGCACGGTGCGGCTCGCCAAACAGAGGTTCGAAATCTCTTACAATTTTTATATTTGCTTTTGCCCATAAAAAGAATTTTTGTTATAATGGAAACGTACCCAATCGCCAAAGTTGTCTTTTTCAATGGCCGTCTCGGTCAATTCAAGGCAACTTGGATTGGGTACAACCGGGGCGGCCATTTAAGTTTTAATAAACTAACCAAAATATATGCAAAAATTCTTTTTATACACCCGCAAATCCACAGACGTGGAAGATAAACAAGTCAGGTCTATTGAGGACCAAATCACAGAATTGCGCGCTTACGCTCAAAAAGAAAATTTAGAAATCACCAACATTTTTATTGAAAAACAATCGGCTAAAATTCCGGGCCGACCGATTTTTAACGAGATGATAAAGCGAATTGAAAAAGGCGAAGCTAATGGAATTTTGGCTTGGCATCCCGATAGATTGGCGCGCAATTCTGTTGACGGCGGACAAATCATTTACCTCATTGATTGCGGGCGTATTGCGGCGTTGAAATTCCCTCAATTCTGGTTTGAGCCAACCCCGCAAGGAAAATTTATGTTGAATATCGCTTTTGGGCAAAGCAAATACTATGTGGATTCTCTTTCCGAAAACACCAAGCGTGGATTGCGCCAAAAAGTAAGACGGGGCGAATATCCCTCGCTCGCGCCAGTCGGCTATATTAACGACTCACGAAATAAAACAGTTGTTGTGGATAAAAAGAAATCAGTTATTATCAGCAAAGCGTTTGAAATGTATGCCGAAGGAAATCATCGGTTAGAAGATATTTCCAACTTTTTGGCGCAAAACAATATTGTTTCCAAAAGCGGAAAGAGAATCCACATCACGAGAACAACTTTTATCCTCAAAAATCCTTTTTACACCGGATTATTTCGCTATGCCGGCGAAATCTACGAAGGCAAGCACGAGCCAATCATTGCAAAGAAAATTTTTGATAAGGTTCAGGAGGTTTTAAAACAGAGAGGAAGACCAAGAAAAAAATCCAAAATTGAGCCACAAGTATTTTGCGGATTATTGCGTTGCGGAACTTGCGGGATGATGATAACCGGCGAATACAGGGTTAAGTGTCAGAAAAATGGCAATGTCCACGATTATATTTATTATCACTGCACAAAAAAGAATAAGGCAATAAAATGTCCTGAACCATGTATTCGCCAAGAGGAATTGGAAAAACAAATTTCCTCTTTGCTTCAAAAATTTTCTTTGCGTGCGGATTGGGCGGAAAAACTAAATGCCCGACTTAGAAACGATAAAACAGAGTTCGCCCAATCCGTTTCTGTTTTTATCCAAGAAAGCGGAGAAAAGATAAAAATTATCAATACAAAACTCCAGCGACTTTTAGATGGTTATTTGGAGCAGGATATTGAGCGTGAAATTTACCGCCAAGAAAAAGCAAAACTGCTTTTTGAAAAGAAGTCGCTGGAGGAGAAAATTGCCCGGTTTGAACAAAAGCAGAATGATTGGCTCGAACCGATGGCAAAGTGGCTAAATTACGCTCAAAACCTTGAAAAAATCGCGAGGGATAGCAACCTTTTAGAGAAAAGGGTCGCCGCCAAAGAAATCTTTGGCTCGAACCTCTGTTTGGCGAGCCGCACCGTGCGCGGCGAGCCACAAAATGAATGGGCGGCGCTCGGCGCCGCCCACGAAAAAGTCGGAAAAATTCCTGAAAGTCAAATTGTGGAGCGGGATATGGGAGTCGAACCCATCTTTTAACCTTGGGAAGGTTACGTTAAACCGATTAACTAATCCCGCTTACCAAAATTTTATTTTATCTATTATTTTCAGAAAAAAGTTTTCCTCTTTCTGCAGACCCTCGCTGCTTTCGGCCGGCAGGATGGTGACCACTTCCTCGCCAGGCTTCTTTAAATTAAAGGTTTCTCTCGCCTCCTTGTCCAGATATTCGTCGTTAGCCACTTCAGAAACCTGCGCCTGCAATTGCGCTTTTTTCGCTTCTAAGTCATTAAGCTCGGTCTGTAATTTGATCAATTGGGAATTCAACTCCGCCCTTCTGGAATTTATTTGTAAGTTAGATACGACCAGGTACCCCACCACCGTAAAAAGTAAGATGCTCAAAAACACGGAAAGAAAGATGGTCTGCTTTGATGTATTTTTAATTTTCTTACTTTTTGCTATCATAGAAGAATGAAGATGAAAAATTTCATAAAAGTGGTTTGGATTATCGTGGCGACCCTGGTCGTTCTAAGCATGATCATCTTTACCATAGCTCCCGGTTTTTAGATTTTGAACACCTCCAGGAATGTCTTGGAAGGAATTTTGATCCTTCCTTTTTCTTTTAAGTCTTTTTTACCTTTTTTTTGCTTTTCCAGCAACTTCCTTTTCCTTGAGTAATCTCCCCCGTAGAGCGGAGCAATGACGTCCCGGCGGCGCGCTGAGATGGTAGCTCTGGCTATGATCTTACCTCCGATTGCCGCCTGTATAGGCACGGAAAACAACTGGGAAGGCAAGACTTCCTTCAGTTTTTCCACCGTCTTTCTTCCTTCGGCAAACGCCTCTTTTTCGGGAACGATCCGGGAGAAGGCCTCATCGCTTTTGCCCAGAATCAGAATATTAAGCTTGACCAAGTTCGCTTGCCGCCAGCCCAAGATTTCGTAATTCATGGAGGCAAATCCTTGAGAGACGCCCTTCAATTTGTCGTAAAAGCTTTTGGTGATGATTTCTCTCAAAGGAACTTCGTACAAAAGCTCAACCTTGTCCTGACTTAAAGAATCGGTCTTAAGCTGTTTTGATTCAATGCTTTCTAAAAGCTGTAAGACAGAGCCGAGATAATCTACGGGCGTTAAAACCTGAAGCTTAATCCAAAGCTCTTCGCTTTTTGCGATCTTCGTCGGATCGGGCCAATCGGCTGAAGTATAAACGAAAACCTCTTTAGCGCTGACCAACATCACCTTGTAAATAACCGACGGAGTGGAAAGGATCAGGTTCAACCCGAATTCCCTTTTCAATCTTTCGGCGATGATTTCGGTATGCAGCAATCCCAGAAACCCGCATTGGAATCCCCGGCCCAAGCCCTCTTTGAAATCGGGCTTGAAGCTCAAAGCTGCATCGTTCAATTTTAACCTTTCTAAAGAATCTTTCAAGAGCTCGAAGTCGTCGGGGTTTTCAGGATAAACGCTTAAAAAAACCATGGGATTTGGCTCCTGGTACCCGGGCAAAGCTTCCGGAGTCTGACCTAAAATGGTGATGGTCTCACCCACCCTTACCTGACCCGGTATTTTAATACCGGTAGCGATATAGCCGATGTCCCCCGGGCCGAGGTTCTCTGCCGGAAAGAACTCCGGATTAAAAATACCAACTTCCTTGACTTCGCCTGTAACCTTGCTCTGCATTAAATAAATTTTGTCGCCTTTTTTAACTTCTCCTTCAAAAATCCTGACATAAGCCAAAACTCCCTTAAAAGCATCGTATTTAGAATCAAAAACCAGGGCCCTTAAGGGCTTTTGCGCCTCGCCCTGGGGAGCCGGAACTCTGACTAAAACCGCGGCCATGACCTTATCGACGTTAACGCCGTCTCTCGCCGAAATCCTGATGATCTCCGAAGCTTCGACCCCTAAAAGGTTCATCATTTCTTTTTCGGTTTCCTCGATTTTGGCCTGGGGAGAATCGATTTTATTGATGGCCGGGATAATAACGAGTTTCTGATGCTTAGCAAGCTCCAAATTACCGATAGTCTGCGCCTGTATGCCTCTCGTGGCGTCAACCAACAGAATCGCGCCTTCCACGGCCACCAAAGACCGGGAAACTTCGTAGCCGAAATCAACGTGGCCAGGCGTGTCGATCAGATTTAAAGTGTAGTCATTAAATTTCATGCGCACCGGCGTCATTTTGATGGTAATCCCCTTCTCTCTTTCTAAATCCATCGCATTTAAATACTGGGGTCTCATTTTATCCATAGGAATAGTGTTTGTCATTTCCAAAAACCTGTCGGCCAAAGTTGATTTGCCGTGGTTCACATGACTGATGATGCAGAAATTGCGGATATTATTCATGCTTTAACTACTGAGTTATTATAATCACACCAATAAACATCAAAACAATGGCTATTGTTTTTTGGACTATTAAAGCTTTGCTCATTTCTTCTTTTAAGATTCGCGGATAGAAAATACTAAGCATCACGGTGATTACTAAAACAAAAAACGGCTGAACGGAAGATAGGGTGTTAACCAGAGTAACGTAACCGAAGGAGGTGGCGATGATTATAAATAAGGTGCCGAGAAGGGTTATAGCCTCACTGGCCGACATCGCAATAATTGCTTTTTTACCGTACTGCTTTACCGTTTTAATTAATTCTGGAAGATAAAGAAAAACAATTGGTATAGAGCTTATAGCCATACCTATGCTTTTATATCCGAAAATTGTCCAAAAATCTGCGAAATTCAAAAGGTATTTTGACAAAAGTGCGCCTATGGCACTAAACCCCGCAGCTAAAACCATCCAATAAAAAGCCCTGCCGAGGCGTATTTTTGAAAAACTTCTTACTGAAATAAAAATCGCTCCAGCGATCAATAACAATATCCCTAAGTATTTTAAAGGACTGAAAATTTCATTTAAGAATATAGCCGCGAAAACTAAAATAAATAAAGGTGCGAGATAAAATAAAGGAATAATCCTTGACGCCTCTTCAATCTGTAAAGCTTTAAAATATAAAACATAAAGCAAAATAGTAGTAGCGCCACTTATAAGCGCTAGGAAAACATTAAAGTAAGAAAGATGAGAAAATCCATAAATAAAATAAACTGTGATGCCGACCACTAATTCGACGATGCCGGAAACAATCACTGGAACCAAAGGTTTTCTAACCCACCTCGTTAGAACATATTTATCTATGATATTTGATACAGACCAGCATAACGCTGCCAAAATGGAAAAAATTACCCACATGTTGAATTATCTTGTTATGAAGTGTTTAAAAATTGAACGTTTTACGGCGATTATCTCCGGGGATTTTAAAAAATGGCAGAAAAAGAGATAAACGAGCGTTCCGACAATGCCGGCTACAACCGTCTGAATCAAAATGCCCAAAAAAGTTTCCATGGCCACAAAGCCGGCCGAAACTTTAAGGGCGGCATAAACGGTAACGCCCATTAAAACCGTAGCTAAAACTGTTTTTAAAAAAGATCTGGTGATTTCTTTCAGCCTGATATGTCCCAGAGTTTTGCGCAAGAACAACAAAAGTAACAAGCACTGGAAAAGACCGGAGACCGACATCGCCAAAGCAAGGCCGACCACGCCGATATTGTTAATGCTAGCGAGGTCCAGGGCATGAGCTATAAATTGCTGGAAAGAATTAGCGAAACTTAGAAGCCAAACAAATAAAAATGCTAAAGCGACGTTAAGCGCCATGGAAGCGAAGCTGATGGCCACGGGTATTTTGGTGTTTTGGAAGGAATAAAAAACTCGGGCCAAAAACGGTATGCACGCTGCAGCGAAAATACCCAGACAGAAAAGTCCCAAGGAAGCTGCGGTTAGTCTCGTGTCTTGCCAATTAAACTGGCCTGTCCCCAAAACAAGGCGGATAATTTGGGCTCTCAATAAAAAGAAAAAAAGAGAAACGGGTATGATCGAAAAAGCCATCTGGCGCAAGCTTAAAGAAAAATGGTCCAGAAATTCGTGCTTGGCGCCGTTGACCCAGGCCCTCGATAAGAACGGGAAAGAAGCCACCGCAAACGAAGCGCCGACAATCCCGATGGGCAGATATTGGATATTATTGGCAAAATTGAAAATAGCGATGGAGCCCACCGTTAACGTCGAAGCTATGGCCGTAATGACTATCAAATTCAGGCTATAGGCGGCCGTGCCGATAGTCCGAGGAACCATCAGTTTGAATATTTTAATCAGCCCCGGGTATTTAAAATCGAGAAGCGGCCTATATTTAAAACCCGTCGCCACGGCAACCGGAATTTGGACTATCCAGTGGAAAAAAGCGCCTAGAATCACGCCGTAAGCCAAGCCCCACACTCCGAAAGGCGGCACCAAAAACAAAATGCCGAAAATAATGCCCAGATTATAAAAAACAGGAATGATGGAATAGGCGAAAAAACGGTTAAAGTAGTGCAAAATCCCAGAAAAGATGGCGCTCATCCCAAAAAAGATCGGACTCAAAAACATGATTCTGGTTAGGCCTATGGCCAAAACCCTTTCTTCCGAATTAAAACCGGGAGCGATAAACTTCATTAGAAAAGGGGTAAAAATAGCGAGAACCCCGCAGATAACGATAAGTAAAACCAAAAAACAATTCAAGACATTGTTAACGAGCGCCCACGCTTCCTTTTCGCCTTTCTTAAAAGACTCGGCAAAGACCGGCAAGAAAATGGCTGTCACTCCGCCCATAATCAGAATGCTGTAAACAAAATCAGGAATGCGGAAAGCGGCAAAATAAATATCGAGTGTCTGCCCCGCTCCGAAAGTGCCGGCCAAAAGCCTGTCCCTGACTAAACCCAAAAGCCGGCTGATTAAAGCCGAAGCGCCCAGTATCAGGGCGGCGAAACTCACTGTTTTCGCTTGCGAATGAAAAAGCCTTTTAATCATTGACGCTTTTATTCTAACAAAAAATCGCCTCATTGGCGATTCTTTGTTGCTCAAGCAGACAATAAGCCGAATTCTGTCTAGCCCGCCACAACTTTGCAGATGTGGGCGGGCGGGGGCAATCATCTATCTAGGTCACGACGTTACCGTCGGACTCTGGCGAGCTACTCTTTCACGAAAGCTCCAAGATGAATCTCGAAACCTCCGATTTGCTCTTGCTCCCGGATAAGAATTTAGCCGTTTCACTCCCCGCCCTCTATGCTCACCACAAACTCTAATACATTTATTTTATGTTTATAAATCAATTAATCCAACTAACCTTAGTGATGGGCTTAGAGGGCGGGGCATCGTCACTGTTCGCATCTCTGGCGTTGCCGCCGGCGGGCGTTACCCGCTACCTTTTTATCCCGCCTCCTATGCTGTCTGAAATCAGCAAAAAATAATTTGAGTGAAAAATCACCCTTATTACCTTTTACCAAGCCTCCGGCAGCTTAGGAGGCGGGAAGGAGTTCGGACTTTCCTCCCCCGATTATGAGTCGGGAGTAATTGCCTCGCCTACTTGAGCAAGTATATTATAACATTTCAAGAACCCCTGTCAAATGAGTAAGGCCTCGGGTTTCCCCGGGCCTTACTTATTTTTAATTAGTTTAATTATTAAAACGAGACTTAATTCCTTTAATTTTTTTGGTAATTCGCTGTATATTACTTTCTGATAAATTTAGGGCTGCTTGAGTTTTTTCTTCATTTAAACCGTCTTCGACATGCTGTTCCTCTTGTATCTTATCGATATCCTCTGCGATTTCTTCGACGTCTTTGGAAATTTCCTCTACATCTTTGCCCAAACCTCCCACCTCTTCCTGTATGCCCTCGACGTCTTCGCTTACATCATCAATTTGTTCGGCTTGACGATTAACCGTCATTTGAATAAAAATAGCGAGGTAAATGGCTTCGAGTGAGACCAACGTTGTAAGAGCCAGTAAGACTTCGTCAATAGAAAAAATACCGAAAAACGGTAGTATAAATGCTATGGCAAAAATAAGAGTATGAACAACAAGTGAAGTTGGCGTACCTACCCACTTAGTCATAATTATTGATTTTTTTCCTACCCAGTTAATCATTTTATTGAGTGATTTACACTATAATATATTTATAAATCAATATCTAATAATTCCTAAATATTACCAAAAAAAACTAATCTAGGCAATTAAATTTCTGAACAGCGTGTTTTGTGAATTAAAAATTGTACCAGCAAAAATGAGTAAGGTTAAACCTTACTCATTTTTCTCTGTGCCCCAACCGCGTCTGGAACTTCATCCCCAGAGGGGGATTTGAGCCCTTTTGGGCTTTCGGAACGAGGCATCCTAGTCGGGGTCATATTAAAGGATTTTAACGCGTCTAATCCCGTGTCTCACTTTTTACGGTTTTGTTCGGGAAACCTGCCCCGTAGTGAACGCGAAGCGTTCTACTACTGGGGTGAGACAAATGGGACACTATAAACGGCATTTTGAGACACGCTTGTGTCTATTTTATTTACTTTAAAAACCTAAAAGTAGAAAGCATTTTCTCTGCGACAGATTGATAATCAATTCCGTTGTTTTTAATTACAATCTGAAATAAGGTAAAACCGTTAATTTCAGGGGAATTAAAGATGTAAACATATTTTTTGTTGATGCCCTCTCCCCCGCTAAAAAATGCCTTCGTTATTTCTCGATTGCTAATGATTAATTTTTCTCTGTTTATAAGTTTGAATTGTTCCGGTGATATCTCCATCCCTTTTATTATTTCCCAAATCCAAAAGTTTTCAATATCTTCATTGGGATGTGGCTCTATAATAATTCCAGGCACTTCACATCCTAAACCCATACAAGTATTAAGGTCTTTTTTATCGAATCCAACACCCTCTATAACTTCCCAATCTACATTGGGATATTTCACCTCGAACCCATTCTCCCTATTCCTATAAGTATTCCAGGCCGCAGCTATTTTCTCAAATTTTGCCTCACCTGGTTCTAGTAAATTTGATTGTAGTTTGTTCCAAATAATCTTATAATTTTCTTCTGAAATTTTTTCAAGGTTGAAAAGCAAATCTCCTTTTTTATAAAGTTCGCCGCCACTCTCCGAAAGATAACTATCGAAAATAATGTCCAAATTTCCATCATTTTCTTTAGCGATAGCTTGAATTCTAGTTAAAGTTTGAAAACCATCTATATCTAACTGAGCCTTAAGTTGATTTCCTTCTTTATAAATTTCTAGTTTATAAACCCATGTTTGGTTTGGCGGCGCAAATTCACTATATTCATATATGCCGGTCCAATCAACAATAGATATTTTTTGTCCTGTGCCTATCCCAGCCGGAGAACCCTTTGACAATAGGGGCCAATACTGCCAAGCTAAAATTCCCCAACTAGTAAAGAGTAAAATGGCTAAAACTAAAGCAGTAAGTTTAAGTGTTTCTCTTTTCTTTTCGTCGCGGGGGATGGTTATTACCTGTGTTCGAGCTATTTTATCGTGGATGGCCTGTCTCTTAGGGGTACGAGAAACAAGATAAATATTTAAAAATATAATTACATATGCGACAAACGGAATAGAGTTAAGAAGTATTTTTGATCCCTCTCTCAAAAAAGCTCTTTTAAGCCCGACTTTATTGAGGGTTCCTGCCTCCACTACCTTAATATCTGCATATCTTTTGCCCAAAGTCCATCCATAACTGCCGGTCAAAAACCAAAAATAAATAAAAATAATAGCTGAATTAACATAGTGGGTCTTCTGAGTAATTTGGTCAAGTTGGCCCCTTGCAGCTGCCCAATCCCCACTTTTAGCAATTGGGATTACAAAAATAATAAAAAGTATTGTCATTATCGCAGCTACCGGAAAACCACCAAAAAGAACATCTCCAGCCATGGCAGATATCCTTGATCGAAGCGTAGCTAATCCATTTTTTTCAGGTCCTACTCTCACTTCTTCCTTGTTTGGTTCTATTTCCCAAGATAAAGGGATTTTGTTTTCCATAACTAACCGCTCCTAACTTATTTAGTAAATGGTAAGCCCATTAGAAATTGAGTAAGAGCGGAATTAGCAAAAACTTTGAATTGAAACAGCTTAACAATCATCAGAAAATCACTAACTTCAGATTTTAGACTTTCGGGTCCAGTAAAAATTTCTTTACCTTCTTCTATCACTGATTTCGTGTAATTATGCAGCAGATCGTAAGCCGATCTACCTTTGACAAATTCCACTATGTTTTTAAACTCGTCTTTATCAAGCCAAACGCCAAGGCATTTTTTACAAGCATCAATCTCGACGGTAGAGTCTTTATATTTTATTTTAAACATTGGAACATGATCTACGGGACACAATCTTAGACTTTGAGTAGATTTGAAATTTTTCTCATTATCCCAAAGATCAAAATCAAACCATTTAGCATATTCGTCTTGTAAATCCTTAGCTTGCCTCAGCTCATCTTGATTAAACCATAAACCCTTACATTCAGAACAATAATCAACTTTGACGTTGCCTATTTTTATCTCTTGAAATGATTCGTGATTATTTGGACATTTCATATTATATATTATTATCAAAAAATCGTTTCTTTGGCAAGGGCGGCTTTTACGACTGGACTCCCTGGCGCCGTTGCGGCATCCCTTTATCTAGTGCACATGCCCCCAGCAGGACTCGAAGGTAGTTCTCGAAAGCAAACGGGTTTCCGCCTACGGGCGGAAGGATCATACGGGAAGCAGATTCTCGCCACCCTGGAAACAACTGAAAACAAAAACGCCCTTAAAAGGCGTCTTGTTTTCAGTGCCCCCAGCAGGACTCGAACCTGCAACTTTTTCCTTAAAAGGGAACTACTCTACCATTGAGTTATGGGGGCAAAATTAGCTCCGCTAATTTTGCCCGGTAAATTACATTGATTATTAAATGATAATTTACCGTGGGAGCTGAGTTCTGCCAATATTATACCCTAAATCCCCTCCTTTTTCAACTCTTCCAACAATTCCTTTTGTCTCCTGGTGACTTTCTGAGGAGTGTGCACGACGAGTTTGACATACATGTTGCCCTGACCGTAGCTCGAAAAATGCGGGATACCCTTGCCGGAAATCCGCAAAACCTTGCCCGATTCGGTGCCAGCGGGCACCTTCAATAAAATATTCTTCCCGCCAAGGGTGGCGACTTCAATTTCCCCGCCTAAAGCCGCTTGCGAAAAAGACACCGGGACATTGGCCAGTAAATCGTCTCCTTTTCTTTGGAAAAACGAGTGTTTTTTGATAAAGATCCTGACGTACAAATCGCCGGGTTTACCTCCCTTGCGGCCAGCTTCTCCCTTGTCTTCAACCTTGATAACCTGATTCGTGTCCACGCCGGCCGGAATGTAAATCTTAATTTTCTCTTCGCTCTTGATTCTACCCTCGCCCCGACAAACATTGCACGGCTTTTGCGGTCTTTGGCCTTCCCCGCCGCATTCCGGACAAACGGCCAAACGAGTCAGAGAACCGAAAATAGTTCTTTGAACCTGCTGGACCTCGCCGGTCCCCCGGCAAGTAAAACATTCATTCAAAGGCGTGCCGGGCTCCGCTCCCTTGCCGTGGCAGCGGGCGCAAACGACTTCCTTGTAAAGAGAAAATTCTTTTTCCTGAGTTTTTAAGACGGCTTCCAAAGGAAGCTCGAGGTCGACTTCGATGTCCTTCCCTTTTTTAACATTCTGCTTCTTGGTGTGGCCGCCAAATCCGAACATTTCTCCAAAAAGATCGCCCAAATCTTCAGGGTCAAATCCCTGTCCGCCAGGAAAACCCTGGCCAAAGCCAAAATCCCACCCGCCCGCGCCCGGCGCCTGCCCGCCCTCAAAAACGCGGCCGAATTGGTCGTACTGCGCCCGCTTGTCCTTATTCGAAAGAGTTTGGTAGGCTTCGTTAACCTCCTTGAACTTATTTTCATCGCCACCCTTATCGGGATGGTGCTGATGGGCTAATTTATGGTAAGCCTTTCTAATGTCTTCCGGCGAGGCAGTTTTTCCGACTCCTAAAATTTGGTAGTAATCTTTGGCCATTTAATCTCAGAGGTCCGACCTCCCTCTTAATTTTGAGGGAGGTCGGACCTCAATCATTTTACTTCTCTTTATACTCGCCCTCTTCAGGGCCCTTATTTTCTTCGGGTTTGGGCTGAGCAGGATTTTGTTTATACAATTCAGCGCCGATCTGCTGAACAATCTGAGAAAGCTCAGAAGTTTTCTGTTTAATTTCATCCATATTATCACCGTCTTTGACTTTTTTCAAAGCCTCGACGCTCTCTTCGATTTTCTTTTTGGTATCGGCCGACACTTTGTCGCCGGCGTCTTTTAAGGCTTTCTCAGTAGTGTAAACCAAATTATCGGCCAGGTTCCTTGATTCAATCAGTTCCTGTTTTTTCTTGTCGTCTTCAGCGTGTATTTCGGCTTCTTTTTTCATCTTTTCAATTTCTTCTTTAGACAAACCGACCGAGCCCTCAATTCTGACCGATTGAGTCTTGCCTGTAGCCTTGTCTTTGGCTGTTACTGTCACGATGCCGTTAGCATCAACGTCAAAGGCCACCTCAACCTGCGGCAAGCCTCTGGGAGCGGGCGGAAGGCCATCTAAGACAAACTTACCGATGGTTCGGTTATCTTTGGCCATGGGCCTTTCTCCCTGCAAAACAATGATTTCTACGGCTGGCTGATTGTCGGCTGCCGTGGAGAAAACCTGGCTTTTCGCTGTTGGAATGGTCGTATTTTTAGCAATCATCACGGTACTGATGCCGCCCAAGGTTTCAATACCCAAAGAGAGCGGCAGAACGTCGAGTAGAAGAACGCTTTTAATATCGCCTTCGGGAGCCCGGCCTTCGGTCTTGGCTCTCAAAATCTCTGCTTCAATGGAAGCGCCAATCGCCACCACCTCTTCAGGATTGATGGATTTATTGGGTTCCTTGCCGAATAATTTTTTAACAGCTTCTCTAACCGCCGGAACCAGCGTTATACCGCCGACTAAAACCACCTCTTCAATATCTTTTACGGTAAGATTCACTTCGGCTAAAGTTTTTTTCACTCTTTCAATTGATCTTTCGACCAATTCAGCGGTGAGCTTATCCAACTGGGCTCGAGATAATTTGTAAAGCAAATGTTTAGGACCCGCAGAATCGGAAGTAATAAAGGGTAGGTTAATCTCGGTTTCTTGAGCCGAAGAAAGTTCAATCTTGGCTTTCTCGGCCGCTTCTTTTAACCGCTGTAAAGCCAGAGTGTCTTTAGATAAATCAATGCCGTTATCTTTCTTAAACTCGCCGATGAGCCAATTGATGATCTGCTGATCAAAGTCGCGTCCTCCAAGATGCGCCTCTCCGCCCGTCGCCATAACTTCGACAGTCTCGGGCGTTGTATTTAAAATAGAAACATCAAACGTTCCGCCACCAAAGTCATAAACAGCGATTTGCTGATTGGCTTTTTTGGTCAAACCGTAAGACAAAGCGGCCGCGGTCGGCTCGTTGATGATCCTTAAAACGTTAAAACCAGCAATTTCCCCAGCGGCTTTAGTCGCCTTTCTCTGGGAGTCGTCAAAGTTAGCCGGGCACGTAATGACGACATTAGTGATTTTTTCTCCCAGCTTTTCTTCGGCATCAGCTTTCAATTTCTGCAAAATCATAGCCGAAATTTCAATGGGAGTGTACCATTTCTCACCCATTTTCACTTCAACTTCGCCATCCTTTCTTTCTCTGGTTTCATAAGACAGGAGCTTCAGCTCTTTCTGGACTTCGGGGTCCGAATACCTGCGGCCAATGAAGCGTTTCACCGAATGAATGGTATTTTTGGAATTGGTAATAGCCTGCCTTTCAGCTAAAATGCCGACGATCCGCTCTCCGGTTTTAGAAACAGCGACCACTGACGGCGTTAAAACAGAGCCTTCTCTGTTTTCCAGGCATTTCGGCTCGCCATTGATAATGGAAGCCATTTTTGAAATTGACGTACCTAAGTCGATACCTAATATTTTTGACATAAAGTTTTTTATAATTTATTTAATTAATTATTTAATTATTTTTACTTTCGCTGGCCTCAATAATCGACCGTTAATTTTATAACCTTTTTGAACTTCTTCAACGATCAAGCCCTTTTCCTTATCCTTTGCCTCGGTTTCTCCAACCACTTCGTGGAGATTCGGGTCGAAGTTCTGGCCAACCGACTTTACTTCTTCCGCTCCCTGGCTTTTCAAGAAATCCCGAAGCTGGTTTTTTATCATCAGCAAGCCCTTGATGTTTTCATCGTTTTTCAGATTATCGGGCATCTTCTTTTCAATGATTTCAAAATTGTCCAAAATCGGCAAAACTTTTAAAACAAACTCTTCGCTGGCGTATTTCAAAAATTCACCGATCCTTTCCATCTCTTCTTTCTTGTAATTCAAAAGGTCGGCGCGGGAACGCTGCCAGCCGGCCAAATATTCAGCAACCTTCTTCTCCGACTCTTCTAATTTTTCTTCGCCCGCCGTAGCTTTGGCGAAGGCGGGTTTCTCCTTTTTAATTTCTTCGTTCATTTTATTCAAGTAATTTAATTAATGAATTCATAATACCGACGTTTTTGTCGTAGGCCATGCGCTTCGGCCCCAAAATAACAACCACTCCCTCTTTTTTCTTGGGCAAATGAATTCTAGAAACAATCGTACTGAATTCAGGAGCTTGAACCACTTTGTTCTCTTTACCGATAAAAACCCGGGGATCGTCAGAATCTTCCAGCTCATCAATGTGTTTTTCGAAATTTTGGACAGCTTCCATGAACTTGGCGATAAAAGTCGAATCCTCAAACTCCGGCTCTTTGAAAATTTCGTCCCAGCCCTCCTTAAAGACGATATCTTCTTCCGGAAAATAAGTAATGGCTAGATTGGAAGTCAATTCCGCAATTTTTCTCGTCATAACCTGGAAAAAACCGAGGGAATCCTCCATCTCCTTTTCGATTGAGTCAAAACCTCGGCTAAAAATACTTGAGTGTAAATTATCTACATAAAATCTGTATCCCTTATCAGTTGGAATCCTGCCGGCCGAAGTATGGGGCTGCATCAAATAGCCCATGCCGGTTAGCTTCCGGAACTCAATTCTCATGGTCGGCGGTTTTATGCCAAAATGATACTTCTTGGCAAGTATCTCAGAGCCAACAGGCGCTTTAGAGCCAATATATTCTCCCACAATGCAATTTAAAATTTTCTCCTCGCGTTCGGTTAGTATTTTAACCATATGTCCCATTATAGAAAACCATCACTTAATTGTCAAGAGTGATAATAGCCTGAGAGAAAATTGAAACCTATTTATAGTAAACTCTACTGAAGCGCAAATCGATGTATTCTAAACTCTTCCTTTTTTCAGGAGAGATTTGTTTTTCCAGAGCCAACTTAAGTTCCGTCATCTGCCAAGCTAAATCGCCCTTAAGATTGAAACGAATCTGCCAACCTTCCGAGGTCTCAATGTCTAATCGTCCGTCGGAAACCACCGCATTATCAATAGAAATCTTAGCGGTTTGGGTAAGTTGTGATTTGAGCTCCAAAATCTGGGCAAGCTTGTCTTTTTCTAACACAGCTTCACCTGAAGACGGCTCTCCGGACGGCTCTCCCCTTTTAATAACAAGCAAGCTGGAATCAACAGGCGCTTCTTTAAAAATTACCCCTTCATTATCAACTAAAAAACATTTCTCGTTTTCGCACCATAAAGCTACGGCCGTTCTTTCGGTAATTTGCACGCTAATGGTGTCAAAGAAGCTCTTTTTCACTTCGGCTGAGGCTATCTGAGGAAACGCATTTAAAATATCTTTTTCGATCTGTCCCCCATTAACCATCAGAATACTCTTTGTTTTCAAAAATAAGACGACATTCTCCAGGTTTTTCCCAATCAAAGATTCAATGTCTGCTTTGGCGATTTCTTGCTCGCCGCTGACTGCAACTTTCTCAACCCAAAAAACCTGCCAGAAAAACAAGCCGTAAAAAACAACCCCGAATACAATCAACGCCAAAAACCCGAAAGCTAAGAATTTCTTGCTTAAGAGCGGCTTCCTTTTCTTGTACCGATGCGGTTTTCTATAATACTTTCTCATAAACCTCGCTTTATTTTCCTTAATACCTCAAAACCGTAAGTCAGCCAATATTTCTTCGAAAGCGGTAAATCCTGGGTTCTGACATATTCGTAAGCTTTGCCGCCAAAACCCATCTTGAATAAAGTGGGGCCGGCCCAGGGATGACGCGATTTGGGATCAACATACCCCCAAAAATCATATAATTTACAGCCTCGCTTTTTGGCTTCTTTGATCGCTTCCCACTGCAGTAAATAAGCGATGGGGACTTTATGGTACTTTGGGTCTAAGGCGGCTTGATGATAAAATCCGATGCCCGACCAAAAAATAACTAAAGCCGAAGCCACGACCTCTTCTTTGTATTTGCCGAAAAACAGCAGAGCTTGACCGTCCCCGCCTGCATCGCTATACAGCGAAGCATTGCGGGCAGGTTTATTAAAAATATCGAGCTCGTTTTTAACCGATGCGGAAGGAAAGGGAGTAAACCTTTGGTGCTTGGCTACCTTTAAATTAAGCTTTTGATAAAGTTCTACGTCCGCCACTTGGTTGCTTTTGATAATTGTTAAATCGGAATTCTTCTCGGCCTGGTGGATCAAATATCTCGTGCTTTTGCGCATATTCTTGAGCAATTCTTCTTCCGATGGCGCAAGATCAAGCTTCCAAGTTGCTTCGTAAGCGTTGGCATGCATTGGAGAAACCCCGAACCCCATTTTTTGGAAAATTTTTTTATTCTCTTCGTTCCTCGCTAAAAGTGGCGCCATTCTGATGAAAGCGCAGTCTTCTTCTTTGGCGATCTCTTTCAGTTTATTCAATATTATTTCCGAAAGGCTAAGATTATGTTGCACTAATAAAAAAGTCCCTCTTCTTGCCGTCACCTTCACTACTAAAATGATCGAGGTCGGGCCTCCATCATTATATACCCCGAATCTCCAAATCTTATGACCCATTTTCTTTTGGAACTCCCCCCAATTCCAAGACTGCAGAAAAGTTTTTTCTTGAACATTGATAAAAAAACTCTCCCAGACTTCTTTACTTGTTATCTCTTGACAAGTTATCATAATACATGTATCATATTTAAGGGGAGGTGAAAATGAGACCGAAAAAACTAATTGGTAGTATTGTCTGCTGGATAAGAAAAAAACATGATCTGGGGAAAAGAGAGTATTTCTTTATTACTGTCAATTTACCAAAAAACCTTAATTACAGCGATGCTTTGGATGCAATGGGACAGTCGTTGCTAGCTAAGCACAAAGGAGCGGTATTGGAAAGACATGATGACAGGTGGGGCTTTTATGCTTACGGTTGTCGCTGTAACACATGTGGTAAAATTTTCGGGGAGAAGTAATCTCCTAAAACCGCCGATTAAGAAGTGCCGAATTCATCGAAATGAGGCACTTCTTTTATTTTATCAATAGATTAATCACTTGGTTTGGTACTCTACTTTCCAAAAGGACGACGTCGCCCGGCTTGGCAAAACTTTTTATTTTCTCCGCGATTTCGTCTGCCCTTTCCAAAAACAAAACCTCTGCCTTATTTGATTGAGGTCGGGCCTCAATCATTTTTGCGCCTTCTTGGATTTCTTTAAACCTGTCTTTGGTGGTAATGATGGCCAAATCGCAAACCTCCCCGATTTTTTTACCGATCCTCAGGTGAACTTCCTGAGACGCCTGGCCGAGTTCAATGAGGCAAGGCATCACCAAAATCTTTCTGCCGGACCACTTTTTAAGATAATCAAGGTCGGCGATCACGCCGCTGGGATTGGCCGAATAAGTAGAATCGATAATCTCTATGCCGTTGGCTCCCTTTTTCACGCGGTTGGCTTGCGATAATTTAATCTTTTGGACACCCCGCTCAATTGCTTCAGAAGTCATGCCCAAAAACTCCGCCACTGCCACGGCGCCGGCCAGATTTTCTTCAAGAGATGAAGGGGCGTTCTCGCCGTAAAGCTTCTTGCGAATATGGGTTTTTTCAAAAAGATCCCGGCAATATTGATTGTTCCCGTTGAAAAAGGCCGTACCGTCATTAGGCAAACTCTCGATTAATTCATATTTCGTCTTAATGATGTTTTCTTGCGAGCCGAAAGTCGCCATATGCTGTTCATTAATGCCGGTTAAAACTCCGATTTTGGGCCGGACAATATCGCACAAAAGCTTAATCCCCCCGCGATTATAAGCACCCATCTCGACGATGAAGATCTCGTGGTCCTCGGTCAATTCGTCTAAAACGCACTGGGAAATACCCACTTCGGAATTTTGATGCTCCCTGGTTTTTAAAATATTAAATTTTACAGATAAAATCGCGGCTAAGTACTCCTTGGTCGAAGTTTTGCCGTAAGAGCCCGTCACCCCGATCACCAGCAATTTTTTGAAAGAGGCTCTTTTTCTCTTGGCCGCTTTAATCAGGCGGTTCCGCAAGATAACGGCTAAGGGCTGATAGGCCAAAACCAGAGCCGAAAAGAAAATCATGGCTAAAGCGTCCAAAAGTAGCAGCGGAAAAACAAATTTTGTCAGAGAAAACTCTAAAATAAAGAGGCTGAAAATTATTAATGCTCCCAAGGAAAGACCCGTGGTTAAAATCACCGCCGTTTTTCTGGTGATCACGGGCCTCTTGAGAGTTCCCTGATGAACGCTTTTCAGAAACAGCGTACCTTCAATAAAGAAAATCAAAACTGCCAGATAAACTAAATTTATTTTCACTTCCGTCCAAACCAATCTGGCTGAAAGATATATGCCCAAAAGCACAAAGAATTTTAAGAAAAGCCACCAGCTTAAGATCAGCCTCTTGCCCTTATAAGTACGGAGGTGGTCTCGGAATCTGCCGATATGATATTCTTTGAGCTGCCAAAGATAAACCCAAAACAAGAGTTTTTTGACAAAAACGACCGACCAGAAAATGGAAATAAAAATTAAAAATGAGTTAATCATAGCTTAATGAAATTCACAATTTTTTCAACTAAAATCTCGGGGGCTTCCAAACGAATCCGGTGGCCAACGTTGGGCAAAACCTCCAGAAAAGAATTTTTAACTTCTCTTTTTATCAAATAAGCGTCCGCTACTGGAGTTTCTTTATCTTTATCGCCCCAGACAACCAAGGTTTTCGTGGTAATTTCCGGTAAAAAAGGCCTGAGATCTTCGTTAATCACATTTCTCATCGTTTCCTTCATAACGCCTTTGGCTAAAAGATAATCCCCGGAACCGGCCAATTTGTAAATTATTCTTTTAAACAACTGCTGACGGAAAAATAATTTACCTGTCTTAGCTAAGACAAGAAACAAAAAATTCTTCAACGAATTCCTTTTGGTCAACCGGCCGGCGGCAGCCAATATCAATCCTTCTAGTTTTTCCGGGTATCTGACGGCAAATTTAATGCCGATGCTACCACCGAAAGAATGACCCATTAGAAAAATTCTTGGGAGATTGTTTTTCTCTGAAAAATCCTTAACCCACTCGACATAATTATCAATATTCCAAGCGGTAACCAGCGGCGGGTTCTCGCCAAAGCCCGGCAAATCGGGAACAAAAACTTTATATCCTCGAGCTTCTAATAATTCTTTTACTTTAATCCAATTCTTAGCGCAAGACCCCCAACCGTGAAGAATTAAAATTGAGTAAGGTTCGACCTCCCTCATTTTTTTATTTTCGAGCTTAGCGAGGAAACAAGGTTCTCGCGAAGCGGGGTTCTTATTTGCTTAAAACCAGTGTATTTTTGTAAGACCTTGGGAACCGCAACGCTGCCGTCTTTTTGCTGATAATTTTCCAAAATAGCGATTAAAATTCTCGGACTAGCGATGACCGTATTGTTTAAGGCATAAGCAAATTTTATTTCCCCATTCTTTTCGCGATACCGAATATTCAATCTTCTTGTTTGCCAGTCGGTTAAATTGGAATCGGAATGAGTTTCCCCGTAAGCATTCCTGGAAGGCATCCAGGTTTCAATATCATACATTATATATTTTCCAGCACCCATATCTCCAGTTGAATTAATAACGACCCTGTGCGACAATTTTAAATCTTTTAATATCTCTCGGGCAATCTCCAACATTTCTTTCAACCATTTATCTGACTCTTTTAAATCTGCCTTGCAAATTATAATCTGCTCAACTTTCATAAATTCGTGAACCCGATATAATCCTCGGGTATCCTTACCATAGCTTCCGATCTCTGACCGATAACATTGTGATACGGCACAGGATTTAATAGGCAAATCTTTTTCATCAAATATTTTATCCGAATAATAGGCCAACAATGAAGGTTCCGCGGTACCAGCTAAAAATATCGGCTCTTTCACATTTTCACCGTTTTCAAGCCTGCCCGGATTTCCTATCTGATATATTTCATCCCGACCAAAAGGAAAATGACCACTGCCTATTAATGTAAATTCGCGAACTAAAGTTGGCGTAATAAATAATTGAAAACCTTTTTCCTTTAATTTATTAATCGCATAAAACATCAAACCAAGATGCATTAAAACAGCTTCGTTTTTTAAATAATACCCTCTGAATCCCGCTGTTTTTGTGCCAGCTTCCGTATCAATTAAGTCCAAATCTTTGCCTAATTGAATGTGGTCTTTAACTGGAAAATCAAATTGTGGTATATCCCCCCACTTATCAATCTCTTTATTAGATGCCGAATCAGGACCGATGGGCGCTTCTTTTGCTGGGATATTTGGCACAAAAAGCATCAATTTCTGGAATTCTTCATTAACATCTCTAAAATCCCGATCTAATCTATCGTTGTTTGTATCTAATTCTTTCATTTTTAAAATAATTAAATCTTTTTCTGTTTTATTTTTTGTTCTAACAATATCTTGACTTGCTTTATTTTTCTGCGCTCGCATATCTTCTAGGGCCTGGAGTAATTCCCGTTTCTTTTTATCAACTTCTAAAAGACGGTCTACATCAAGATTGACTCCTTTTTTCTTACAGGCGTCTTTTATAATTTCCGGATTTTGACGAATGAATTTAATGTCGAGCATAGATTTTATTTTTTATTTTGCGGACGCATCGTCGGGAACAAAATCGCCTCTCTTAAGCTGTGAGAGTCGGTTAAAAGCGACACCAGCCTATCAATGCCTATCCCAAGGCCGGCGGCTGGCGGCATGCCGTATTCTAAAGCCTCCAGAAAGTCTTTATCCCTCCTCTCCCGAGCAATGTTATTGGCTTCGAATCTTTTTCTTTGCTCATGAGGGTCGTTTAATTCTGAAAAGCCGTTGATCATTTCAATGCCCCCAACAATCAACTGAAACCTATCGGCGTATTTGGGTTCTCCTTCCTTGGCTTTAGCCAAAACTGCCATTTCAATCGGGTGGTCAATCATAAAGGTGGGCTGAATCAATTTCGGCTGGCAAACCTTCTTATAAAGTTCGTCGACAAGCTGACATTTAGGAGCTCCTTTTTCCACTTTAACTCCCAAACTATTTAATTTCTTTTTAAGGCTCTCTTGCGAAGCTTTTTCAATATCAATCTGACAATATTCCCTGACAATTTCTCGAAAAGTACTCCTTTTCCAAGGAATCTTAAAATCGATCTGATTATCCTGGTATTCAATTTGATTATTGGCACGACCCAAGTTCTTTAATAATTCTAACATCGTTTCTTCGACAAATTCCATCAAACCGTCTCTGTCCTGATAAGCCCAGTAAAGTTCGAGCATGGTAAAATCGGGGTTATGGAAGGCGTCCATGCCTTCGTTGCGGAAGCACCTCCCGATTTCATAGATTTTTTCGAAGCCACCGACTAACAGCCGCTTCAGATAAAGTTCTGGGGCTACCCTTAAATATAAATCAAGCTTCAAGGCGTTCAGGTGGGTTTTGAAAGGCTTAGCCAAAGCTCCCCCTGGAATAGGCTGTAAAATAGGCGTTTCCACCTCTAAAAAGCCGTTAGCCCATAAGATTTTGCGTAATTCTTTCAGAATGTTGCTGCGTATTATAAATTTCCTTCTTACCTCGGGATTCATAATTAAATCGAGGTATCTTTTCCTGAATCTTTCTTCAACATCCTGAAGTCCATGCCATTTTTCCGGCAAAGGCAAAAGGGATTTGGCTAAAATCCTGAAATCAGTTACCTCAACGGTCTTTTCCCCTCTTTTAGTGGTAAAGAGAACGCCCGATACTTCAATAAAATCGCCGATGTCAAAACTATCCGAGAAAAATTGGTATTTTTTTTCACCAATCTTGTCCCGACTAAGAAGGGCCTGTAAGATGCCAGTTCCGTCATCGAAATTAAAAAACGTTAAACCACCGTGCTCCCGAATTGAACGAAGCCGGCCGCATAAGACTACTTTTGTTTTATCGCCAGCAAGCTTAGTAAAATAAGTCAAAACATCTCGAATCTTGTGCGTCTTAGCTGATTTTGTCGGATAAGGATTAATGCCGGCCTTTTTGATGGCGGCTAGCTTCTTTAATCTGTTTTTTTGGATATTTAATATCGGCATACCGAGTATAACTCATTATAAATAACTCGTTATAACTAATTTTAGTTTAATTCATTTTTGGCTAAAAGGAAAGCCCACCCGCAGTCACAGGTGGGCTTTCCGCCCGCAGCTGCGGGCGAGTTATTCATATTTATTCAATTTTGACGATTTTGTAATGCATCTTGCCGCCTGGAGCATTGATCTCAACAATTACGCCTTTAGGCTGGTTAATCAAGGCTTTACCCAGTGGCGAATCGACGGAAATCTTGCCCTCTTGAGGATTAGCTTCTTCAACTCCTACTATTTTAAATTCTTCGGTAGCCTCCCCGACCTTAACCAAGACGGTAGATCCCACTTGGGCAAATCGATTTTTTGTTTCTTCGGGAACGATGACGGCATTTTTGACGATATCTTCTAATTCCAAAATCCGGCCTTCCAAAAATCCTTGGGCTTCTTTTGTTTCGTGGTATTCGGCATTCTCGGTCAGATCCCCGAAAGAAATGCTTTTTTCAAGGCGCTCCGCAATTTCTTTGCGTTTTACTGTTTTGAGATCTTCAAGCTCCTTTTTCAGTTTTTCCAGCCCTTCGGCCGTAATATACTTTTCCATATGTTTACCCATCATAGTGGAATAAAAATGGCTGTCAAGCCCGCAGAGTAAATATGGGAAATCTATTGGCTGAAATACCAACTCAGCACCTGCTGGGCCACGGGCAAAACCGCCGACTGCGTGCCCTTTACCTTTTCAACCATGATAGTTAAAACTATCTGCGGATCGTCGTAAGGGGCGAAAACCGTCACCCAGTTATGGTATAAGTCTCCGCCCAATTCG
>Ga0209518_1001449_pt1 | contig 25220 bp, 19 predicted proteins | sample RifGroB1_FD_183993 | JGI IMG/M metagenome (GOLD analysis project Ga0209518, IMG submission 183993) | Groundwater microbial communities from Rifle, Colorado, USA - Groundwater B1 (SPAdes) (version 2) | ecosystem: Environmental > Aquatic > Deep subsurface > Groundwater | place: Rifle, Colorado...
CACACCTGTTTCCGGCGCACGGTAAAAAGCGGAACGTCGCGCACGCCATTATCGACATGCTATTTCCGCGCGATGCCAAATGCGACATTCCGATCGTATCGATTCTGGGGGGCAAAGAGGATTATCCGATCGCCGAGGTGATTACTCAGGCCTTGATCGCAGCGGGCGGTTGCGTTGGTTTGGCAGGGTTGAGTCAGGGGTTCGCCTCGGCATCAATGATGCTAGGGGATACCATTCACGACGCGGCCGTGATTCACGCCGGAGTTCCTGAAATACTGCAGCACGGGCTGCCCTATAAGCGTTCTGATGTCGGTGTTTTGATCAGTACCGGAAACAAGGGTTACGGTGAAGCTGTGCGCGAGAGCGAGCTCGCTATCCGCCTTTTTGTCGAAACAGTACAAGAGGGCGGAGATATTTTCGTGAATCGCGATTCTGCCGAACTATGTGCTTGGATTGAGACGGTCGGACGCGAATTGGCCGGCAAGAGACTTACCTTTTTTTCAGCAAGCGAAGACGCCGGTTTGCCGAAAAAAACTTCAGGATGCGGTCATGCGCACCCTTCACGGACGTACCTTGATCTCAAAGTAGTAGCAGTACTCCTCCTCCGCATATCGCGGCATTGCCAGGCAAAGTCTATTTTTCAGCATTCGATCGGGTTTTTCCCTGGCTTTTATCTCAAGGTCAAACACCTGCACATCGCCCGGATTGAATCTCAGTCCGGTCCAGCTCAGGATAGGACCTCGTTGTTTCTTTTGTTTTTTAACCCGGGACGGTTCAGGCTGGGCTCTGATGAATGACGTGTTATTCGGCAATTTGTCTATAAACTCAAGATATTTCAAAGTGCAGGAACTTCTGTTTTGCAGACGAATGCGAAAAGTACCGGTCTCGTTCAGCGATAACTCTTTCGGACCGACGTGATCCAGGCCGACGAGGCACCACTCCCCTGTTTTTGGATGGGGGATGCTGATCGCGCCCGATGATCCGGCGAACGAAACGTGTGCGGTTCCAATTAGAATTAGAATGATGCTTAGAAGGTGGTGAAACATTTGTCGCAATCCTTTGTGCTATTCAGGACATCCAGAATACCCGAGCTTTCCTTGATTCCATTGACGATGGAAATGATCATCAGTGCCTCAGGTTTGGTCGCGCCGTAACCAAGCTTGAATGTGCCAAAGACGAGCTTCTGCTGAATGTCCGGGTGAAGCTCGCGTATCGAATCACGCCAATACTGCCTGTTTGAGCAGGAGTAGAAATAAAAAATCTGGCGGCCTGGTAGAAAGCGCGTGTTCTTCCAATCCACGTCCTTACCAGGAATGTTCTTTGTGTAGGATGTCTTCGGCAGTTCGGACCGTTCGTCCTTCTGGCCTCGATACTGGAACGGAAAACGCCTGGACCCGATACGTGCTTCGCGAATCGCGTACAGCTCAGTTTTCAGAATGGGTTCGTCCTTGAAGTAGATGTTGCGCCCGTCCACTTCAATCGATTCAAAGTTTCTCCCGATTCGAAAATAGTTTTGATAATGCTGGAAAGCCGGACCTTGCCCGTACCGGGAGTGACCGTGGTACATCACGACTTCATAATTTGAAAACGATTGAATGTATTCGTTCCGTTCATATCCGATCGTTATCGAATACCTGATGTTTCTTTTTGAATCGCGAAAAGAAATGGAGCCATGGTCTTTGCCCAGTTCCCATTCCACCAAGGGCAAGCTGTAGTGCTCCGCCAGAGCCTTCAGCATCTTGAAGATCTGAAGACCTCGCGCGGGATAGTACGTTCCGATTCCGTAACTGACATACATCGTTACGATTCCGTCCTTCTCGAACTCGCCATAGAACGGAGTAAGGTCTGCCTGGACCGGATCGGCGGGTTCTTCAGGATATGCGGGGCTTTCTGGTATCCATGGGGATGGTTGGACATCGAGCGGATTCAGGAAGTCAAACGCTCCTGCTTCCCCCGAGGCGTGGAGTGAAATGGGCGCAATGAGCAGGGCAATTCCCACTGAAACGATAAACCGTAAGTTTCGCATTGGTGCTACTGAACCTCCGGGGAGGAACTCTAAGCAAATGGCTGGGCGAATTAGCAAGACGAGGCGTGGCGGCTTACGGTATTTTTCCAATAAACTGAAACAGGTTTGACTTGTGCTGTCGGGAGGACTCCGGCTTCATCGCGTCAGAAAATATGCGATAGGCTTCCGGATCCTGTTCTTTCATCAGTTCAAAAAGAACTTTTTCACCCAGATACCACTTTCGTTTGAGATTGCAATACAGCTCAAGCGCGTTGGCGATCGCATTATGAACTCGAAAATTGGCCGCCGGCGTATCGACTGTTAGATAATGACTGCTCTCAAGCATGTACTTTCTGCGCTGAACTTTCTGTTGCTCCGAAAGCACCTCGGGTGCAGGTTCCGCTAACGCCTGCTGCGTCCGTTTCAGAAAGCGTTCGCCAATTTGGTCCGTATCGTGGATCAGGCAGGCCACGAACAGCTTCCGGTCCACCTGGTCGCCGCTGATAAAGCGGTCCCCTTCCATGATGATATCGAGATCGTAAGAACCTTGCCTGAGCGTATGCCTTTCTCTCTCAGACCCGCGCTTCAGAAGTAAAATGTCATAATCACTATCGGCTCGAAAATCGCCGCGAAGCGCGGCTGCCGAAAAGAATAATGCTATCGGGAGCGTAGGTGTTCAGCAGGTGCTCGCATAGTTCCCTGGGAATCGGCATATTTCAAAAGTAGCACAAATTCTGGATAAACTCCGCTTAAGCGTTAACATAGGAATATGTATATCGTCCTTTTGTCAGTCATCCTGATTCTGAATGGCTCGCTCGCATTCGTGGACGCATTTGCTGCGGGGAATGTGCAAATCGATTCATTCGCTCAGGCAAAAAGACACGCCAAAGAGATCCACCTGGAACAACAGGTAACCATTTATTGCCCATGTCGTTATAAAGGAAAAACGATCGATCTGGCGAGTTGCGGCTACACCCCTTACAAGAGCTATAAGCGCGCAAGGCGGCTGGAATGGGAACATGTCGTTCCAGCGGAAGCCTTCGGAAAATCATTCAGCGAGTGGAGAGATGGCGCGGACGTCTGTAGGAAAGGAAAACGCAGCTACAAGGGCAGGAAGTGTGCCCGGCGGAACCGCTATTTCGCAAGGATGGAGGCGGACCTCTATAATCTCTGGCCATCCGTAGGTGAACTCAATGGTTTACGCAGTAACTACTCGATGGCGCAAATTCCAGGGGCAGGCGCGATCAGCTTCGGCAAATGTTCGGCGAAGGTGGAGGATCGTAAGTTCGAGCCGATGGATGAATTCAAGGGTGTCGTGGCGCGAACTTATTTTTACATGGAGTCCCAGTATCCGGGGCGCGGCATTGTATCGAACAAGAATATGCCATTGTTTCAGGCTTGGGATAACAAGTTCCCAGCGACGCCGTGGGAGTGCAAAAGAGCTGGAAAAATTGCCGCCATACAGAAGAACGAAAATCCGGTTCTTAAAAGCCGCTGCTCGAATCAAGTGAACAGGCCGAGGAGCTAGTAACGGTATGATTACACTTAGAACGTTCAGCAGCCGGGTAGAGGCAGAGGCTCTCAAATCCCTTCTCGCGGCACACGGGATAGATGCCCTAATCCTCGCCGACGATCAGGGCGGAATGTATCCTTCCTTTTCTTTTCTTTTCGGCGTGGACCTCAAAGTTCACGATAGAGATCTCCGCAGGGCAAAAGAGATACTGGAAGAGCTCGAGAGAGAGGCGAAAGAATCGATTGATGATGAGGGCTGAGCTAACGACCGGGCGGATTCAAGCTGGCGTCTGGAAATTTCGCTTACCCAATTTTTAAGAAATGGTAAACTTGAAAGCCCATGAATTTTCGTCGCACTCTCTCCAGGCATTTCGGATTGGAAAAGATCCCCCTCTTTCGTCCGGATTTGCAAACCCTGCTTACTCAGGCCGATCCCAAGGCGCCGCTGAGCGAACGGATCCGGTGGCTGGAAGAGGTAATCAGCTGGATTCGTCTGCCTTTTGCGCTCGAGCAGAGGAAAGAAAAGAAGAGCCGGCACGAGCACATCCAGGACGGCAGAGTGAAATTTCTGCTCATTCACCTGGAGCAGCAAAGCCCGGAGCTCAGGAACGCGGTGGCGGAAACGCTCAAGTCAATCCTGCTGGAAACCGATCCCGTCGGCCTGTTTTCTCAGGTCGGATTGGGTCGCGATAGCTCACTCGTTGTTGAGGCGAGCGACAGGTTACTAAGGAAAATATTGCCCTCACCCCGGATCGATTCCGATCTTTCCGAGCTTTTTATACGGATCTTCAGGAGTGAGGAAGATGCGGACTGGGTCGAAAATCTTGAAGATGAAACGATCGGCCAGTTGCATCAGGTTCTGTTTCCTGTTTCGGGCAGTAAAGCGCATGTTCAGGAGCACTTTCGTGCGTCTATCAATAGCTCGCTTATTATTCTCGCCGCCCAGATCTCTGCCGTCGGGCTTTCGCCGGAGATTCGGGAGCGATCTGAAGTCCGGGTTGCATCGAAGTCCTGGTTTTTCCAGATGGGCTGCGAACTTTACGCGCTCTGCAGTACTGATGAACATCAGCCCGTATCCGAAGAAGAGCGGCGGAAGCTTCAAAGAATTCTGGAAGGCTGCCGATCGGAGATCAAAGCTGCATTGGATCACCTGAACCAATATGGCGTTTCGGTGTCAATCGTGTACCGTTTGGAGTTGCTGGAGCAGACGATTGAGCGTTGTGAGAAGCTGTTGGCGATCCTCTTTCTGGAAGCGGGCACCCATTGGCAGAAACTCCTCGCCGATCTGGTGCGCGGCAGTTTCGCCCACCGCAAATTGAGCGAGCTGATCCAGAATAATTTGCATCTCATGGCCCGCAAGGTTGTGGAGCGCGTAGGAGTTTCCGGCGAGCAATACATTGTCCGGAACAGGAGGGAATACCTCACGATGCTTCTTTCCGCCATGGGGGGCGGCGTATTGACGGTGGGGACGACGCTTTGCAAGTTCCTGGTCGGAGGGCTTAAGCCGGCGCCTTTTTTTGAAGGCATTTTATTGTGGCTCAATTATTCGGGCAGCTTCCTGACGATGCAGCTGTTTCACTTCACTCTCGCTACCAAGCAGCCTTCCATGACCGCTTCCGCTCTGGCGGGAAAGTTAAGTGATTTACGTCGTCGATCTCAGATCTCCCAGTTCGTGAACGAGCTTCTGCAGATCAGTCGATCCCAATTCGTCGCCGCCCTGGGTAATCTCGGGATGGTGATTCCCGGAGCGATCCTGATTGATCGGATCTATTTCCTATCCTTCGGGCAGCATGTGCTCGCGGCCGCTTATGGACAAAAGCTTTTGGAGTCGCTCAATCCTTTCACGAGCATGACCGTTCCCTATGCCGCGCTTACCGGCGTCTTGCTTTGGCTTTCCAGTATTGCGGCCGGTTGGGCTGAAAACTGGGTGGTTTACCGAAGAATTCCCGAGGCCTTCTCGGCGGCACCGAAAAAGGGGCAAATCTGGGTGGCGAACTGGTTGGTCAGGAATGTGGCTGGCTTCGCCGGAAACGTGTCGCTTGGTTTCTTTCTCGCGTTCACGCCGGTCATGGGTAGGTTTTTCGGGCTGCCCCTGGATGTGAGGCATGTCACGCTCTCGGCTGGTGCATTGACATTCGCCGTCTGTGGAATCGGTCTGGAGGCAATCAGCGGGCTGGAACTGGGATCCGCTCTCTTCGGTATTGCCTTGATCGGCATTCTGAACTTCGGGGTAAGTTTTTTTCTCGCGCTGTATACCGCGATGCGCGCAAGAAATGTCGAGCCTACCTGGCTGTGGAAAATCTTTTCCGCCCTGTTTAGAAGGTTGCGCTATCGGCCCTATGAATTCTTTCTGCCGTTGAGTGGAAAGCGAACTCCTGTCCCGGCCTCCGTAACTCCGGTGAAATGACGCGGCGCGCGGTGCTTTTGAGGACCGCATTTGCGGTTCCAAATGACCCCAAGGATTTATTTCATCATCGGGTGCCTGTCGAATATCGGGTTCGACTTAGATCAAATAGAGCCGAAAAAGGCTCCAAACGACCCTAATTCCGCTGGCACCCCTGTTCTGATGAGCTCTGGCATCCAAACTGCTCATGCGGGGTTTCGTTTTAAACGAATGGCTCCACATGAGTGGGGTTTTGGGGGATTCGATGCTGATTAGGCTGCGGAAATGTGTCGCCTGGGTAGTGCTCATGACATTCCTCGGTACGGTCTTCGTGCCGGGCGGGACCCGAACCGCCCACGCCGGTGAGGATGGCCAACTAGGCGATCAGATAGCGACTGATCTGATCGCGAGTGGTGTCACGATCGGGGCTGCTTTGACGGGAAATGTGCCGCTCGCGTTTGCGGCAGGATTTCTGGCCAAGTACATCAGTGTCTATGGCGTGAGAGGAATCAAGAGCCTGGTCGATTTCTTCAAGGGGTATGAGCCGCAGGACCTCGGCGAGATCAATCTCTACTACGTCTATCTGCTCCACGTTAAAAGAAACCTTTATAAGGCCATGATTTCCGTTCGCGAGGCCGTGCAGAACGATAAGGCGTTCGCGAATTTGGAAGGAGAGATCAAGCGGGTGGAGGACGTTCTTTCGGGAGAGTGCTCGGTTCAGAACGGGTGCGTGCCCACTGCCTTGGACGATTCACTGATCAATTACTCGTTCCTGAATCTGATCGTGGATGCGAAGCAGTCCCTTGACGTCAGCAAGTTCCTCGGAACGCATGAAGTTAAAAACACCTATCAGTACCTGATGCTTCTCTATCTCGATGTGATCATCGTCGAGCAGAAGCTGATAGAAGCGCAGTACAACATGCTGGCCTCGCGTACGGTCGACAGCCTGGAACTCATCGAGAAGAATAAATACATTTCCAATGCAGAGAAGGAGTTTCATGCGCAGCTCCTTTTGAACATGGCCTTGCGCTGGGTGAATCTCACGGATACCAGGCGGGTGGTGATCGCGGACGCGATGAAGACGCCGCTCGCGAATCTAGGGAAAGAGAATGAGGACCTGCAAAGGGAGATCGACGAGTACCGGAAGCGTTATGGATTCCTGGGTTTCCGCGCTCAGGGCGCTTACGACGAGGACTACGATGAACACATGCACCGCATCCAGGAGGATATGGAGGAGGCTGGATCGCAGGTGGACGCGTTCGCTTCCAACCCGTTTCAGACGGGGTCCGCGCTGTCTGGATACTACCTCTCAGAAAAAACGCTGCTGCTGGAGCGCGATGCCTTCTTTCAAATGAAAGCCAACAAGCTTGAGACAACCGAGCAGGTCGCTGATTACCAGCACCGCATCAAGGTGCTTCGCGCACATGCCAACAACATGCTTCTTCAGTTGATTCAAGCGGTCGATCACCGCAATAAGGAGGGCTTCACCAAGATTGAGCAACCCAAGCAGCAGGTGGACATGGATAAGCTGGTTGAGGATTGCAAGAAAGACTCGGCCTGCGTCGCTGAGCGTCTGCAGAACCGCGAATCATCGGTGCAGAACATTCTGGTGGACAATTTCGCCCTCGCATCTCAGATCTTCAGCCAGATCCCTTACATGAATGTCCTTGAGGTCAATTCCGTCTATCAGCTTATCCAGCTGATCTATCTGGAGGTGTTTCATTCACAGAGCATCATCTCGGGAGTGGAGTTCGAACTCTTTTTCAACAAGCAAAAGACGATGCAGAAAGCCATCGAGCGCAATCGAAATCTTACGGATACGGAACGACGGCTTCATCGCGAGATGGTCGTGAATACGGTCAACAAATGGAAAAAACGAATTCTAGAGCGCAAGTTTGACGCTGCCAAGGAGTTCGAGCCGAAGGCAGAAGAAGTGAGAGCTGCAAACCTGAAGCTCGCGACGAATATCGTGCAGGTTCGATCGAACCGGGCGGATGTCTTCGGGGGCGTCTACAAGGATGAGGGCTCGTGCTTGCAGTTCAAGGGCTTCCAGAAATGGCGTTGGTGCAAGGACCGGAAGCGGCTCGAAGCGGCGATGGAACAGGTCCGGAAAGGCAAGGCCTTCTTTCTAGGGTCGAAGGAAAAGAAACTGCCTTCGGAATTCTGGGAAGAGATCTGAGAGGAGCACAAACATGATCCGCACCATGCTTCCATTTCTTCTCATTCTCGGATTGCCCTCTCTGGCGAGCGGGGCCGCGTCCACCGATGGCGCCGGACTGGAAGTGTACGTTTACATCAATGGTGACAATGATCTGCTCTACGCGACTGACGAGGGAAAGATCGTTCACCAGGCTGATGACGTATTCGCCCTCTGGAACAACATAGCGCGGAATGCCGGCGAAAGAACGCGGGTCCATATCTATTATGATCCGAACGACGAGATCTCCGCGTCAGCCAGGGGCACGGTCATCCGAAGACTCACCGATGGCGTGATATCGGAGGATCGGAACTTTGGTGAGACGGATAGTGCGGACCCACGCTGGTTTCGACAGCTGCTCAGGGCTGAATCAGTTCAGCCGAACTCCAACAAAATTCTCGTATTCTGGGGACACGGCGACGGCTGGCGGCCGATCTCATCGTATGACCATTCACACCCGGAGAGCCGGTTCAGTTACCTGGATCTTGCCGGCATGATTGAAGACGGCGAGTTCAGCGCGATCCTATTTGATACGTGCGCAATGGCTTATCTGGAGGTGCTGACTGCGTTTGAGGGGAAGACGCACTATTTGATGGCCTCGCAATTCGAGCTCCCACTGGAAGGGATCCAGTTCAGATCGGTTCAACTGAAGCAGGATTTGGCTGTTCTGGAGTTTCTGATGAAAATTCAGGCGGACACGGCTGATTATCAACGCATCAAGGGTGGTATTCGCTCGCCGCTCACGATCTTTGATCTCTCTCAGCTTTTGGACCTGCGAACGTATTTTGATTCGGCTTTCGAGAAATGGGTCTGGAGCATCTCTGAGATGAGCCGCCGAGAAAGCAGGCAATTTGCGAACCGTGTTCGGCCACGCCTTGCTGGGGCGGTGTTGAGCGATTCTGCTGCCGCTGATCTTCGTGCGTTCGCGTGGAACCTTTCCGCAGAGGATAAGCATTTTTTGGCAACAGTGAAAAAGCTGACAAGCGGGCGCTCGGGATCACTGAGTTTTATGTTGCCGTGGAACACCGAAGCGGATCAGGGAGATCTGGTCCGATTGGAATTGGAGCGATCGCCTGCATGGGCGGAACTTCCAAACTGGGACTTTGAAAAGAAGCGGATGGCTTATGAAAAAAAGGGAGAATGACATGTATCTAGGTAAACGATTAAGGGCGGTGGCCGCCCTTGTGGCAGTGGCGATGGTCTTTCAGACGGCTCTTGTTCCGGTGGTTCAGGCCCGCTCACAGGAGACGCTTCTAAACGCGACGCTCGACACGATCTCGACGCGGTATGATCGTATATTCGCGAAAATTCCGCAGGCACTCGTCAATCGGGTGGATATTGAGAAAAAGGCGAATCTTGCGCGTGAAGTGACCGAGAGCATCGCCCGATTGAAGGACGATCAGATTTCCACCGCCGAGTTCCGGGATAGGGTATTGAAGCTTAATCAAGAGGCCTTGCAGACACAGAAAGATGAGCTGATCAGGCAGATTCAAGGTTTTTCTATCGAAACCCTGAACGAGATCGCCTCCGTGATGGAGGGCAACCGGTCCTATGCGGAAGCTCAACAGGAATACATGGCCGCGTTCACCCGGAAGGAGAAGGCAGATGTGATTTCCCGGGTGCTTATCTCTGATCTGGATCATCAGTTTTCGATGATGAACAAACGTTCAGCACGAATGACCCAGGCGCAGTGGATCCTGGATCTCGAGCGTATGCAATCGGCTATGAACACCAAGGGCGATAAGCGTTGGCTCAAGGTTCTGGGCTATGCGGTTTTGGGAATCGCCGCTGTCGGTCTTGTGAGCTGGGGTGTTGCCAACAGTGTCTATTCGGGACGGTACCAAACCCGAAAAACGGAACTGGACCGTGAGTTCGAGAAGACCCGCGCGCAGCTCGAGGCCAAATACAACGAACTGAATCAGCGGCTTTCGCAGGAGCAGGAGAACTACCTTCAAGAGAGCGGGTACGTTTGGACGACCTGTGGCAACTACGAAATGCCGGATTCCATTTTGTGCAACGGGTATGATTACGCGCTCTTTCAGGGAACCAAATTCTGCAGTGTTCAATGCTATCGCCATCCGGCTTCCGGAAAGGAGACGATGCACTCAGCGCCCACCTGTACTTCACCGTATATTCCTGCGGATTGCTACGATCCCAGCGAATATGACCGGGGCTGGGATGACGGCTACTCGGATGGATCAAACGACGGGTCGGCGGATGGCCGATACGACGGCGATGAGCAGGGATCAGAGGACGGCTGGTATGACGGCCAGGAGGATGGCTGGATGGATGGCTATGACGACGGTTACGCCATCGGGTTCAACGAGGGCTATACGGATTACTTCTGGGGCGCTCCGATGCTGATGACTCTCAAGCAGGCTTCGCCCAATACCAGTCCGGCTGCACGCGACCAGGGTTACAAGGCCGGACTGAGTGACGGCAGAAATGACGCAAAACTGCTGCTGTCAGGCACAACTCGGCTCTGAAGCTGGAATTAAGGAAAGGAATTTGTCATGAAAAGACTTTTTGTTGCGATGCTAACATTCCAAATGGTTTTTCTTCCCGTTGCCGCGGAGGCAAATAGCGTCCTGAAGGTGATGCAGCGGGAAGTGAGCCAGAATCCTGCTTTCTACTACGCGGAAGAGGATCTCACTGCGGCGCAGGCACTGGAGAACAAGGCGATTGCCCTGGCATCCGTTCAGGAGCTGATCGCGGAACTGAAAAACCCGGATGTCCAGATCGAGCAAGTGCGCGAGAAAATTCTGCGACAACTCCTAGCGGAGGAAGAGATTCAGCTGATCGAGCTCGAGTTTCTGCTGGAGCGGATGCCGGTCGAGTCCATGGATACCGTGTTTGGCGAGGCGTTCAAAACGGGCAAGTATCACCCGGATTTGCGGCTTCAATACGATCTCGCTTACAGTGCCGCGGAAAAAAGGCACATTCTGCTCGAACTCGTCCGGGGAGATCTGTCGCAGGTGAAATCCGTGACGATGAAAAGGCTTGGGCTGCTGGATCGCGAAGGCCTGATTCAGGAGCTCAATCTCACGCGGAGCCTGATGAACACCAAGGCACGCGACACCTGGAGGGTGGTTCTCGTCATCGTTCTATCAGTGGCGGTCGCCGGTTTTGTCGGGTGGGCTGCTGTCTCCTCGGCCAAGAAGCATTGGCAGAGGAAAACCGAAAAGCTCGAGAAAGATCATAAACAGAGGGAGGAAGATCTTCGAAGTGAGTATGCGAACAAGGAAGAGCAGCTCCAGGCGGCCTTTGAGGAGCGGTCTTCGCTTCGCGAAGAAGGATTTGTATGGGCGGTATGCGGAACAACGGAGCGGGCTAAATCGGTCTCCTGCAGCTATGACTTCAGCTCTCATGCCGGAACCGAAGTCTGTGTCACTCGCTGCATGAAGAACATGACAACTGGCCAGGAGAAGCTTCCGCAGACAAGCTGTACGTCGAGCTTCATCCCGAGTAACTGCACCCTGACAAACCCTTACGCCAGTGGTTATGACTCGGGATACGGGTCGGGTTATGACAAGAGTTACGAAACTGCTTATGACAAGGCCTACTATGATGCTTACAGCGACTTCTACGATCGCGGATACGAAACGGGTTACATCAAGGGCTATGACGAAGGCTACAATGACGGGTTTACCGATGGCCTTGCGCAGGCGGAATACGATGAGCGCAAGTGGGCTGAAGAGGCTGCCGCAGAGGCTGCCACAGAGGCTGCGAATGACATCGTCGAGATTGGCTACAAGACGGGCTATAAGGAAGGCTACGCTGCTGCGGGCGTGCTGCAGCTTGGGGATTAAGCTAAGTCGGGCGAGGGATAAGTCGGGCTATAGCTCTGATCAGAACATCCACTTCCACCGGTTTGGAAAGGTGGGTCTGAAAGCCGGCAGCGCGTACGCGTTTTTCATCTTCTTCGCCGGCGTATGCGGTTAAAGCCATGGCTGGAATACTGCCAAACTGTTCAGGGCCAAGGGCTCTAATCCTGCGAATCAAGCTATAGCCGTCTTCCACGGGCATGGCGATGTCGCTCACCAGCAGGCTCGGTTTGAACTCTTCAAGTTTAGTAAGGGCATCTCTTGCCGATTCGACGGACAGGACTTCTGCACCAAAAGACTTCAATACTACTGCTATCGCTTCCCGTGACTGTTCGTCGTCTTCGACCAGAAGTACGCGCACCCCGTCCAGCCTGGTAAGCTCTGCGGTAGGCGTTTTCGACGCCAGGACTGTCATTGGGTGTTCTTTTGTCCCTGGCGTTTTGGCCTGGTCCGCATCGGTGTTCAGAGGAAAATTAACGGTGAAGGTCGAACCTTGCCCTTCGCCTCGGCTTTCGGCCTGAACCGAGCCGTTCTGCATCTCGGTCATGCTCCGCACGATTGCCAGGCCCAATCCCAAGCCACCATGCACACGCGTACTCGCGCTGTCGGCCTGGCTGAAGCGATCAAAGATGACAGGAAGAAACTCGGGATGAATTCCCTTGCCATGGTCGGTTACCCTGATGCGCATAAACTGCCTGGTGACCTCCGTGTAACGTTCGAGAACGATCTCTATACTGCCGCCATTTGACGAAAATTTGATGGCATTCGTAAGGAGATTCCAGATGATCTGCTGGAGACGGCCGGGATCAGCGGAAATAGTAGCTGAAATTGATTCAAACCTCGGCTCAATGCGGACTGATTTCAGATCCGCCAATGGCCTGACCGATTCGATCGCGGCCTCGACGATAGTCCTGGGATCAATTTCCTTCATCTCCAGGGCAAGCTTGCCCATCAGTGCTCGGGAAACGTCCAGTAAATCGTCGATCAGCCGCCCTTGCGCCTTCGCACTCTGCTCGATGATTTCGACGCCGCGTTTTGATTTTGCAGGATCGAGCTTTCCCATGCGCAAGAGCTGAACCCAGGAAAGGATCGATGTGAGTGGTGTGCGAAGTTCGTGTGAAAGAGTCGCAAGAAAAATATCTTTCGCGTGATTGCCACGTTCAGCTTCGGCGCGCGCTTCTTGCTCTCGGATCAACAGGCTGGCTCGTTCCTTTTCGAGCAGTTTCCGCTCGGTAATTTCATTCAGAGCGAGTAGCAGAATGGGCGATTTCGTGTCATCGCCTAAAGGCTGAATCTTCCTTCCGGAAAGAAGTATCCAGCGCAAGCCCATTCCCGGGGTTTGGCATTCGATTTCAAAGTCATTCAGTTCGGAGTCCTGTCCCGCTGCTTTGTGAAGAAGCACGCGTAGCTGCGACACGCGTTCACTCTGTATGCCGAGGCTGCCGAAGAAATCACTACCGATGGCCGCAGTTGTATGATGGAAGTGTTCCACGAACGCGCGATTGACGGACTTCAGTCGAAGGCTGGCATCCAGTACCGCCAAAGGGAGCCTCACTGTGTCCAAAATGGAGCGGACATACTCGAACGAGGCCATGGTCTCTTGCACCTGCTCCTTGAGGGCGGCTATGTCCACAACCGTGATGACGGCGCCGTCGATCCGATTGTCCATTGTTTTGTAGGGTCGAACATGTACGCGAATCCAGTGCCCGTTGCGATCCTGAACCTCGACTTCCTTGGATTCAACGGAGGCGGATACCCAGGATACCAGGGCTTCGAGATTCAGATCAAAGTTTGGTCTGATATCCCCGATGGGGCGACCGAGGTCCGAGGAAATCACTCTGAACAGTTCCTGCGCCTTGGGTGTGAACCTCCGGATGCGGTGACTCGCATCGACCATCACCATGGGGATTTCCGCGCTTGCCAGAAAGTTGTTCAAATCGTTGCTTATCGTTGTCAGATCAGCGTTACGGCTCCGAAGCTCATCGTTCACCGTGTTTAGCTCTTCATTGGTTGATTGAGTTTCCTCTTTGGCTGTCTGGAGCTCCTCGTTGGTGCTTTGAAGTTCCTCGTTCGCGCTTCGAAGTTCTTCATTAGTCGCGGTGAGCTCTTCTTGGGTGGTCTCAAATTGGTCGTTCAGCGCGGTTTGATATTCGCGCTGAGATGAAATCTCCTGTTCAAGGCGGGCGATGGTCTCGTTTCGATAGTCATCGGTTCGATCGACAGCAGAATCGGAGACGGGCCGGGAGGGAGCCGGTACGGAGGTCGCTTCCTCGAACAGGATGAGGAACTTGCGCTCACGATCCGGCGCAAGCGGATTGACCGGAATGACCTCAATCTGAACTGTTTTTCGTTTTCCTTGGTCCTCAAAGGATAAGCCCGCCTTCTTGATGGGTGATGTTCCCTTCAGGGCTGAATCCATCGCGATACGAAGCGCCGGCTGCAGCTCTGCTCGCGCCATTTTCATGAGACTGTTGGATGGGCTTCCTTGGGCGGGTTCCAGATACGGCACCGTTCTGCCGCGGAACTGCAGAATCTCGAGCCTGGAATCGACCAGAACACCGGGCGGAGCAAACCTGGAAAGAAGGATGCGATCGGCTGCTTTGTGCAGATCTCCTGCATCCGACATGGCGGCGAGTTTAGGTGTCTGCTGCTGTACCGTGTCGGCAATGAAGGTGCTGGCGGTAAATCGCAAAGCGATCGGAGTGGGGATGTTTGTTTTTGAATAGATCTTGTTTGTCTTATCGATCGTCTCAAATAATTGAGATGCTCCGCTTGGCGTCTCGGAGTTGCCGAGCCAGAGAAAACCTCCCGGACTGAGGGCGTAATGGAAAATGGGAATGAGCCGCTTTTGGAGCACGGGCGCGAAATAAATCAGCAAATTGCGGCAGGAAATGAGGTCGATCCGGGCAAAGGGCGGATCACTTGTTACGTCATGCCTTGAAAACAGGCACATATCGCGAATGGCCTTATTGATCTTATATCCGCCATCAACTCGGGTGAAAAACCGGTTCAACCGTTCGTGCGAGAGGTTCTGGGCAATCGTCTCCGGGTAAACACCGGCTCGTGCCTTCTGGAGTGCAGATTCGCTGATGTCCGAGGCGAATACCTGCACAGGGGCATGTCCTACCGTATCGCCCAGAAACTCTAGCAGCGAAATGAGAATGGAATAGGCTTCTTCTCCCGACGCGCAGCCAGGCACCCAGACCCGGATCACTGCACCAGCATTCTTCTTTTTGACGAGGACTGGAAAGACTTCTTCCTGTAAGGCCTGGAAGGAATCAGGGTCCCTGAAAAATTCCGTGACACTGATAAGAATATCCGAATAGAGAGTTTTGATTTCGTCCGGGTGCTCACCAAGAAAAGCGGCGTAGGCCTCGAGCGTTTCGCTCTTCTGTACCATCATCCGTCGTTGAATTCTCCTCAGGATGGTCGTTCGTTTATAATCGGAAAAGTCGACTCCGGTATGGCTCCTCAGTAGAAGGAATATGTCGCGGAGCGGGTCGTTCCTTTGAACAACTTGAGCCTGAGGGGGGGAAGTATCATGGCGCTCCGCAGCTTCGTGGGCACCTTCGCCCTGGGCTGTCGCGAGATACTCGTGACCAGCCAGTACGGCGAGCTCACGCGCTATTGCCTGAGGTGGAAGGACAATGTCTATGACGCCAGCTGCGATGGCATGCGAAGGCATACTATCGTAACGTGCTGTTTTAGGATCTTGTGCGAAAGTGGTGCCGCCCGCCGATTTGATCGCGCGCAGACCATCGGTTCCGTCCGACGCCGCCCCGGAGAGGATCACGCCGATGGCCTGGCCTTTTTTTTCCTGCGCGAGCGACCGAAAGAAGAAATCGATACTCATGTGCGGTGCGCGCATTTCGCGGCGTGGCAGAAGAATCAGCTCTCCCCGCATAACGGCCATGTCGTAATTGGGAGGAATCACATAAACGTGGTTCGGCTCAATGGTCATCCGGTCTTTGGCTTCCTGAAGACGCATTTTAGTGACCTTGGACAGGATCTCCGACGACAAGCTTTCGTGGGTTGGGTCAAGGTGTTGGATGAGGATGAATGCCATCCCGGTATCTGTGGGAAGTTCAGCGAGCAGCTGTGAGAATGCTTCAAGGCCGCCGGCCGATGCACCAATCCCCACTAATGGAAAGCTTTCAGGCTTTGCCGCCTGTTTGCGATTTTTGCTCACGATGCATTCATCTGCAAGGACCGTAACCAATTGACAGAAATAGTCAACATGCGAAGTTCTAATGCAGGCCGCAGTATGCCGACGGCTGAATGAGGGCCGTCTGGAAGCGTCGGGCCTGGCAATGTCTTAACGCCGAACCGCTTGTCCAATTGATGAGCATATGCCCATAATCATGCGGTGAGGCCAAAAAAACATCGACATACTTGCTGTGAAGTGAATGCCACCTATTTCAAACCCCGTGGCATTCCCATGAGCGATCTTGAAGAGGTCGTTCTCGAAGCCGATGAGATTGAAGCTCTCAGGCTCGCTCATCTGGAGTCCCTTTATCAGGAGGACGCTGCTTTGAAGATGAACATTTCGAGGCAAACGTTTGGCCGAATTATCGACACGAGCCACAAAAAGATCAGCGATGCGCTGATAAATGGCAAAGCACTCAGGCTCAACAAAACAACATAAGGAGCTAGGATATGAAAATCTGTATACCTACCAATACCAATAACGGAACCGACAGCACGATCAGCGGACATTTTGGCTCTGCACCCTTTTTCATGATCGTGGATACCGATTCACTGTTTTGCAAAACCATCGTCAACACAAACCAGCACCATGCGCATGGAATGTGTCAGCCGCTTGCAGTTCTCGGGTCCGAGGAGTTCGACGGCATCGTTGTTGGCGGCATCGGAGCTGGAGCGCTCAACCGCTTGAAGGCCGCCAATATAAAAGTGTTTAAAACAGCTCATAAAACAGTCAAAGAAACGGTTGATGCGTTCAAGGGAAACGCGCTGTCTGAAGTGACTCCCCATATGGCTTGCAGTGGACACGGCCATCACCACGGTGGGCATGGTCAGGGGCACCATCACGGATCGTGACGGTCATTCCAGGGCCGGGGCCAGGGCCGGGCCAGGGGCCAGGTTAAATTCCCAAGCACACCAGAACTCATTCGGATGCGGATCCGGCGGACAGGCAATGCAAGACGTCCGGATGCGCGGATCAATGGTTTTGGCGAATTCGGCGTATTCGACAATCCCTACTGACTTGCAGGGGTGATCGGGAAGACCTTTCCGTTTTCGCGCCGATTGGACTCGACAGTCGAGCATGCGGAACACAGCCCGTGTTTCCGTCACCTCGATACATTCCTGAAGGTTCAGGCGGGCGTAAAAGCGGTGCTTCAGGCATTCAACGAGTGCAGGAATGCCGCCTCCCGGTTCCATCTTGAGTCGTCCCATGATTCGTTTTGCTTCAATCACAGTGAATAATCGCCAGGCATCCCGATCGATGCCTACAGCGACCTCCATCCCGTATTTTTGTTCAATGGATTGAAACCACACCCCATCATGTGCCAGCCAATTTTTTGCGTCGTCGACGATGATGCGGATCAGATCGTCTTTGCTCAGAGTTTGAAGCAGGGCCAAACCTTCATCGCCAGTTCTTTTGTTGGTTCGCATAAAATCCCTCAAGGATTGTGTCTACAGCTGTAAAGTCATTGCATGTGTCTTTTTTGACCTCCATTTAATCATTTCCAGTACCTAGCGCAACCTGATCCCGGGCACGGCTGGTGCAGTGAGTCTGAGGATACAAACGAAAAGAAATGGAGCTGGGGACATGAGAAATAAATTTTTTGCAGTTTTGGTTTTGGGATCGCTTTCGTTTTCTTTCACGGCACTTGCTGATGATGTGAAGACGGCCAGGTCAAATGACGTCGTCGAAAAGTACGTGCTCAAGTCTAACGGCGTTTTCTCCCGTGTTCTGTCAGGAGCGCGCGGCAAAGATCTGAGCTGTGCAGTTACGAGTAACGTGTCGGACTTTAAAATCTCACAACATCCAAACGACGCCGCAACGGCGTATTTCATCAAGAGTGGCGACCTTCATTTCGTGAAAAATTCGCAAAAGGGAGCACGCAAAGGTAACTGTCCGCCGGCCGATACGGGTGCTCTGATGGGCAACGTCAAGCAGGATGGCGGCAAGTATCAGTATGGTGTGATTCCAAGTACCAAGAGCGAGTACGTAAACTGGGCTCTCGACGGTACGGGTACTTTCCACGCCTGGAAGAATTCCGGTCTCCCCATGAAGATTCAAAACGTGTCGGACGTGTCGACCGTCGAATGCTTTGGCCAGTCAGGTAAGGCTTTCAGCAAGAAGATCCTGTTGCTTGAAAAACGGGACGGAAACATTCTTGCGATGGAAGACGATGGCGACGTCAAAAGCCAGAATATCAAAACGTCCATAAAACATTTCAGGGTTGTCAAAGACGTGTGCAAAGACGTGGGCGGCTCTGGCGGAAGCTCCACTGCGCAACGAAGGGGTGGCAGGGGCAATCGCGGCCTGTAACCAGTCGTTACATCGGATCTGATATTAAGCCGCCCCCGACCTTTGGTCCGGGGCGGCTTTTTGTATTTCGAGTATTGGTTCTCAGGTGATTGATCAAGAAATCAATTGATTTATATAGTATTGAATGCTTTAACTAAGAGCAAGAGGTCCCCATGATCACACTTCTGAAAACACTTCAAAACCGGTTGGTGCTCGCGATCCCCGGAGCGATGATCCTGGGCTTCATATTCGGTCTGCTCACGGATGCACATTCCCTGCAGTACCTGGTCGTGCCCTTTGGCTTCGTCATGATCTACCCGATGATGGTCAACATGAACATCCGAAAGGCCCTTCAAGGTGGGGACCGCCGAGCACAGGTATTGGCGCAAGTGGTGAATTTCCTCATACTGCCGCTGATAGCCTGGGGAATTGGAAAAATCTTTTATCCGGAACAGCCGTATCTGGCTTTCGGGCTTCTGGTCGCAGGCCTTCTTCCAACGAGCGGAATGACGATTTCCTGGACCGGTTTTTCCAAGGGGAACGTGGAGGCTGCGGTTAAAATGACAGTCTTCGGGCTGGTTCTCGGTGCGCTTGCCACACCGGTATTTGTCACGCTTCTTCTTGGGCAAAGTCTTCCAATCGATCGCCTGACACTCATCAGGCCGATCATGTGCATGGTGGTGCTGCCTCTGGTTTTCGGGCAGATGACCCGCAATTTCCTGATCGGTCGTTATGGCGTGGAGAAGTTCTCAAAAGAAATCGGTCCTCGCTTTCCGCTGGTTTCAACTGCTGGCGTGCTCATGACCGTTTTTGTGGCGATGGCCTTACGAGCTCGCAATATCGCTGCCGATCCCGGTTTGCTTCTGGACATTATCGGCCCGGTCTTGCTGCTCTATTTTATCAATTTTGTTCTGAGCTTCGGAATCGCGAGGATGTTCCTCAATCGAGCTGATGGAATTGCGATGGTCTACGGGACGGTCATGAGAAACCTCACCGTCGCGCTTGCTGTGACGTTGATGGCATTCGGACCTGAGGGCGCGCAAGGCTCTATCGTCATAGCGGTGGCGTTCGTGATTCAGGTGCAGTTAGGCGCCTGGTCCGTGAGTTTTATTGATCTGCTTCTGGGCAAGTCAGAGGTCAGTGCTGCAGGTACTGCACTCCGAACGGAATAAGGGTCTTTTCAGCCTCGCTACGCAACGTAAGATCGCTGAAGAGATACATGAAGGTTTGCCCCTGCTTCAGGCTGTCAAATTGAAGGTGCGCCGAGAGTACGAGATAAGCTTCCAGGCGGAGGCGATCCTGATCGAAAGCCATCAGGATTTCCATCGCGGTCGGGACGTCTATTCCGGTGCCTGGTTTCAACTGTTCCGCCCAATCACGAACGGCGCTGACTCGATCCTGATCGGTTTCAAGATCTGAGTAGCGGTGGATGAACCGGGAAACCGTGCGTTTTCCCAACAGCTTGAGAGGAGCTGGTGGAGACGCGGGTGCTGAAACGAGGCGAACCGAGGCGTCTTTTCGCCAGTCATGGAAAAGACCCAGGTTCGTGTAGTAGGTGCTCGCCTCACAGTAAGGGGCCGTGACATAGCTCGCCACTCCCCAGACATACGGCACTCCGTCCATTTCAATGAATGCAGGTCCGCCGGAGTCTCCGCTGCAGCCGCTGGCAATGTGATCCTCTGGTTTCAGTTCGATGCAATCGCCCGCGCGCTCACCCAGTCCCAGGCGTGCGCTGCGGAGATTGTCGTCAGGTTCGCCTTCGGCGGAGCTCAGGCCGTAACCTGCAATCATCGTGATTGGCTGCGGATCATGATCGGAAAAATCGAGAATGTCGCTCGAGAGAAAGCGGGCCGGTCTATTTTCCAGCGGAACCCCGCCCTCAAACAGGACTAATGCCAGATCGTTGCGATTTCCAAGGTTCAGGCTGTCATAGGCTTCATGCACGAGATAACGAGAGCCAAGGCGATATTCCTGAATACCCTTGGATCCGAAAAAATCGATTCTGATGACATTCGGATAGCCGGAAACGCAATGCGCGGCCGTCAGAACGACTGACTCGCTGACCAGGGTTCCGGTGCACAGGCCTCGCTCGTCGTTCGCGAACATAATGATGAGGCGCACGGTACTTTGGGAAAGAAGGTTCGGTTGCGTCACAATCTCGCCGCCGACAATGTTTGATCGGAGTGCCGCGGCTTGGCACGATCCCGAGAAGAAAAACAGCGAGAACGCGAGAAGCGCTGGACTGATGAAAGCAAGGCGCATGAATAACCTCGTGGCGCACGTTTACCGCTATCTATGGCCGCTTGCAATCGCAAGTTGAACGGAATCAGGCGGGCAGCCTTTACTCGCGAAGAGTCTCATATTCGAGATCCCAGATGGCCGCATTTGCCCATCGACCTCTCAGTGCCTGCCAAAGCCTCAGGATAATACGGTGCCTCAGAAGTCGGACGTCCAAAGTGTTCCTGCCATCCTTGCTTTTCCAGAAGCGGGAGTGAGTATCGCGAAACTCGATATCAAAAGAGTCCCGCTCCTGGAACATCGGTGTTCCTTCCGGAGGGGCGGCAATGTTTAAAACCAAATTGTCGAAGTAACGGCTATTTTTCAAAACAAAATAGGCGGATTTCCAGAAATCCCACCAGGTCTCGCCCGGAAAGCCCACCATGATCGAAACGCAGCTTCTTATTCCTACCGTCTTTGTGTTCCTGAGTACCTTGGCGGCATGCGTGAGGCGGATACCTTTACGCATCCGGTTCAGGACCCGCTGGCTGCCGCTTTCGATCCCGAAGAAGATTTCCGAACATCCGGCTTCTTTGAGTTTTGCAAGTAGCTCGGGCGTTAACCGCTGATCCGCTCTGCAATACCCGTAAAAGCTCACGTTCATTCCGGAATCAATAAGCGCATCTGCAAGTTGCCCCAGAGCTGCATGATCACCATTCATCAAGGAGTCTGCCACCATGAAGTGGTTCACGCCGTAGTCACGTTGGGCATTTGCGATCATCTCGAGCACTTTATTGAACGGAACGCTCCGATGTTTTTTCCAGTAGAAGCTCTCAAAACAGAAAGCGCATTTTCCCACGCATCCTCTGCTGAAATGAACAGGCAGCACCAGGCGTGAATAATTGAAAACGGGAAGTTCCGAGAAATCCGGGTTCTGGCAAAGCGCAAGGCACTCAGGTTCCCGCGCGCCTCCTTCCAGTAATGTGCCTCGGAGACCCCTGAAACGGACCCCTTTCACAGGTTCGGGATTCTCTTTATCCCATTGATGAAGGAGCTCGATCAGGCTTGTATCCGCTTCGCCGAAAACGGCGGCATCAACGTTTCCGGTATTACCATCAGCCAGGGCCTGTTTTGACCATTCTGGAGTGCAGGAAGGGCCGCCACAGATGATCCTTGTTTTAGGACTGACTTTGCGGACAACTCGAAAGCCTTCATCGCTTGCCAGCAGATTGGTTTGAAACAGGGAAAAGCCAACCGCACAGAATTCCTCGGACTTCAGCGTGCGCTCGAGGGTCTCCAGAATGCCAACGAGCCTCGGCTTGGGACCACTCTCAAATCTTTCGGGTAGCGACCAGAGGACAATGTTTTGCAGCGAAACGATATCCGCTTCTTCCTTCCTCTGGGTTCTCCAAAACTCAAGGTTCAGATCCAAAACCTTGACTCCATATCCAGCGGCCTTCAGGCTCGCGCTCAGGTGCGCCAAGCCATACGGAGGAAACTCTTCATTCCAAGCCGGCATGATCACGAGCAAGACCGTTCCGAGTTTCGGTGGGCCGGGTTCGGGCCTGTTCCATCGAATCCAGTTTTCTTCCGATTTCCAGAAGATTCTGGGATCCGAGGCCAGACTTGCGCCTGTTTTCAGCCGTTTCTTACAGTCCAGGATAGTGGGAAGGTCGTCCGAACGAATTGAAACGTCGATAAGGCCTTGGGCCAATTTCCTGGTTACGTGAAATGTACTCAGGCCTGTGCCGGCCATAAAAATCCGGATGTCCGGAAGCGCTGTGCGAATCTGGGCAAGTACGAAAAAGTTCGAAGCAGCCTCTTTCTCACCAAAAAAGATCACGACGGACCGTTTGTTCTGTTGCACGAGGGCCCGGATGACCTGAACGACGGCGAGTTTGAGCGCACTGATCGACGCTTGAGATAACTTCGAATTTTCAAGCGTTTCGGAATAGCCCGGAGAAAGATCCCTGAGGCTCATCGATCCTGGTGGAAAAGGCGCAGGACTGTCCTGTGCGAAACCGAACAAAATCAGACAATCTTCAGGCTTATGAGTCATGTTTCGCTTCATCATTCCATAACTCCGTAACTCAATAAATTGAAAACGAATGCAGCCCGGGGTAGAGCAAAATGATGGTCAATTCATCCGCCCCTGATCGCGGACTCCAGACATTCTGCATTGTACCCTGGATTCAGATGCAGATTGGAACCTCAGCGGACATTTATCCATGCTGCCGCGCCCAGGGTGCGACCAGTTACGGAAATCTGAAAGTAAACAGTTTGGCCGAGCTTTGGAACAGCAAGATCGCCTGCTCACTGCGGGCGCAGCTTCTTTCAGGCGATCCCTTACCGATGTGCAGCGGCTGCTACGCCGAAGAACGCGCGGGAGTTGAAAGCTGGCGACAGGCCATGAACAGACGCCATGTCGATGATGTTCGGGCCGCGTTTGGTTCAGATGGATCCGGAAATATGCCGATGGGCCGGATCGCGGGCCTGGACCTTCGTTTCTCCAACCTTTGTCAGTTCAGCTGCAGGATCTGCGATTCGGCTTCAAGTACAGCCTGGTATCGCGACCGCATGTTAATGCCGGCGCATTTTCGTTATGGTCCTGAGCGGGCTGAAAATCTTGGAACTCTTATCTTCGATAAAGTGAAACAGGTTTCCTCTGAGCTGAAGTGGATTTACTTCGCCGGCGGCGAGCCACTTCTTCATCCGGAGCATTATGCGCTCCTTCAGTTTCTCATTTCGAGCGGCTCGGCCGGGGATATACGGCTTGCGTACAACACGAATCTGTCCACTTTGTCCCTGAATGGCACGAGCATATTACCGCTTTGGAACCATTTTAAGGAAGTTGACGTCGGGGCGAGTTTGGACGGGATCGGGGCCGCCGGCGAATTGATGAGAAAGGGACAGAACTGGGCCAGAACTGTGCGAAATTTCCGCAAGGTCCGCCTGTTTTGTCCCGATGCGAGTGTTTTTGTTGAAACAACCGTCAGCGCAATGAATCTGTTTCATCTGGTCGCGGCGGTTGATGAATGGCTCAGAATCGGAATGATCTCGCCGGGAGGAATCTGGAAAGTGAACTGGCTCGAGACGCCAAGATTTCTGAGTCCGAATGTTCTCACGTTTTCCGAACGCTCCGCTTTGAGTGATGCTTACGGAAATCATTTGAAGATTCTGGAGGGCAGGGAGGATGAGCGTGTAGTCTCCCTGATCAGGCGGAAATACGAGTATATTCTGGCCCGCTTTGATTCTGTTCCGTGGCATCAGGAGCGTTCACAGTTTGTTGAATATATGCGGAACCTTGATGAAATCCGTGGTGAAAGTTCCGCCGAACTACTTAGCTGAAAAAGCCGGGCGTGTCCTGTAGAGTTAAGTCAGGGTGGGGAATGCCAGCACTGTCACATGATCCGGTTTGTTCAAATCACAGAAAACATGTGATTTTGTTCCTGGTGAGCCTGGCTCTTGGCGCGCTGAACGCGGATGCTGGCGCAGGTTGTATTGTGGATGGGCTGCAAAGCAGTTACAGGCAGCGCCCGGTCTCAAGTTCGCAGCTGGTCTCGCAAGCAAAGCAACTCGTGCTCAGACAAGAGGCGCGGTTTCAGCGCTATTTTGAGGACACCGGGTTTGCTGATCAGGCGGCTTTCGACGATGCAGTCCGAGTCTATAGCGAACCAGCCGCAATGCTTGCTGACTGGCTGCAAAATGAAAAGCACATTGAGTTCGCCACGAACGTACCTGAAAGCGCTCGTTCAGCAATTTCGGGCAAGGGTTTCAGGAATTTGCGAGCGACCGATGGTCCAGTGGCCAACGCTGAGGAAATAGAACTTCGCGATCTGGTCGAAGCGGTAAAGTCGGGCTATTCGCCACGCGAATATAAGACTTTCGATGCTGATCTAAAACCGAGTTATGGTTATCTGAAGCCTGGCCCCGATTCCGGCCTTATTCCCAGCCAACTGGCGAGCCATTACGGAGATGACACGTACATATTCAAAAAAGGGCGAGTCAGGGATCGACTCACATGGACCGCTGGAGATTCCTTTGGCCCCGCTCGCTACGCAAATGGAAAGACCCAGCCTGAAAACTGGAGAGACTTCTTCGTGCCATGGAAAAATCGCACGCTCATGATTCCAGACATTCTCGATGCAGTAAGCTTGCAGAAGACGGGATTTAGTGCGGAATTTGTCAATGGAACCGGCGCGCCAATGCCTCCGCCGAGGCCTCTGTTGTCTTTTGAACCGAAGGCACCTCCAAAGTCCAGGCTTCCTTACCCGCTTGCCCGGGGAGAGTACTTCCAGCTATTTGAAGCGCTATGCTCAAACCGCGGAGTACCAGAAGTTCAAGGCAGAAATGACAGACATTGCAAAGGTCACTTCTCAGACCCTGCAAAAACACCAATCCAGCAAACGATATCAGGAGTATCTGAAGCGAGTAAAAGCCGTCGATCAGCGGTATCAGGAAACGGATGCATACGAAGCTTTTCTCAAATCAAAGAACGAGTATCTGCGCGCCAGGCAGAAAGCCGAAGACGCTTATCGAGAGAGCAAGGAGTTCAAATCATATTTATCTGAATTGAACTCCTGGAA
>Ga0209518_1001452_pt1 | contig 25198 bp, 34 predicted proteins | sample RifGroB1_FD_183993 | JGI IMG/M metagenome (GOLD analysis project Ga0209518, IMG submission 183993) | Groundwater microbial communities from Rifle, Colorado, USA - Groundwater B1 (SPAdes) (version 2) | ecosystem: Environmental > Aquatic > Deep subsurface > Groundwater | place: Rifle, Colorado...
CATGTGATTTTAGCGAAGCGGCCCCGAAGGGGAAAAATCACAATGAGGGAGAACGAAGCGAAGTGTTTTCCGGTGTCCAGAAGGCTAGAGAGGAGAGGCACCGGACGTTAGTCCGGGGAGTTTCACTGGAATCATCAAAAAATCTTATAGTTGATGGTAGTTTCATTTTCTTCTTCCCAAATCCTTTCTTTCATAGTATTTTCTAGCGAGTTCGGGATAGTAAATCCATCCAATTTTTCCTTCCGCATCTATCGAGACTTTTCTTGAATAAACTAAATAGTCGATAACTACGCAGAATGTTTGGTACATCATTTTCTTTGGAAGGGACTCCCATAGCTTTCTCTTTTTAAATTCCCCACCATGCTTTTTTATAAAATCCTCCACCATCAGCACAGTATCAAGTCTAGGATATCTCAAAACATCTTCCTTCTTCATAAAAATTGATTCTGCCATGTTATATCTATTGATATAACAACTTATATATAAATATTTCGTTTTTTAACGGACGGAAAACTGCCCTTAGGTTCTTGTTCTTGAAGTAACGCTACGCTTTTATTATTGAACACGAGGACTTCAAATTTACTTTTCGGACGAAATTTCACCCCACTATGTAGGGTGAAAGAGTTTAACAAGGATTCTATAAGTTCTATTCCCGCATACAGCCAAGCAGAGGGCCGGTACTGCCGTGGCTAGTGGCGGCGCCCTCGTCACAGCCGCTTCGGCATGGGCGTACTTCCGTGCCACCGAAGCGATGCGGATTGCAGGAGCGGAAGAAATCCTGAACCCCCTTCTCGGAGGTCATGATCCCAACTTTGATCCGAACTATGTAAAGAGGCTGGTTAGCTATCCTGCCGGCCCGGAAGCAGAAGGTATGGTCTTGGGGCTGGATGTTTATGCAGTTGCCGCTGTGTGGTCGGAGCGCTTGTGTTGGGATATGGCTTGCGTGAACTGTATGGCATCTGTGGCCCTCGAAGGCAGCCTTTAGCACCCGTCCATGGCGCGCCGCGCACAAAAGCCGCGCACAACCTTTAAATAACGACTTTCTTTTGCCAATCAATTGCAGGGGTAGCAAAGCCCGGTCAAATGCGCAGGACTTAAGCCAGCGGCGGAAATCCTGTGGGTCAGTCCCTTCGTGGGTTCGAATCCCTCCCCCTGCATCATTTCTTTTGTTAGGATAATAACATAAGCAATAAATACCGATGTTGATTACCTTCCAGGGTAAGGAGATCCTGATGGCTGCACAACCACAAGCCCCGGGGGGTTTATCTGCGAAAGTATCTGATCTCTATGCTGCTGCTCAGGGCCATGTAAGACAACAGGTTCACATGGCCCAAGTTCAGAGGTTGAGTCCTTACCAAGGCTACTTTATCTGGGTCGCACCTTCAGGGACACAAATGAAGACCGATCTAGGATTTGACCAAGAAGTGAGGATATATGCCTATGGGGCAGTGGACACCACCCCGCCCCGCCACGAACTTCCACCGATGGGGGAATATGCCCACCTCTATACAGGCACTGTCCACATAGTGTCTACAAGTCCGGACGACCAATTGGCCCAGGCGGTGATTTCAGACATCCACCGCACAAAATACCCCTCAACACCATCCCACTGATTATTTCTAAAAGGGAGAAAGCCTCTGGCGAGAATGAGAAAAAAGGTTCAATTCTTACTTTTTAGGCACTTCAATCCCCCTTTTCCGGTCACTGACTCCCAATAGGTTTTAACATAGGTACGCAAAAAGGGGCAATAGTACCCCTAATTTCAACGAAGTACCCCTCTTTTCCTGGAGGGGGTAGGTAAACTACCTTTTCAGGATAATATGGGGAGTTCGTGCCTAGAATGGGCTTAAATTATCCAGATTTCATTTTTTATCTTTATTAAAATGTTCTTTATAGGGATCATCATTCCATAGTGCCTTTGCAATTATGATAATCACTCCAATGAATTGACCTAATATCGAAACTGCCAATATGCTTAATGCGACCTTATCAATTAGAGATTTTCCGTAAAAGAACGAAACAGCAGATTGGAATACAATAACTACTATAAGTAGAATTAAGAGAAATTTAGTCCAACGCAAAGCAAAATCAAAGATTACTTCTCTTTGTGTTTGTCTCTGTTCGAGTATTTTATCTAAAGCATCAGGTGATGGAATTTTTAATTGAGAATCATCTACCTTATTTTTTCCTATTTTTGTCCAAGATACTATTAAATTATCAATTAACTGAGGATCAATTATTGGTTTGTCTTTATCCATAATATTCTCCTCTTTAACATCGGCACAGAAACACCAAAATAGTCAGCAACATGAGATATATTTTTAGAAACATCTATTTCTTTCATAATATCTAATAATTTTTCTTTGGGAACTAAAATACTTGCAGCAAAATAATTGGCTTCTGTTTCTTCTTTAGATTGTTGGTTATCTGTATAGATTTGATAATCTAATCTAAACCTCCCATTAACATCTGCCTTATGGAGTATATAATGCCCTAATTCATGAGCTAAGGTAAAACTCCTGCGTTCAGGAATGTCATCCACATTAAGAAAAATTTTTGCTTTTTCATTCCCCTTGGGATCAAGATATTCGATCATACCGCTAACATCATGTTTTAGAAGTGGGAATTTATGGTCAAAATCTACAAGGAAAACATCAACATTTAATGCTTTAGCGATATCCAAAATCGTATTTTTAGGTGCATACTTTCCTGTACGGGTGTTAATTGCCTTGATTTTCGAATCTATATTGTCTTGTTCCTCTTTTGAAAGCGTCACTCCCATATCCAAGTTATTGATTATTAGACTATATAAAGGTTCTCTGCATATGTCCAGTGGTCTGTGAATCCCGATCATAGTACATTCGACACAATGAAGAACAGGAAGAGGACTAGGATCACAAACCCTAGATAGGTTATGACCAATGCAGGGAGTTCATTGTCTCCAAACATTTCCATATAAGGAGTTGAATTGCTGATTTTAGAAATCACTCCATAGATGAGAGGTCTATCCAGAGAGATGAGGAGATCAAATGTTTTTCCGTTATTTCCTTCCTCGCTTATTCTCACTATCCCCTGTGAAGTTTCAATTAGGTTTCTGTCAAAGTTTCCTTGCATGAGCAGGAATCCTGTTGCTCCTGACTTAATTACTATCCCAGAGGACTTGCAATTTACTTCAGGAGTTTCACAGACTTTCGCAGATATGTACTTGGAGGCATTACCAAGAACAACTACATTTCCATTGGTGATTGCTCCATTCCCCTTATTTTCAAATTTGAGATACCTTTCTTGTGATGAAGGGGTTGAATAAATAGTAAAGCTAAAACTCAACGTGCCAAAGTAGAGGATGGGGGTTTGGTTTCCGTTTTGGATGATGGTGGTTGTTCCGCCACCACCTCCCCCACCTTGAGGCGGTGTTGAGGCGGTTGTTGCAGTAAAGGTCAATTCATTCCCAGTATTTGCTCTGTTCCCTGATCCATCTTGGGCGTAGCATCTTACCGCATGAGTTCCCACTACTGAAGTGGTGTAGGATGCCTTCCATTCTCCATTGCTTGATGATCCTGAATCCAATGAAGCCGAAAGGTTTGTTTTCTGTTGATTTGGATTCTCTACCTCTATGGTGACTGATGAGACTACTCCTGATGAATCAGATACATTGCAGTAGGTATCCATAACGCTATTGACCACTACTGAAGGTGATGCTGTTCTGTTTCCGTTGATTGTAGGGGGAGATTGATCTCCTACGGTTAGTGTTGAAGAGTTTACCCAACTGCTCCAGTCATAGGTGTCGTTGTATCTGCATGAAAAAGTAATATTTGAGTTCTCGCTGACATTACCTCCAAGAAGGATAAAGGAGTTGTTTGCAGTATTGACTATGGAGTTGTTTTGATACCATAGGGTTTGATTATCTATGGGAGGTAAATTCGTCTCGGAAGTGTAGTTGCAATGACCTTTGGCATTTCCTGAAATGAGGGGTTGAGGACTAATGGAAACATTATTGAGATAGATACTAGTTGTGTTCCACCAAATTGATTCTTCATATAACAAAAATGATGTTCCAAAATCTCCAATTCCAAAAGAAGAAATAGAAATGAAATCCTTTCCATCATTGCATAAATATTGTGCATTAGAAGTACCACAAAAACCAGGACATCCAGTTCTATTTCCCTTTAAAACTAATTTGTCTAAAGATGAGTTTTGACAAGACAAAGGAATTGAAAAATTAACTTGATTAGTTCCTCCACCTAAGTTCACTTGATGTTTTGACTGAAGGAGAGAGTTATTTGAGATTAAATTTAATGGTTTTGAATAATTTACATAAAATCCATTATTTTCACTAGAAGAAGAACTATAATTTCCATCTATTGAACCCTCCCCATTAGAAAAATATGTTCCATTTCCCAATCCACCACAAGAGTTGCTTACATTAGCAAACTCCTGAAAACAATATTCTGCATTCGCAGAGAACATCATCACAGCAAAGAGGAAGATGTAGGGGATTAGTTTCTTCATGCTAATCCATCCTTGAAGCAATTGCTTTCATGGGAGATGTCCCTTGATTTCATCCAGCATTTATTGTGGGTGAGTTCGTGGATGATTATTTCAGTAGAATCTGATTCAATCCAAGTTCTTCCAATGGTGATATCTCTTGATTGGGAGTAGTAAGCTCCAAAATCTTTTCCGTTCTTATGTAGTATTCTTTTGTTCCCATCAAAGGTAATGCTTCTCACTCCCTTGAAATTCTCTGGAGAGAACTCGAAAACATCTCCCAGAGCGTTTGCCATCTCATCAATCGAGGTGTTCTTTAGCTTGATTGGAGGATAGCCAATGGCTTTGATCTCTGCCTGTTGAATCATGGGAATGGGATACCCTTCAGATTGGCATGAGATGGAGTAGAGCATCTGGGCGTTTACACTTACACCGAGCAGAGCCATGCAGAGAACTAGAGGGATACCAACGGACTTTCTCATTGCTCTCCCTCGATGTTTAGCTTTTTGACTTCAGTAAGACGTAAGTCTTCATTAAGACGCTTTTTAGTTTCTTCATTGACTGCTTCTTGTTTTCGGTATTCTTTCTCTGGGATAAATGGATCGAAGTAAAGAAAAAACAGCTTATTCCTTCTTAGCTTAGAGATGCCTGACAATGGGATTTTATATTTGCCAAATGGAGTGTAGAGAACCAAGAGCTTACGCTTTCCTCTAAGGCAAAGGTACAATTCCTTAGCTTTCTTTTGTTTCATATCCATAATCTATCCTGTTCTGTTGTGTTTCGGAGTCTCCTCCGAACCATGTATCAATAAATCTATGAACTGAAGTTAATATGACAAAACCAAAAAAATTCCTACAATAATATAGAGGATGAAAGGGATCAAAGGAAAGCCTCCATTATCATTGGATAGAGGAACATTGCCAAGCCTATGAGGAAGAAGAAGAGCAATCCTTTCCATACTGCGGGTAATTTAATCAATGCAACAATTGAACCAATCACTATAGTTAGCCCCACCACTTGAATCATGCTCAAGCCGACTGCCCAAGCAAAGAGACCGAATGCGGCGAAGAGAAGAAGAGCAATACCCAATATCACGGCGATCAAAATAGGTGCAAACCCTTTTCTGTTTGAATGTAGTTTTTTAACCATGAAGAACACCTCCTGCTTTGAATACTAGGAAGAGGACTATGAGAACCACAATCACAATCAACCATAGGTCAATCACAATCCCTTTCTTTGTCATGGGATTTGTGAGGAGAAATATGTTTATTAATATGGCAAAATGTTAGAGTTATAGCATTATAATGGAAGAACTCATTTGAATTTTAAAGACGATAAACCTTCCCTGAACTCCTTAAGATTGGAATTAAGAATCTTGAGGACTATGCGTTCTTTGTCGAGTTTTGGCTCAACGATGGCTTTGTAGGCATCGAGCAGATCGGACATCTCTCTTGGAATTCTGATTGAGGTTACTGACCTAAGCTCAATCTTTCCCTCACTTAGCTTGAAGTCAATTTCTGCCATGATTAAATAAACACCTGTTTGTTTATATCGAGGTTTTCTTGTAGCTTTTGCTTTATGGTAACCGCTTGATTTTGAGGGGTAGTCTTTTTACTCCACCTTAGCCAATAGCCAGATTTCCTTCTTTCTCCTTTGTCCTTACCACGCTTTCCTATTTTCTTCCCAGACAATCTTGCCCGTTCTTGTCCGTCTATGATCCTACTGATCGTCAATTCCCTTTCATATTCTGCCAACACCATGAGCATATGTAAGAACATTCTCCCTTCGGGTGAAGTAGTGTTGATGCTCTGAGTTGCTGAGATAAAAGCTATTTTCCTTTTCTTAAATTCCTCAAAGAGCTTCATCAAATGTGAGAGGCTTCTCCCGATCCTATCTAACTTGTAAACCAAAATCCCATTGAATTTCCCTGCCCTCATATCTTCCAGCATCTCATCGAAACGTGGTCTGCTGTCCTTTGATCCACTTTCTCCGATGTCTGAATAAACTCCCATCACCTCATGCCCTTCTCTGTCTGAGTACTCCTTGAGGTAGACCTCCTGAGTGGTGATGTCCTGCTTGTCCCTTGTAGAAACCCTGCAATAGACGGCAATACGCACTTTAATCACTCTCCAAATCCGTTTCTTTTGAAACGTCATTTGAAAATCCCCTAGGGGTCAGGGAAGAAGTTTGTAGATGTCCATTATTTGAGATACTTCTAGGGGGTAGATGTGTCCAAAAATTAAGGGATAAAACCGACCCATGTATTTTAGCCAAACTGAACACTTCTGCAAGAGCATCCGCTATACGCCTAGTAGTTACCCTCCTCTCATTGCCGACGAGTTTGCGTATGGCTTCCTTCGTTACTTCCTCTGTTATGGTTTCAAGCATGAGCTTCATAGAGGTGATTGCCTCTTGGGAGATTTGAAAGTGCTGAGGATTGTCCGTTGATTCTCTCGCAATCTTCCGCATTATTTTTGAGATGTTCATGGATTATGCACCTGCCATTCCCAAGAGGGCAAGGAAGACAACCACTAAGGTACAGCATCCTATGTAGAGAGCCAATCCAAAGAAGAATCTCCCTAATCTTCCAAGAAGAGTGGGCTGTTCGCTCATTGGCTTCCCTCTTTATGGAGTTGCATCCCTACTTTGAAAAAGTCCCTTCCTAGTGCAGTAACTGATGATTCTTTCTCTTTGGCGATTGCTTTGAGCAATTCAAATTCATCAGGGTTGATCCTGATGAGGATTTGAGGAAGAGGAGGTTTTGCCATCATCTCACCAAAGGGTTTTCTGATTTATCTTTTGGAGAGAATTTCAATGAGACTTCCACCATGAGGTTACAGACATCTAGGAGCTGTTCAATGCTTTCTGCGTAAGCCGAAAGCCTTATCTCTCCTAATTCAAGATTGAATCCCATTCTCCCTTCTTGGCTGTATGGAGGGGATTCTTGAGGGATTGAATCCTCTTCTAAGGGGAGCAGGGGGGCGTGTTGCAGATTTTCTTTGGACTGGATGAACAAAGGAGGCTCCACATCCACGCCCTGACCCTTCCCTTCGGAAAGAAAGGAGGTAACTTTCTTGTCCGAGTTTTGGTGATTGTAAGGAGTCATTTTGAACTCCAGATTTTTCCTAGTTCTCTCATTGTGATTTCTTCATCGAAATCAATCCATTTTTTGTATTTTTTTATAGTATCAAAAGCTTCCTGAATGGGACAGCCAATGAATTTCAAAAATCCGCCGACATATAACCTCTGCTCACGAGGAGGATCTTGATTTTGCAAAATTGTGAGGAGTTCTAGGAGCTTACCCTCCTCGATTACCCTGCCAATCCCAATACCCAACCTCCTATCTTCACTCAATTGCAATTGCAATAACAATAACAACGAGTTTGGTACACAAGATGGGTACACAAGTTCGGTAACAGGATTAGTAACAAGATTGGTAACAAGATTAAGTTTAGGTGTATTGTCGTCTATCCAAGTGACTTCATAATTAAAGTTATCGTCGTATCTTATCAAGATGGAAATAAATTTAGTATCATCATTTACTCCATGCTTAATACAAAGTTCGTGGTATTTTGGAGCACATTTGATATTGGGCAATTCCAAATATATCCATTCTGTTCTTCCATCCTCATATCTAGCAAAAACTGGATAATCAAAAAGAAGTTTGAATTTTTTACCTGAGTATTGTTTATAATTCACTAGATGATAACTAAGAGGTTTGAATATCTTGAATACTGTCTTCCCATTTTTTCCTTTGGGTGTTTGGAATTCTAATTCCTCAGTAATTGCATCTTTGATAATGTGCCTAGTTTTAGGTATCCTCCATCTTAGATAATTGTAATCAATCTCTGCAATCTCCTCATCATTCTTCACTTGGTAAGTTCCACCTTTCCAGTGTTTGCTATTCGGAGCAACAACAAAAGCTCCTGTCGATTGAATGTCAGCATATCTCTCCTTGTTATGAAAAACACGATAACTCTCTTCACCCCCACATATAAAATAAAGATGGTTGTGGCATCTAAATGTTTTGGGGAAAAATGAAGTAATAATCTTTTCAATAAGTTCATTGTCACAATCCACTATAAGTAATCCGCCATGCCCTCCAAGAATGCCATAGTTTCCCCCATCTTGAATATGCTTGAGCAATTTAGGATTGTCCCATTTGTATTGAAACTCTGACGATTGCCATAATTCGTCTTTCATTGGCTTTTTCCCCTCTTCATTTCCTTTTTCAAATCCAAGAAGAATAAATCTAAATTCATCTCTCCTAAGTTGGAGTGGGATAGGGTTATCATCTTCCATGTCCGCCATCTCCGTTCCGTTCCCTGATGGATTCAATATGCTCTATCTTATAGCAATAATGCCCTCCGAATTTATCGGTGAAAAGAATATGATCCTTGGTCATGTCTGTGACTTTGGCGGTAAAGAATAACCTCTGACCATCAATCAAGACTTCAATCTTGCAGTTCTTATTGAGAAATTGATCCATGTTCCGCTCCGTTATGATGTTTTACTTCCGTCTCGTTATGTGGTGATTCTTCGATTGAGGCCACTTGTCCTTCCTTTCCATAAAATTTCCTCATCTGTTCCTGAAGCCTCTTTTTCTCTTCAGGCGAAATTACTCGCCTTTTCTTGATCCTGAGACACCCAACAAGCTCCCCTAGTTTGGATTCTGGGAATTTAAGTCCGACATCAGTATCACCATCTTGAATGACCTCACAAAAAGGGGGTATTTTGGCTAAAAATCTCGTTTTCTTGTTCGATGTGGGAAAACATCCGTAAAAACCTAAAAGTCCTAAAAATGATGAAAAAGGGGCTATTTTTCCGTACTTGCACTGAATGACGGATATCCCATCCTCATCTCGATAGGTCTTAAATTTCGAATCGTACTTGGATAGGTATCTATTCCATTCGGATTCTTTGATCGGAATATTGGAAAGTGGCAGGGGATTCTCATGCACTGACGAAAGAATCGCACTGGCATCCACTTCCCCTGCCACATTCTCCGTAAGGAGTGTGTTTTCAAACATCAGAGTAATCCTCCAAAACATACATCGCTAAGCAAGTATCACAACTGAACATTTCGTTACGATAATCCCCTTCAGAATTTTGCAAATTGCCCTTGCATCCTTTAACCTTGCAATTCATCCGTTTAATTTCAATCATTTCAATCATCCTCCTAGTTTTTTGATTTCATTTTGCTCTTCAGTTGAAAAGAGTTCAAGATTGGAATTTAGGGCATCAAATACTGATTTGTAGCCCAATGATTTAGCAATGGTTTCGTGGAGTGTCATTTTATCTCTACTTTCTTTTTTATGAGCAAACCTTCTTCAGTAACAAAAGCATCAACTTTCTGCTTCCCATTGATCTCAAGCATACGACACCATGCTTTGGGTAGTGCTATCATCAGACTTCTCCCAATGGGATTCACGTGGCGTTCAAATTTTAGGTAATTCATAGTTTAGTATTGGTTTAGTCATTTATATACGGAGATTTAAGGGAAAAAAGAAGTTTATTAGATATGGCAAATCTAATAATGGCTTATTAGAAGTGGAAACCTTTATATACTAGCTATGGCTCAGTATCTAACTATGGATAAACCAACTCAGTTTAAGCCTAACGAAGTAAGGATTTTAGTTTCTCTTTTGAAATGGGCAGATCATGTGTCCGAAGGTTGGAAAACTAAACAAGAAATCCTTTCTTATAAATCCGATGATAAACTTCTATTCAAGTCTCAGGAGGGTAATTTTCCTTTCTACATCAAATCTTTGGAGAAAAGGGGAGTTGTTGAGAGAAGAACAGACAAGCGAGATGAAAGGGGAAGAAAACACTCTAGGGATTATTGGAGAATAGTCCAAGATAAAAAAACACTTTCTCAAATCTATTTAATCCTGTCTCAAAATGAGTATTCTCTTTCGTTCATTGAATCCCAATACAATCAGATTATGAAGGGCAAACTCAAAGAGATTTTAGGCGATTTCCACGATGTTTTAAAAGAATCTATCAAATTTCAACCCCTTAATGATGTGGATTCTGAGGATGTTCAAGAATTAGAAGAAGAAACGCATTGGTGGATCGAATACTCCGAAATTTTAGAATCTCCTATGTTTTTGAGTTTTCTCGAAGATTCCAACAGATTCAAAATAGCTATAAACAAACTTAATAACTCCTTTCATTCAAAGGGGATAACCAATCCTGCCTTAAAATATCAGTTAATGCGGTTTTCATTAGCAACAAATAAATATTATACTCAACTCTTATCTATCGATCACGAAAGTAGTGATAAAAATGATTTTGAAGGTGAATTGGAAGATTTTAAAGAAATAGTTTCGAAATCTGTTGTAGATGATATAGGATTATTGAAATCAGATAATCTAGGAGTTAATTCTGCTTTTGAAAAGAGATTAGGCACTTCTCTGAGAGAGATAGTTAGGGGAACTGATTAAACCATCTTACTAAGGTCAATCCCTTTCTTCTCAAGAAGTCTCTCGAAAAGCTCTATCTTCTTCATTTGGTTCTGCATGACATCAAGCTGCTTCTGCAACTCCGCACTAGTCCGCTCCGCTTTTCTGCTCTTTTGTTTTGATCTCTCCATCTCGGTGTATAAATCAGAATGGAGAGCCTTCTCTAGCGCATCGTCGCCTTTCTTCCTGACGGCTACATCCTTCTTGCGGTTGAAATAATGTCCAAGAACAGGGCTATTAACAGCCCACCCCCCGATGCGCTCAACCTCCTCACGGGAATAGCCAAGCTCCTCAGCGATGCAAACCCCCAACTTTCTCAATATCTTGGGAGAAATTCGCTTATCTTTGCCATAGAGCCGAGCAGATACCACCTTTAGGTTTTTGGTGAAAGCCTCCTCCCTGGAAGGAAAGATAACATCATCCTGTCCAAACTTCATCCTGTCCAGATATTTGATTAATTCTTTTTTGACAACAGCCCACAGCTCGACATTATTCTTGTAGTGGCTGTGCTTCTTGACCTCCGGAAGCTTAACCCATATAGAACCATCACCCCGCACGTCTATGTTCTTGCGGAGCAATGCACTCATTTCGCACTTTCTCCCCATCAGATTGAGCGAAAGAAGCACTCGGATTTTATATTCCTGTGATGTCATCTCATTGCCAAGCTCCACTAGTTCGTGCATCTTGTAAGAAGGATAATCCTCATATACTGTTTTCATCTTTGGGGCTTTGAGATTATTAACCCAATCCCATTCCAAAGGATTAAACTTGCGGTTGTTTTTAACATTGTGCGCCCTGAACACTCTCACAAACCGCTTAAACTCACGAACATAGAACTTGATAGCATGAGGCCTTAACTGCTTGTTTGAGCCTTTCTGCGCCTTTATCTTGCCCTCTACGAAATTCTGAATAAAGGTGTTCATGTCTTGGGAAGTGTAGTTCTCCAATGGTTTTTTTATGTGGCTATCAATGAGCTTAATCCTAGTCATCACCTTTTGAAAGGTGTTTTTATCCAGGCGCACAGGCTCTTGGTTGGAAACATCCAAATAAGCGGAATTGGAGAGGTAATAACCGAATAGCCTCCCGTAAAAATTCATTGATTTATTGGATAGCATTTTATTGGAATTTAACTCCTCTACCTTATTCCTGTTTATGTTGAGAATGGGTGTTCCCTTCTCGATTTTTAACTCATTTTCTGCGGTCAGTAAGATTGCCATAAAACCTCCTGTGAGAAGATATGCTCCTCGTCTAGAAACATCTAGTTTAACCTACTATTTAAAGGTTTCGGAGAATTGAACTTTTAATCTAAAGCCTCTGGCGAGAATCGAACTCGCGACCTTGTCCTCTTTGTCGCACCATACCAAGGACACGCTCTACCACTGAGCCACAGAGGCGCAGGCTGGCGGATAAGAGGACCCTATAAATACCTTTTCTTATTGAAGTTTAACCGCAAGACATTGATATTTGTCGCACATCAGTCTCTGTCGGAAGGTATGTCATCGTCAAAACATTATGACCTTGGGAGCGCCCGCGGCTCATAGCTTATCACTGGGACTCCTTTGCTTTGATAATATCGCTTGGCAACCTCTACATATGCCGGGGAAGGCAGGATGGTGATTCTCAGCCCATCGGTGAGAGGCGCCTCGCCGGACGTGTTTCTTGCCAAAAAAAGAAGCTGGGGGAACTGGATACCATCCAATGTTATGCCTACCGTTTCGTAGCCTCCCTTCACGGGGCCATTCTCGGTGTCTTCCCCATTGTAGATGCGCCTTCCCAACGGATTGAGCGCCTTTTTTTCCAGCAAAAGATAATGCAGTTTCGGCTTGGTAATCCCCATGCTGTCCAGGTTGGCGATGCTGCGCAGCGCCCCGATCTCGGCATCGACAGCTTTTGCATCCTCTTGGGGAGTCTGAGAGGCCACAATGATATGGAAATACAGCCCGGAAGTGGAAGCCTCCCCCCACCACCTCTCGCTGTCAGACATTTCAAGATACGTCGGCAGACCGCTTTCTTGGAGAATTCTCTTTATTTCATCCTTACTCAAGTCCAACCTTGCCTCCAAAGATAGTGCAACACCATCAACTCCAAAAGGGTCAGGATATGAAATGCCTATCTCCGGGGGAAATTTGCTGCTGCCTTGTCTTGCCGGAACTCTTCCCATCAGTTCCGGAAAGGAGGATTCTGTTATAAATGTTCCTGGGAGCAGGCACAGTCAACTTAAGTGCGAAAAATAGGCTGACTGTTCCTGGATACTATCGCCCGACACACTATTGTTGACTGTGCCCTAGGCGCACCAATGCAGAAGAGCGCTATCCGACTTTCTTCTACAAAACGGAACAGTCGGAAGACACCGCAGCCGTTCAGCCGAACAGCAGTTCCCCCCAGGGGCTGAAGTAGAACAGGAAGAAAGTCGTCGTGACGCCGAAGAGCGCCAGGATGATGTCCTGCATGATGTAGTGGTAGTGGGTGAAATTCCGGAGCGCGGCCACGTGCTCGAATTCCGTGATGATGCCGACAGGGGTGCCGTGCTCCGTCACCACGAACCTGCTCTTCTGGTTCTCCCTGAAGCCCCTTTCGATGCGGCTGAACGGCGTCTTCGCATCGATGGAGGAGAAATCCCTCCGCGCCAGGTTGCCCACCGGGGTATGGGCCCCCACTTTCCGGTTGATGATCACCTCGGAGAATATCATCTCTTCCGTGATGATGCCCATGAAGCCGCCCCTGTTGAAGATGAGGCCGATCTTCGCGTTCTTGGCCACGAGCTTCTTCGCGGCCTGCTGCATGGTGTCTGCCGCCTGCAGCACCGGGGGATTGGCGTTCATGATGGTCTTCGCGCGGATCATGCGGCACTCCTCCAGAAGGCGAGGGCAAAGACGGATATCTCGAATGCCACGAACAGCAGGATGACGATGGTCTGCACCCCGCGGTGGAACCTGATGTGGGCGTTCTGCTTCTCGGCCATGTCCTGCACCGAGATCATGCCCATGACCCTGTTGCCCATGATGACGGGGTATTTCCTCAGGCGCTGCGTCTCCATGTGCTGCAGGGCCTGCTCCACGTCCTCGTACGGCGTGACGCTCATGACGGGGGAAGTCATGATCCTCGACACCCATTTCTTCGGGCTGCCGCCCTTCCCGAGGTGCGAGGTGATGTCGTAGCTCGTGACCACCCCGAGAGGCTTCCCCTTCGCGCAGACCACCGCCAGGTCCTCGCTGCAGGTCACCAGCACCCGCGCCACCTCGGCGACAGTGGAGCGCTCGTCCACCACCACCACCTCTTTTCTCATGATGTCCGCGATTTTCATGCCCGCCTTCCCTGTCATCAACGGCTATAAAAAGTTTTGCATCAAAAGGTATAAAAACAAACCATCTCAACAGAGCATCAACGGGCCCGTAGTCTAGCGGCTATGACGTCACCTCGACACGGTGAAGGTCACCAGTTCGAAAGTCTTGAGGGATCCCTCTGACTCGGATGTCTGGTCGGGCCCATTCATAGTCAAGCGGCTCTGTCCCGAATGAAGGCAGCGCCTCTTCCGTGAGCGTATCGGCAATTGCGTCGTACAATGTGGGGAGGGACGGCTCCTTCGGAGGGGAACCGCATATCTGTTGCGGGAGAGAGAAGCGAGCCCGGCGCTGCCCGAGCCCTGAGTTGTGAGCGAGCGAGGCGAGTTCACTCGCAGCTCCCGCGAGATTCGGGACAGAGCATAGCCAAGCAAAAGGATTAAAAGGGACTAACCTGGCTTTTTCTTTTGGTCAAGCCAACGGAAGCGAAGAGACAAACAACTATGCGGAACAACTTTCGAGGTGGCCACTAAAATGCCCATAAGCCATCATGGACTGCACCATATGCATAAGAGAAAGAGGCAGGCAAAAAAACTTGACCCGTATCCCCATCCCAACAAATGGGTGAGGCTCATCGATCACCTGATTTACGTGTTCGCCATCGTCATACCCCTGACCACCATCCCTCAAATGGTGAAGATATGGGTAAACAAGAGCGCGCACGATGTGTCCATCGTCATGTGGAGCGCTTTTTTGGTCAGCGCGGTCATGTGGCTGCTCTACGCGATAGTCCACAAGGACAGGCCACTCATCATCAACAGCGTCCTCTGGGTCGCCTTTGAAATCGTGGTGATCACCGAGATCATTGTCTATGGGTAAGCTATTTCCCCTCACGTATTGGTGAACGCATGAACCTCAAGGCAAAGCATATCCACATCTCCTCCGGCGGAGCCCTCGTCGCGGTGCTGAACAGCATCGACGCGGCAAAGATGGACATCCATACGCTTGACCGCATCAAGCTCTTCAGGGGCAGGCGGGTGGAGACCGTCACGGCCAACATCACCGAATCAGACGCACTGGTTCCTGAGGGGCATATCGGCGTCTTCGAGGAGGTCTCCCGCGCCCTGAAATTGAGGGATGGAGACAGGATGACCATTATCCTCGCCAGAAAGCCGCTTTCCCTCGAGTTCATCCGCCGCAAGCTCGACCGGCAGCGCCTCACCAAGAAGGAGATAGACCAGATTGTCTGGGACATCGTGCACAACAAGCTGAGCGATGTCGAGCTCACCTATTTCGTCGCGGCCTGCTACACGAATGCCCTGTCCATGCGCGAGACCGTGCTGCTCACCAAGGCCATCGCCTCGCAGGGCGAGATCCTGCGCTGGAAGAAAAAGCCCATCCTGGACAAGCACTGCATCGGGGGGATACCGGGCAACCGCACCACCATGGTGCTCGTCCCCCTCATGGCGGCAGCCGGCTACACCATTCCCAAGACGTCATCGCGCTCCATCACTTCCGCGGCCGGCACGGCCGACACCATGGAAGCATTGGCCTGCGTGACATTCTCCAACGAGGAAATGAAAAAGATAGTCCAAACGACGAATGGCTGCATCATATGGGGAGGGGCATTGAACCTCGCGCCTGCGGACGACAAGATCATCCGCGTGGAGAAGCCGCTGGAGATAGACGCGGAATCCCAGCTCCTTGCCTCGATCATGGCCAAGAAGTTCTCCGTCTCCTCGACGCACATCCTCATCGACATCCCCATAGGGAAGGACGCCAAGGTGAAGACTTCCCACGAGGCGCGCCACCTGAGGAAGCATTTTGAGGCGCTCGGGAGGATGCTGGGCAAGAGGGTGAAGGTCATCGTCACCGACGGCTCCCAGCCCATCGGCAACGGCGTGGGGCCTGCGTTGGAGGCGCGGGACGTGCTGTGGCTCCTCAGGCGGGACCCGCGCAGGCCTGCCGACCTGGAGAGGAAATGCCTCATGATGGCGGCGGAGATGTTCCGCATGGTGGGCGTGAAGAACGGCATGCAGCGCGCCAGGGAGCTTCTCGACTCCGGGAAGGCCTACCATAAGATGGTGGAGATCATCAGGGCCCAGTTCGGGCATGAAATCCCCCCGGAGGACCTCCGTCTCGGCAAATTCACCGCCGATGTGCTGGCAAAAAAATCAGGGACGGTCAGGGACATCGACAATGTCGTCATTTCCCGCGTCGCCAGGATCGCTGGAGCGCCGCTCAACAAGGGATCGGGGCTGTATCTCTATCGCCACATGGGGGGCAAGGTGAAGAAGGGAGAGAAGCTCTTCACCATCTATTCCGAGAGCAGGGAAAAGATGCGCTATGCCCTTGACGTGGCAAGGGAGCAGGAGTCATTTTATATCTGGTAATGATGGGAGGGGAATTTCCCCACAACGAACGGCGGATTTGAACGGCTTGCCGCTGAAAGGAATCATCATTCTTTGTATCCTTTGTAGGAAGTGCGTTTAGCGGCGGGGCAGGCTATAACATCTGGCTGGTGGGGTACGGGTGCATGAAAATCTCCTTGACTCTGGCAAGGGCGCTATCAGACATGTCCAGTATCTCTCTGACGAAAGGCCTGTACTCTCCTGACTCCAGATATCCAAGAATTAGCTGACGCCGGTCCCTAAATGCATTGTCCACCATTCCGCGAAAATAACGCCCGCGGTTAAGGTAGTCCCCGACAACAATCCGGATTTCATTATCTGGGGTGTCAAACGCCATCCCGCTCTCATAATGTTCCTCGTTGACGAATGGTGCCCGGACTACCAGAATGGTCTCCAGGCGGCTGATGGATAGGTTTCTCCGGTTGTCATGCGGCAGGAAGGGTGACCTGCAGAGGATATTCACTCTTGCCTTCAAGGTCTCCCATCTGAGGTGTTCCATTCCTGTGCTGCTTCTCGTGTTTGGGCTTCTGAGATGATGATAATCGCCCGATTGGACTTCCCGGGCAATGAGCTTCCTTAAATGCATCGTGCATGCGCGATATGCGTCCTGCTGTTGAGATGTGTGGGTCATGGAAAAAACGGCGCGACCCGGATTCGAACCGGGAAACCCTTGCGGGAACCAGCTCTCAAGGCTAGCGCAGTACCGAGTTGTGCCATCGCGCCATGGTCATGATTTTTTGTACAGTTTATATATTTTCAGCAAAACAGTCTGCCAAGGCCCGCTTCGCGGGAGGAAATTAGGCGTCGCCAGTGCGCGGCGCCATTCATGCGCGCCCGTGCAGCACTGGGGGCGCGCCACCCCAAGCCGCCGAAGGCGGCCAGGATGTCAGCTGAGAAACGAAGAAAACAAGGTACACTCCGGTACACCCCCATTACCGGTAAAAATCGTCCTACCGGGGAGGCAACAACACCGGTATCCTTCCCTTGATAGGGTACTTCTGGGCGCATTTCCCGCACCTGAGCCCCTTCATGCCAGCCGTATAGCTCAACTCCCCCCTGCACAGCGGGCAGGCCAGGATGTCGAACAGCTCCCGGGGGATGGGGCCCTGCGCCTTTCCTGCCTTCTTTTTCACTGCCATGCGTCGGAAATGACCGAAAGATTTATATAGGGATGCCACACAACCTTTATAAAAGTTGCCACAGCTGCCCGCGGCGTCATCTGCCGCGCACCGAGGGGGAAAGGCGATGTGGATATTTAATGATTTGGATTCACGCTACAGGTGAGCATCTATGCCAAGCGAACTCGTGAAGAAATGCCCGGAATGTTCTGGAATCAACCTGTCCTGGAACAAGGACAGGGGGGAGATCATCTGCAAGGATTGCGGCCTCGTGATCGAGGAAAAGATGGTCGACTTCTCGCAGGAATGGAGGGAATTCGACTCCGAGGACGGCGAGAACCGCAGGAGGAGCGGCGCTCCCATGACCTATACCCAGTACGACCAGGGCCTCGGCACCGAAGTCGGCCAGAAATCCGACCTGTTCAGGCTGGATGGGAGGGACAGGAACAAGTTCTTCCGCCTGAGGAAGTGGCAGTATCGCATCTCAACCGCTATCGAGAGGAACCTCAAGCTGGCCCTTGCCGAGCTGAAGAGGGTCTCCTCTTACCTGAAATTGCCCAAGTCCGTTGAGGAGGAATCCGCGCGGATATACACGCTGGCCGTCCAACGCGGCCTGGTGCGCGGCAGATCCATGGAGTCCGTGGTCGCAGGAGCATTGTACGCTGCCTGCAGGCGCCATGAGGTTCCAAGGACCCTCGATGAGCTTTCTGAGGCGTCCGGCATCGAGAAGAAGGAGATCGGCAGGACCTATCGCTTTGTGACCAGGGAACTGGGCATCACCATCCTGCCCTCCAACCCTGCGGACTACATCGCCAGGTTCTCCAGCGCGTTGAAGCTCTCCGCGGAGACGCAGTCCAAGAGCATCGAGATCCTCGAGAAGGCGCAGAAGGAGGAATTGACCTCTGGCCGCGGCCCCACGGGCATCGCGGCTGCCGCATTGTACGTGGCTGCCCTGATCCATGGCGAGAAGCGCACGCAGCGCGAGGTCGCGGACGTCGCCGGCGTCACCGAAGTCACCATCAGGAACCGCTACAAGGAACTCTTGGACCAGCTTGACCTCGAGTCCGAGATCAAGAAGACCAAGAAAAAGAAGAAGCGGTAAACTTTTCTTTTTTCCTTGTTTTTCAACTTATTTTTCAAAAGAGGTGCTCTAGGTATGAACTATGGCGCCCCCAAAACAGCGTTATCCTGAAGTAGACCAGATCTCACATATCAGATATTCTCCTGCTGGTGACATTGCGCTCGTTTCTCCGGCGAGAGGCAAAAAACCAACATCAAGCATCGATCAGGCCTGTATTTTTTGTCCTGAGAGCAGAGATAAACTAGCAGAATCTTTCCTGAAGGGAAACTCGTTAGATGAGATGCTGGAGAGGGGGTTGTATATTCTTGATAATGCGTTTCCAGTGGTGTCTGTCCCGGATAGCGCTGGCGGTAATGATGCAGGACGCGCCAGTCCCGCGGGATTCAACCCGGTTTTTTATGATATGAGGATTGCCCATGGAAGGCATCTGGTCATGATTGAGACCGACAACCACCATTTAAATCCCTTTTCCGATGGTGCGGAGACGAAAGGGTACTATCAAAACCTCGTGTGGGGCTACATCCAAATGCTCAAGTCATTGGAAGCTGAGGGGTATGTGTGGGGCGGCGTCGGCAAAAACAGGAATGGCTTGACAGCAGAGGGCCGGGTCATAGACGCAGGCGCATCACAGAGGCATCCCCATTCCCAGGCAATCGCCATGAATGGATTGGTACCAAGGGGTTTGGAGGACTATGTCTTATCAACAAATGAAGTCAATGACCGGTTAAAATCAGATGGTAAGGCATTAATGCTGCAAGGGTGCTCCGGATGCTTGGAAGTGAGGGATAACAGATATTCGTCACGATTGCTGTACGCAAACAAAACACATGTGAGCTTTGTTGCGCCCGTCCCCAAAAGCCAAAACCCCTACCATGTTGAGATAAGAATAGCTCCTTACAATCATCAGAGCCATTTTGAAAACATGTCTCCGCAAGAAGCAGATTCTTTTGCTGACGTATTGCACAGGACCATGGTGCTGCTCGGCCTTCAGTTCCCCAACATGGGCTATAATTTTGAGCTTAGGCAGGGCCCGTGGAAATCCCGGCGCGGCGGAGATGCGAGGGCCTCCCACTGGGAATTCAGCATCTATCCTGCATGGCCAGCGCTCGATACCGAGAAGCACACTGGGTTTATCCCCCACCTTTTAGGCGCATCTGTCCTCAAGGTTGCGCCGGAGGAGATTGCTGGAAGGATTTTGGGGAAATAAGCTTTAACCCCTAAAAACAACGTTCTTAAAATCAACAATTTTATTGTTTTTCACTTCAACACCTTCCCTCTTCAACATCTCAATCTTCCTCTTGGTCCCATGGGCAAAACCACCAATAGAACCGTCAGCGGAAACGACGCGGTGGCACGGCACCTTGGGAGCGTAGGGATTCCTATTCATCGCCTGCCCCACGGCGCGGTACGCCCTCGTGCCCAGCGCCTCTGCCAGGGCCTTGTAGGTCGTCACTTTCCCCTTGGGAACTTTCCGCAGCAATGCATAGCACCGCTCGTTGAACGATTGCTTCTTTGGTATTGCCATTTGTTTCCTCCTTACCCGCTTCGCGGGAAATGGTTTCGCGCGGCCACAATGCCCCAGGGCCGCGCATCCTTGGCGCCCACATCGGGGCGCCGAATCAACGCGCGCCCGGCGCAGCTCTGGAGGGCGCGCCACCCTCTTCCGCCGAAGGTTCCTGGAAACCGAAGATTTCCGGAACCCCGGAAACGCATTGCGTGTCCCATGGCGGCGTTGAACGTCAAAAACACTCTAAATATTTAAAAACACACCCTGGTTTGCCCTTCCTGACTCTCGGGGCCGTAGTGTAGCTTGGCTATCACTCAAGGCTGGGGGTCTTGCGACCGGGGTTCAAATCCTCGCGGCCCCACTTTTTCTTTACCCTCCCTGCGGTCGGGCAAAGAAAACCTGGACTAAAAGAAAATGCCTTCGGCGAACCTTGTCCGGTCTCCGGGTGAAGTGAGGATACCTCGCAACCCCCTCTCTTTCTTGCAGGGATGATGACAACTCAAATTGTTTTATTTAAAAGCAAATCTTTATATATCACAACAAGGATAGAGGAGGAGGTGCCGTCATGTCCAGGAGCCGCTTTGCCCCCCTTTCGTTCATTCTTCTCGTCCTCTTCGCCGTAGCAGTCCACGCACAACCCTCTCCGGAGACGTTCTCGGCCGTTGTGGAGCCCATCCAGAGCACCATCGCGGTGAATGAAACGGCATCGTTCAACATCACCATCTCCAACGGCTACAGGGAGTTAAAGGAATTCCGGATAGAGAAGGTAGGTTATCCGTTCTGGGACATGTATGTGCTGCCGATGGCCAACCCGATCTCGGTCGTCGTCCCCCCCGGCGACCAGCAGAGCGTCGTCCTCTACGTCAGGCCCCTGCACATCACCGCCGTGGACACCTACACGCTGGACACCAACATCGCGGATGCTTCCACCGGCAGGAAGCAGATCATCCCCATCACCGTGGGCATAAAATCGACCGAAGGGCAGATACAGGGCTATGTGCCGACGGTCCTCACCCAGGTGCAGATGCCCTCGTCGATAGACCCGCGCCAGCCGCTGAAGGTCAGCATCAGCCTCAACAACCAGAACGCCCTCGACTATCCCAATCTCACCATACGCCTCAACAGCGCCCTGCTCAACAGGGACTATGCCTACCAGCTCGGCCCGAAGGAAGAGAAAGGAATAGACATCTCCATCGACCTCGATCCGCAGACGCCTCCCCAGGAGAGCCGCCTCACCATCTCCATCCTGAGAGGCGACAAGAGCATCATCACCCCCATCACCAAAACACTGGCCATACAGGAATATACAGTCAAGGATGAGCAGCCCGTCCAGAGCAGCTTCCTCAAGAGCCAAAAGACCATCTCGTTCAGCTCCAACAACCAGAAGTACCGGGGCCTGGTCAAGGAAGAGACCTCGCTGTTCAGGAGCCTCTTCACCTCGACAGAGCCCAAGGCCTCGCTCACCTCAGAGAACGGCCAGCGCTACCAGGTCTGGAACGTGCAGCTTGACTCCTCCCGGCAGATGCGGATGACCGTGACAGAGAATTACAGGCCCCTGGTCGTCATCATCGCCGTCATCATCATCCTCATCGTCCTGTACTTCGTCTTCCGCAGCCCGATCGTCATCATGAAGGAGGTGGCCGCGGTGTCCATGAAAGAGGGAGGCATCTCGGAAGTGAAGGTCATCATCCGCGTCAGGAATAGGGGAAGGGAGCCGCTGGCCGACATAGAAGTCGGCGATGTCGTCCCTCACATCGCGGCCGTCGAGAGGGAAACCGCCTTGGGGGTCATCCATCCGGAGAAGATCACCTCCCACCACAAGGGCACCATCCTGAAATGGACCGTCCATCATCTTGAGCCCAATGAAGGCGTCATCCTCTCCTACCGCATGAAGTCCCGCCTCACCATTCTGGGAGACTTCCATCTTCCCTCGGCCACCGCGCGGTGCAAGTACAGGAATTCCTACGTCATCACCAACTCAAACAGGGTGACGGTCAACAACTAACGCAGAAGGCGGGTTATTCAGAATCTTCCAATTACTTTCCTCTGCCCAGGATTTCGTCCAGCGTCGTTTCTCCCACAATGTTCACCCGCTGATCGTCGGGTCCTCTCATATTGTCGGATAAAAATAGCGTGTACCCTGCATCAAGGAATTCGCGGATAATTCCCCTGAATGTTGACCTCACATAAACTCGGTCAAGCGCATATCCCCATCGATATGCGTCCCTCATTTCGTGCAGGAGAATTCCACTCGCTGAGTAGATGAGCTTTATTTCCTTTATTCCGATGGCCCCTCTGATTTTTCCGAAGGGGTCAGATATGAACGGCATTGACGACTGCCCTTGGTATCCTACAAGAGGGAGGTTTTTCCTACGATCCATATCATATGCTTCTTCCCCAAGATTGGCGCCTGTCGTCTTCTGATACACTGCCAGTTTTTTGCCTTCATGGAGATGCTGCTCGATGAGAGCAACAACATTCTCATCCCGCATCCACTCAAATCCACCTGAAAGAACTGGCCTGTAGAGTCCCCTTCTGATACCAAGCTTCATGCTTCAGGAACTCCAGAGCAAAATATAAATTTATCCCTTGTACGCCTTCCCGATCAGGTCGCTCTTCGTGATGACGCCCGCGACCTTCCCCTGCTCGGTGACCACGACCATGGGGCAGTGCCGCAGGAGCGAGGAGACCATGTCGAGGGAGGCGTTCTTCGGCACCGCGGGAGGGGCATCCGCCATGATCTCCCGCACCGTCCTGGCTTTCTGCTCCATCAGCGCGTCGAGGATGAGGCCTTCCGACACCAGCCCGGTGATGTGGCTGTTCTCCATGACCGGCAGCTGTGAGATCTGGTGCTTCTTCATCAGGGAGATGGCGTCCCGTATCTCCGCCCCCGCGTCGATGCTGATGACTTTGGTGTTCATGATCTGGGATGCGGCCACCTGCCCCTTCGTCTCGAGGTCCTCGAGCACGCGGAAGATCTGCTTCACTTTCGTATAGGTGGGATCAAGCCGCTTCGCCTCTATCTTCGCGATGAGCGACTGGGAGACGTTCGCCCGTTTCGCCAGCTCGAACTGGGTCATGCCAAGTTTCTTCCGCGCGCGCTTGATGTCGTCGATGTCGTACATGCTCCCAACCCCTAAAAGCCGGATGCCGATCCCTGCGGGGGCAGTGGACTACTAATATATAATCCTTTTTATTCCTATAAGAATATCCAAAACAACAACCTTTTTATAACGCGCGCATTGTGCCCTGGTTTTAGCATATCGAGGTGGTTCCATTGGCGAAAATAGAATACTTTACATCGGAAAGCGTGACCGAGGGTCATCCGGACAAGATCTGCGACCAGATAAGCGACGCCATCCTGGACGAGCTCTACAAGCAGGATCCGTATTCCCGCGTCGCGGTGGAGACCCTGACGACCACGGGACTCGTCGTCGTCGCGGGCGAGGTCACCACGAAAGGATACGCGGACATCCAGCACATCGTCAGGCGCACGCTCAAGGAGATCGGCTACACCAATCCCGAGTTCGGCATCGACCACAATGACGCCGGGGTGCTGGTCAGCATCCACGGCCAGAGCCCGGACATTGCGCAGGGCGTGGACGAGCGGGCAGCCGAAGGGAAGGACACCGCCGAGCAGGGCGCGGGCGACCAGGGCATGATGTACGGCTTCGCCACCAACGAGACCCCCGAGCTGATGCCCCTCCCCATCATCCTGGCCCACAGGCTGACGCGCAGGCTCGCTGAAGTGCGCAAGAACGGCATGATCAAGGGCCTCGGCCCGGATGGGAAATCGCAGGTCAGCATTGAATACCATGACGGCAAGCCAAAGAGGCTGAGCGCGGTGGTCATCGCGCAGCAGCACACCGACGATGTCCCCGAGCAGAAGCTGAAGGAAGAGATCTTCGAGAAGGTCGTCAAGCCCGTGTGCAAGGGAATGCTGGACAACAGCACGCGCGTCCACATCAACGCCACTGGCAAGTTCGTCATCGGCGGCCCGGAAGGCGACAGCGGACTGACGGGAAGGAAGATCATCGTCGACACCTACGGCGGCATCGGCCGCCATGGAGGGGGCGCATTCTCCGGGAAGGACCCGTCCAAGGTGGACCGCTCCGGCGCGTATGCCGCGCGCTACGTCGCGAAGAACATCGTGGCTGCGAAGCTCGCGGACAAGTGCGAGGTGCAGATCTCCTATGCCATCGGAGTGGCGAAGCCGACGTCTGTCAACGTGGACTGTTTCGGCACCAACAAGATCCCGCAGGAGAGGATTGTGGAGCTGGTGAACGCCCACTTTGACCTCCGCCCCAAGGGCATCATCCAGATGCTCAATCTCCGGCGGCCCATCTACCGCCAGACCGCGGCGTACGGCCACTTCGGGAGGGAGGAGCCGGAGTTCACGTGGGAGAAGACGGACAAGGCTGAAGAGCTGAGGAAGGCGGCCAAATAACATTCCTGCTCCTTCCTAGGCAGCGCCTTTTTTGTGAGCGGTGCTGCAATGTGCGGCAGCGGCAGTGGGAGGGGACGCGCCCTACGGGACGGACCCACTCCTCCATTGCGGGTTCTGTTGCGCTAAAGGGTGGTTTATAAGTCGGTTATTCACGGATAAATGGGTTCTGTTGCGCTAAAGGGTGGTTTATAAGTCGGTTATTCACGGATAAATGTATTACCTCCCGACAACGCACCACTACCGATAAATGTATCACCTCCCGACAACGCACCACTACCTCCAGGACAACGACCCGGGCAAGCATCCGCTCGTGCGGTGGAACTCGCACTCTTCCCTGCTGTTCTCCAACTGGATAAACTATTATGTCTATCAGCTCACCCCGTACCGGTTGGAGGATATTGCAT